>Ga0307489_10001246_pt1 | contig 16707 bp, 25 predicted proteins | sample SB12metaG_FD_202247 | JGI IMG/M metagenome (GOLD analysis project Ga0307489, IMG submission 202247) | Sea-ice brine microbial communities from Beaufort Sea near Barrow, Alaska, United States - SB 1.2 | ecosystem: Environmental > Aquatic > Marine > Coastal | place: USA: Alaska | collected...
ACCCCCCATGAACATCCGCTAAAACACACCCTAGACAGCCCCTGGACACCCCCTGAATACCTTCTGCACAGCAAGCACCCCCTAAACACGCTCTAAGCACCCCCTGGGCACCCCCCTAAGCACAAGCCAAACACCCCGTAGACACCCACTGAACACCCCCCAAGGCCCTACGTGGAGGTGGGTGACATCGGCACCTCCCGCTCCTCGCGCCGCGGCAGCAAACACAACAGCTGGATGGACCTGGCCGGCGACCTCGACGAGGCAGCGACGCTCACTCCCCCGGTGTCGCACGAGGTGAGGCGGCAGACTCAATCACCCTCGCCACGTCATCAACCACATTAGTGATGCTCGATGCTCGTTTCTTGGGACAAAGTGCGGTCAGTCATGAACCTGTCTTTACTGGTACGAGTATTTTTACGAAGATCTTCGATTGCGAGCGTTTCGAAAATACAAGTTGTCGTATGGGTGTTTCATCATGTCGAAATGGGAAGTCAGAAACCTACGACGTTGAAGCGGCGAGCATGTGGTACGCGGACCCCGCTGGTGACCGCAAGCCGTAAACCCTAAACTTTAAACCCTAGACCCTACGCCCTATACCCTAAATCCTAAACCTGGCAAGCATGTGGCACGCGGCCCACAACCCTAGACTATAAACCCTAGACCCTACGCCCTAAACCCTAAACCCTAGACCTGGCGAGCATGTGGTACTCGGCCCTCGCTGGTGACGGCAATCACCATTGCAGCCATCACTGGCAAGCCGCAGCTGGTGCCGCACAGTGGTAGCGCCATGCCCCTAATCGACGACCCCAGCAACCACAATTCGACCGGCAGTCTCCCGAGCTTCGCGAGCCCGGCGAAGGGCGGCGGCGGCGGCAGCGGCGGTGGCCGCGGCGGTGGCGGCGGCGGCGGCGGCAGCGGCGGCGGCGGTGCTGGCAGTGACGGGCGGCTGTCACCCAACAAGGGAATGGATGGTGCGGCAGGCTCAGTCGGAACTCCGACCGAGGTAAGCAACGCGGACGGCAAGGACAAGGATAGTTATGGCGGCACATCGCCCCAGACAACGATGTCGCTATTATCGCTGTCGGGGCTCAAGGCTTGGTTTGGCTTTGGTGGCGACCGGTCGGCAAAGGAGATCACCGCCCACATCATGCGCCGCATCGACGAGGCCTTCGCACAGGTCCCGGAGAATCGCAGCGGCGGCGCCGACGTGAAGCACATTGCCGCGCTGCTTGCCTCCGTTACTGGCGGCCGTGACATCCCAAAGGCGGAGCTCGCCCTGGTCGTTAAGCTGATCGACACTGAGCGCAACGGCGCGATCAGCAAGGCCGAGTTTGCGAGCGGGTTGCTGCTGCTCAAGGAAGACCCGAGCCTGAGCCGGCTGCTGGGCAGGGACTACATTTGTCCACTCAGCTCCACCTCAGCCATTTCTGACACAAATTACACCCTATACACCCCCTGATGCCCCCTGGACACTCCCTAAACACCCCCTAAACACCCCCCAAACACCCCACAAACAACCCCTCTATGTACCCCCTGTGTAACAGAAAGGGCTCAACGTTCGAGCCCAAAAGCGGACGAGTGTAAGCCCCTGCTGCTGGGGCCGGACCTGAGTCGGCTACTGGACACCCGCTCGATGCGCCAGGAGGAGAGCTCCACGCTGCCGGAGGATGCCAGTGTGTTTGCGATTCACCCCAACGCGCGCTGGCTGCTTACCTTCAAGAGGCTGGTCAACTTCTGCGGCAGGGGCTTACTCTGGTCCACTTCTTGGCTCAACGTATGCACTTTCTGTTGCGTAGGGGGTGCTTGCAGTCGTTGTTGTGGGGGCGTTTTGGGGGTCATTAGGGCGTGTTTTGGGGAATCAGGGGGTGTTCAGGATGTTTTTTATGTCAGAAACGGCTCAGGTTGAGCTGGAAGGTGGACGAGTGTAAGCCCCTGTTCTGCGGCCTCTTCTACCTGTTCGAGGTGCCGGTTCGCATCACCTTCCGCGCGGCGCATCGACTGGGGCCTTGGTAGGGCGGTGCAGGTTGGGAGTATGAAAACCCGAGTTGAAAGCGCCTTTGATTTCAGCGCCTGAGACAGAATTATGTTGCACTGCTTCCAAGTGTTGCTCTCAATTGTAACTTGCGCCGCTACACCCTGGTACCTCCTCTTTGACCACCTCCAGGACATGGTGCTCATTGCCGATATGATAACCCAGTTCTGCACCGCGTACGTGAACAAGAAGTCAGTGTTAACGTACGACATGCGGCGCATACGCAAGCACTACCTCAGTACCAGCTTCCCGCTCGACATCGTCGCGTCCTTCCCGCTGGACCTGATCGTGTTGATGGCCGAATCGGATACCAGCCGCATGGATTTTTCCCTCATGGGTTGGCTGCGTGTGCTCAAACTGCTGAGGCAGGGGCTCACACTCGTCCATTTTTCGGCTCAACGGAAGCACAAATTGTGGGATACGTTTGGTGCATGGTTGTCCACCAGTCTATTAGACAGAGGGCCACGAGTAGGTGACCAAAAGGCTTAGGTTTAGCTGAAAAGCAACGAGTGTAAGCCCCCGTGCTCAGGCTGTACCGCGTGTGGCAGGCGTTCAAGCAGCAGGGCTCTGACCTCAAGGTAGGCCGGTGCAGCTTGACCCTATTTAACCCCCGGTCGCCTGGTGAAAGCGCTAGGATGTGAGCGCCTGAAACTGAAATGTGATGATATGCTTTCACACGTTGCTTTCATTTTCAACTTGCCCCGCTACATGAAGGCTGACAGCATCAGCGGCGTGCTGAAGCGCCTGATCCCGCTGCTGCTGGTTGTGAACCACCTGCTGGCAGGGGCTTACACTCATCCACTGCTCAGCTCTGAAACGGTATGAGACCACACATTGTAACCGCAAAGATTGCTCACGTCAAGCCGAAATGTGGACGAGTGTAAGCCCCTGCCTGCTGGCGTGCCTGCTGTGGTGGGTGTCGGGCGACACGTACATCAACTCGGTGACTACGGACTCGATGCTGCTGCGGTGGTAGGGTGGTGCAGGTTGACACTATCAAAACCTGTGTCGAAAGCGCCTCTGGTTTCAGTGCTTGAAGCTACAATATGATGAACAGCTTTCAAACTTTGCTTCCAATTTGAACATGCGGCGCTACACGGTGGGTGGGGCTGGGCACCGACGACATCATGAACATGGAGCAGCACCCCGGCGGCTCGGAGATCGGCAGCGTGTGTCAGCAGTACCTCGTGTCCTTCTTCTGGGCAGGGTGACAAGATTTCCCATATCGATACTATCATCTCCCGTATCGATACTGTCATCTTCCATGTCGATATTTTCATCTTAAGGTTAGCTTCCACATCAATGCTGTCAGCTTCCATATCGATACTGTCATCCTAATGTCAGCTTCCATATCGATGCTGTCATCTTCCATATCGATGCTGTCATTTTGAGGTCATTTCCACATCGATGCTGTCATCTGGTCATCTGGTCATCTTGTTGACAGGATGACCATGTCATATCTTGTCACCCTACTTCTGGGTGACCGCCACGATTAGCACCAACGGGCGCATCGGCGACATGAACCCCATCACCACGGGGGAGATGATCTTCACGTGCGTAGCAGGGCCTTACACTCGTCCCCTTCTCAGCTCAACCGGAGCCGTGTTTGTCACTGAAACCAGCAAATCACCCCAACTCATGGGACAAAAAGTGCTCAAGCTGAGCTGAGAAGTGGACGAGTGTAAGCCCCTGGTGCGTGGTGATGGTGCTGCACCTGACTGTGTTCTCGTACGCGCTCGGGGAAATGTCCGCCGCGGTAAGGCGGTGCAGGTTGCACCTATCAAATCCACGTTGGAAGCGCCTGGATCCAAGCCCGTGAAAGTACAATGTGACGAACCGCTTTCAAACTTTGCTGTCAACTCCAACTTGCGCCGCTACGCCGCGGTGATGAAGCAGGACGAGGAGATGGTCAAACAACGCGAGAACATCTTGAGCGTCGAGAGCTACATCCTGTCGCGGCAATGCCCCTTCCGACGCACTGATCCCTAATCCCTAAACCATAAACCCTAAACCCAAAACCCTGGACCCTAAATCCTAAATCATAAACCCTTATCCTAAGCCCAGCTATACCGTCTCTCCTCGTCATGGGAATGGATGCCGTCTGACTCAACACGCGAGGGTCCAGCATGGTGCGCTCAGCGATGACGAGGCGGGACGCATGCATCGCATTTGCTGGGCCCTAAATGAAGCAAGTTGCCCGACAGCCTGAGCGGGCCGATCCGGGCGCACTTCGCCTTCCTCGCCAAATCCGCGGCGTTTACCCAAGGGCAGGGGCGTACACTCGTCTACTTTTGGCTCAACTTGAGCGCTTTATGTGGGATAGGGGGCGCGTCGAGGGGTTGTTTCAGGGGTTTTAGAGGGTATTAGGGGGTATTAGGGGGTATTAGGGGGTATTAGGGGGTACTAGGGGGTACTAGGGGGTACTAGGGGGTACTAGGGGGTATTAGGGGCATCTGGGATATTAGGGGGTATGAGGTGGTGTTCAGGGTGTGCTTTGTGTCTGAAAGGGCTCAGGTGGAGCAGAAAAGTGGTCGAGTGTAAGCCCCTGCCCAAGGGCAGCAGAGCGATGGCAAAGGGTCGCTGGACATCCTCACGCAGCTCAGTCATAGCCTGCAGGCAGGGGCTTACACTCGTCCACTTCTCGGCTCAACGTAAGCGCTTCCTGTTGGATAGGGGGTGCATTTATGGCAGAGTGACAAGATATGGAGGATCGATCTCCAGGATGACCATGAATCCTGTCATCCTGTCGGTTTGAGGATGACCTTAAAATCCTAAACATGGCCTCAGAATCCTGAGGATGATCCCCAAAATCCTGTCATCCTGTCATCCGGTCGGTCAACCGGACAGTATGACCAGATCATATCTTGTCACTCTGATTTATGGGTGTTCAGGATGTGTTCAGGGGGTATTTACGGGGCGTTCTGGGGTAGTAGGGGGTGTCTAGGGTGTTTGTTGTGTCAGAAACGGTTCAGGTTGAGCTGAGATGTTGACGAGTGTAAGCCCCTGCCTGCAGGTGGAGGTGTCGTCGTACCTGTCGCGAGATCTCATCGCGAGCTGCGTGGCGTTCCGCGACTCCAACGATATTTTCCTCGACTCCATGGCAGGGGGGTCATTGAGAACGAGCACTCGGTCGGCGTTGAGTCTGATCCTCATCAGAGCCTCCTCCTCGTCCTCCTCCTCCTCCTCCTCCTCCTTCTCCTCCTTTTCCTCCTCCTCCTCCTCCTCCTGCTCCTCCTCCTCTGAGTCTCCTCTGCATCCTCTTCCTCCTCGTGACTGCATGAGCGTCCACCTGAAGTTCAGTTCACAAGTCATGCTCCGACATCGGTCGAGTGCTGGTTCTGAATGACCCTGCTCCATGGCGGTGCTCCTGCGCGAGGTGAACATGACCAGCGATCAATACATGTATCGCGTCAACGAGGCGGGGGGTATTGAGATCAACAAGAAGTCTACTGACGCTGAATCTCCTCCTCCTACTCCGCGCATCTATATGGGCATTCTCCCTGAAGGTGAGTCTTAAGCCTGGGAGGGTATATTTTATCAAAATTTGGGGTATTCAAATTGGAGCTAGCGGTCGGCTGTCATTAAATTTGAAGCTCTGGATCCAGGTAAGTCTTAAGTCATGCTCCGATATCGGTTCGAGTGCTCGTTTTTAGCGACCCTGGTGCTCGGTGTCACGCGAGTTGTACGTCATCAGCAGTGGCATCGTTGAGCTAACGGTGGAGGATGCGGCAGGGGCTTGCACTCGCTGCCATTTCAGCTCAACTTGAGCTCTCCTGTCCACCGTATAAATCAACTTTACTCATGAATGTGTCCTGGAGTTGCTCAAGTTGTGCTCTAACGTAAACGAGTGTAAGCCCCTGTAACCCATCTTAACTCATTAATGTGTCCTGGAGTTGCTCAAAATGAGCTCTAACGTGAACGAGTGTAAGCCCCTGGGACGTGGTGAACGGCGGCGACACCGTGATCTCCATCCGGCAGCGGGGCGAGCTGTGCGGCGAGCTGTCCTTTTTCTTCGGCATCCGCCAGAACACCAACGCGCGGACCTCATCCGCCAGCACCGCGTCCTTCTTCTGCCTGCCCAAGGTAGGCCCAGGCGGAATATGCCCGAATTCTGTGCACTTATTTCCCCAAACTCAGCCTAATATGATCGGATTACGCCCAATTATGCCGACTACCGCGCTGGTATAATTCCGAAAAATGCCAAAAGTTCCGCAGAAAACGGCCAAAATTTCCAGGAAACGCCCAAAATCCCGAGAAATGTCCAAAGTTTCGGCATTGCGCCAAAAGGGATGCCAATTTTGCCTCTTACGCCGAAAGAAATGCCGGCAAAATCCGCCTGGCCCTAGCCCAAGGAGGACTACCTGCAGCTGCTGAAGCTGTATCCGCAGGAGGAGGAAAACTTGACCCGGAACGCGCTCATCGCATTCGACGACTTTTCGAACGGCGGGGACGGAACCAGTTCCTACGGCGGCAGCAGCGCGGGCAGCGGGAGCAAGTCGGGGGGGAGCAAGTCGGGGGCGGGCAGCAGCGCGTCGGGCGGCTCCGGGGCTAGCAGCACTGTGGGGCGGTGCAGGTTGAAGGTATCAAAACCCGGTGTTTGAAGCGCCTATGGATTCAGCGCTTGAAGCTAGAATATCATGAATCGCTTTCAATTTCTGCTTTCAATTTCTGCTTTCAATTTCAACTTGCGCCGCTGCAGCACGGCGCTGGCGTCTAACGTGGACAGCAACGCACTGGACGACATCGCCACGGTGCGCGAAGTGCTCAACGTGGTTGGGCGGTGCAGGTTGACCCTATCAAACCCACGCTGACAGCGCCTGGAACTAGGCACGTAAAACTATAGTATGATGAACTGCCTTCAAGCATTGCTTTCAAAGTCAACCTGCGCCGCTACAACGTGGCACGGCAGAAGAAGCTGAATGAGAAGATTGTGTCGCTCGTCACGGCAGCGGCCAAGGGCGACATCGCCGAGGTGGTGCGCATGCTGGGTGGGGCGGTGCAGGATGACACCAGCTGAAACCCGTGTTGAAAGCGGGTTGGATTTGTAAATGGGGGAGCGCCCCTATGGACCATCATTTCCTCACTCTGATAAGTGCGGATGGCCCCCTATGCATCGTTCAGTGCTGGAAAGCAAAATATCATGAAGCGCTTTCGAACTGTGCTTTCAACTTCAAGTTGCGCCGCTGCAGCTGGGGCAGGGAGATATCAACATCGACATGGGGGACTACGATGACCGCACGGCGCTGCACCTGGTGCGGCGGTGCAGGTTGACCCTATCAAACCCATGTTGAAAGCACCTTGAACTACGCGCTTGACACTATAACACTCTGGACCGCCTTCAACATTTGCTTTCAAATTCAACTTGCGCCGCTACAACCTGGCCGCTTCCAACGGGCATCTCAAGATGGTCAAGCACCTGGTCATGACTCAGGGCGCGGACTTGGCAGGGGGGGCTCTCGCCCGGTGATCACGACCAGCGTGCACACTCAACCGACATTGTATGTCCTCCTCCTCATCCTCCCCTCCTCCTCCTCCTCCTCCTCCTGCTCCTTCTCCTCCTACACGCGTATGTCGGAGCATTCACCCTGAAAGGTAAGCCTCAAAGCGGGTTGCTCTGATCTCGATTCAAGCACTTGTTCTGAACGACCCTCCTAGGGTCATTACCCTAAACCCTACACCCCACACCCTAAACCCTAGTGCCCTGCTCGACGGCTGTGAAGGACCGGTACGGCGGTACGCCACTGGCAGACGCAGTGCGGCACAAGCATGACGCCTCCACAGCTTTCCTGCGCGCCCAGGTAGGTCGCTGCACAAAGTGACAAGATATCCGATATCGATATGGGAGATCGATATGGGAGATCGATACGGGAGATCGGACGTCAATGAGATATCGCTTGGGTTATCCATATGGAATATGGTATATGGTGTATGGTATATCGATATGGTATACGGATATGATTATCTCCCATGTCGATGTGGTCATCTTGGGTATCGATATGGGCTCAGGGCTAATGATATGGGAGATGACAGCATCGATACGATAAATCGCTTCAAGTTTTGCTTTCTAAATCAACTTGGGCCAGTACCCCCAGGGCGGAACGCTGGATATGCCGAACACCGCAGAACAGCTGTGCCGTGCCGCGAGCCTCAACGACGTGGTAAGGCGGTTCATGGCTTTAGGGTTCAGCTTTTCACGGTTTGGGGTTTAGGGCTTAGTTCAACCAATGAAACCAACATTTGTTGAAAGCGCCCGGAACTGAGCGCTGGAACCTGAAACATGATGAATTGCTTTCACGTTTCTATTTCAATTTCAACTTGCGCCGCTACAACGTGGCCGCGCTGCGCCGCCTGGTTAAGAACCACATCGACATCAACCAGGCGGCAGGGGCTTACACTCGTCCACTCTTCAGCTCAACCTGAGCCGTTACTGACACCAAATACACCCTCTACACCCCCTACAACACCATGGCACCCCCTTGACACCCCCTAAACACTCCCTACAAGCCCCTACATGCAATCCCTTTTCAACAAACAGCACTTAAGTTGAGCCCAAATTGGATAAGTGTCAGCCCCTGCCAGGTGGACTACGACCAGCGCACCGCCGTGCACCTCGCCGCGTCCAACAACTGGCAGGGGGGTTACTCATAGCACGCACTCGACCATGCACCGAGTCCGCACGTCTATATGTGCATTCACCCTGAAGCCGTGCTCTGACATTGGCTGGAGTGGGTTTGTTCTGAATGACCCTGCCACCTGCCTGGACGCGCTAAAGTACCTCATCACGATCAAGCATGTGAAGTTGTCGCCAGAGGACCGCCTGGGCGGCAGGGGCGCACACTCGTCCACTTTTTGGCTCAACTTAAGCGCTTTCTGTGTGCTAGGGCGTGCATGTAATGGTTGTTTATGGGGTGTTAAAGGGTTGTTTAGGGGGTGCTTGGGGTTGTATTGGGTGTTGAGGGGGTGTTGGGGGGTATTAAGGGGTCTTTCGGGTTTACATTGTGTCAGAAACGGCTGAGGTTGAGGTGAGAAGTGGACAAGTGTAAGCCCCTGCTGGGCGGCACCCCGCTGGCCGACGCCATTCGCCACAAGCACCCCGAGGTAATGTGGTGCAGGTTGACCCTATCAAACCTGCGTTAGAAGTGCCTGGAACTAAGCGCTTGAAACCAATATATGATGTACCGCTTTCAAACTTTGCTTTCAAATTCAACTTGCGCCGCTACCTCAAGGCGCAGCTCATGTTGCGCGACCGCGGCGCGCACCTGGGATCTATGGACGTATCCGTGCGGCTGTGCGAGGCGGGAGCTGGAAACTGCCTGGTAGGGTTTGAGGTTTCAGGTTTCAGGTTTCAGCAAACCCTAAGCCTGTGCAGGTCGACGGCATCAAATCTTGTGTTCAAAGCGCCTGGAACTAAGCGCCTGAAACTGTAACATGACGAATCTCGTTCAAACTTTGCTTCCAAATTCGGCTTGCGCCGCTACGTACAGGAGGATCTGGCGACGTACCAGCGCAACGGCGCGGACTTCAACACGGGGGACTACGACCGTCGCACAGCGCTGCACCTGGTAGGACGGCGCAGGTTGTCCCTATCAGACCCACGTTGAAAGCGCCTGGATGTATGCTCTTGAAGCTAAGATGTGATGGACCGCTTCCAAACTGTGCATTCAACTTCAAGCTGCGCCGCTACAACTTGGCCGCCAGCCGCGGTCACCTCGCGGCGGTGAGCTGGATCCTGGACAACGGCGTGGTAGGTCTTCGTGGTGTATCAGGGGTGTATTGGGGGTGTATTAGAGGTGTATTGGGGGTGTATTAGGGGTGTGTCTGGGGTGTATTGGGGGCATATTAGGGCTGCATTAGGGGTGAACATGGGGTGTATTGGGGATGTATTAGTAGGGGTGTATGAGGGGTGTATTGGGGGTGCATCGGGATTTATTTGGGGTTCGCTTTCAACGGTTGCTCTCAGTTTCAACTTGCGGCGCTACGGCATGGGTATCAACGTGAACAGCCTGGACCGCATGCGGCACACGCCGTTGGACGACGCCATCCGCGAGGACAACCAGGTATGGCGGCGCAGGTTGAACCGATGAAACCTACATTGAAAACGTATGGACCTGAGCGCTTGAAACTACAACATGTGGAACTGCTTACAAACTTTGCTTTCAAATTCAACTTGCGCCGCTACAACCAGGTGTGCGCGCTACTGCTCAAGTCGCGCGGCGGGCTCGTCAGCGCGGACGAAGGTAACACGGCAGGGCGGTGCAAGTTGACCGTTTCGAAACCCGTGTTGAAAGCGACTGTGGCATCTGCGCTTGAAACTAAGATATGTTGCACTGCTTTTAAGTCTGCTTTTAATCTCAACTTGCGCCGCCACAACACGGCGGCGTTGGATGAACTAGTCGGGGAGGTGGCGGCCAAGGCGGCGCGACACGACGCTGACAAGGTCGGGCGCTGCTTCCTGGCTGACCCGATGAAACACACGTGGGCCAAGTCGGAAGCCTGGTGCCTCCTCATACACGCTGACGCGTCTCTCTCCCCTCCTCTCCACGCCTTAAAGCGCCTGTATCTTGGCTCTTGCAAACGAATTTTGTATAAATTATGGATACATTGCTTTCTAGATTTGCTTTCAGTTGCAAGTTGCGCCCCTACAACAAGGTGGCCAAGGCTGTGGCGGAGTCGGAGGAGGTGCTGCAGCACGGCACGCTCAGCAAGATGGCAGGGGCTTACACTCGTCCACTTTCCAGCTCAACGTATGCACCTTTTGTGGCACAGGGCTTGTGTAGGGGTCATTTACGGAGGATTCGGGGAGTGTTTAGGGCGTGTTTGTGGGGTGTTCAGGCTGTAGGGGGCGTTTAGGATACATTTTGAGTAAAAGAACGGCTTGGGTTGAGCTGAGAAGCGGACGAGTGTAAGCCCCTGTAAGCTGGCAGAGGAGATCGCAGTGAGCACGAACCAGCTGTGGTTCAACCTGGCACAGCTGTTCAACCACTTCTGGACCGTCACTAAGCTCATCTTCGTCTACAACAACGAGCCGGGTCACGAGATGCTCAAAAAGGTGGGGACCCGTCATACGTGTTTAAAGTCTAGGATTTAGATTCTAGGGTTGAGGGTATAGGGTTTATGGTTCCGACTTCTTTTGTGGCTCTATAAGTCTGATTATCGCGAACACATGGTCCTTATGTGGCCAATTTTGGAGGTTTCATAATTCAAGCAGGCACTGAATTGATGAACATGGTCGGCCGGGTGTCGGTCGTCAGTCCGGATTCCGAGCTTGCATCCGAGCTTGCACACTGGAACCCCCAGCTGCTTAGAGTAGAGGGGCTCGCGCTGCGTAGTTACACACCATGATATGACGTGGCGAGCATGGTTCGCACGGCTCTGCACGGAGGAGGGGTACGGCAATGTGCCCGCCGACGAGTTGGAGGCAGGGGCTTACACTCGTCCACTTTTCAGCTCAACCTAAGCCGTTTTAATCACACCTCCTGTGTCCCCCTGTCTAATAGACTGGGGGAAAATAATGCACCCAACGTATCCCACAAATGGTGCTTAATTTGAGCCGAAATGTGGACGAGTGTAAGCCCCTGGTTGGAGGCGCAGATCCAGGAGACCATCGGTAGGTCGGTGCAGGTGGACCCACTCAAACTCACGTTGTAACCGACTTGAACTAAGCGCTTGACACTGAAGTGTGATGTACTGCTTTCAATTTCTGCTTTGAAATTCAACCTGCGCTGCTACACATCGGCATCATCAAGAAGCTGATGACCGAGAACATCAGCTCCGCGATCAACACCATGGCACGGCAATGCAAGTTGACCCTATCAGATCCACGTTGAAAGCGCCTGGAACCAAGCGCTTGAAACTGAAATATGACGAAGTGCTTTCAACGTTGCTTTCAAATTCAACTTGCGCCGCTACACTATGGAGAAGCTATTGAATGACGCGAGTGTCAAGTGCGCGATGCGTGACTCGCGGCAGGGGCTTACACTCGCCCAACTGTCAGCTCAACGTAAGCGCTTTGAGTGGGACAAGGGGTATTTAGGGGGTGTTTGTTTAGGGAGTCTTCAAGGCGCGGGTGGAGGGGGTTTTAGGCGCCTAGTAGGGGATGTGTTGTGTCAGAATCGGCTTAAGTTGAACTCAGAAGTGGACGAGTGTAAGCCCCTGATTAGAGTCTGTCGCTGCTCGGCGCGGAGGGGCTCGGGACAGCGGTCGCCTTAGGCAAGCGCAAGCTCAAGGTAGGTCGATTCAGGTTGACCCTATGAGACCAACGCTGTAAACGCCAGGATCTGAGCGCTTGACACCACAATGTGATGATCTGCTTTCAAGTTTTGATTTCAACTTCAACGTGCGCCGCTACATCAAGTTGTTGACCACGCTGGTGACGGACCTGAAGGACGAGTGCGACTTGCACAACTTCTATCTGGCACGGCTTACGCGTGAGGTACCACCCAAACACCCTATAAACACCCCCTAAACACCCCATCAACACCCCCTCAACACCGCCTAAACACATCCTCAAGACCCCTTAACACTCCTTAAACACCCCCGAAAATGCCGCCAAAGCACATCCCAAACACACCGGGAAGACACTCCATCGCACTCTACTCAGCACAGGTCACCCTGAACTCCCCTTGACACCCCCCCACACTCCCCTTAAACGTCCCCTACACTTCCCTTACATTCCCCCTAAACTACCCCTCACCCTCCCCCCAAAATATCCCTACATAGTAAGCACCCCAAGACTCCCCCCACCCCCCCCTCCAGCCCCCTTCTTACACACACCCCTGCACCCCCCTAAACACACAGGTAAAGCGTGAGATTAATATTCGAAACGCAGAGCGGCGGGCTCTCAAGCGCACCAAGCGATGGAAACGCGCGGGCAGCGTCATCTCAACGGTAAGGCGGTGCAGGTCGAACCGACTGAACCCGCTCTGAAAGCGCCTAGAACTAAGCGCTTGAAAGTTTAGTATGCTGGATCGCTTTCAAACTTTGCTTTAAATTTCACCTTGCGCCGCCACACCATGGCGCGCCTGCTCGGGCGTTTTACTACGGATACATAAATCGGCTCACCTGACAGGCTCCAATGCCTAGAGGCAGCGCTCGTTGAGCAACATTTCGTATCCCCAGATCGCAGCTCGGGGCCGTGATTCTGTAGTGTTCCAGAACACATTGGCAGATTGGGGTCCGCTGGCATAAACTTCAGTCTCATATTACTGAAGTATCTCTCTGTGCAAACATGCTCTGGAGTGAGTAGAACATAATACTTTTCTTACTACCAGTTCAGGTATTCTGCACTCTGTATACTTGATGGACGAAGGCCATGGAAAGCCAAGGGGGAGTTTAGGGGGAAAGGGAGGGGACACATTACGGGAATATATAACGGGAAACGTTTATTACGGGTTATTTACGGGATTATTACGGGATTATTTATTGCGAATCATATGACGGATTCATTTATTACTTATTACTGGCCTTCATGGCCCGCTAGCTCTTACTTGTAATTAACGTTTATTACACACATCCTGTTCGCCTGAAGGCCTCTATTGTTCTCGTCGAGCTGCCCCACCGGCGGGAGTGGGTCAGCAGTTATGCTCCCCAGTCATTCAATTCGGTCGAGCGGCATATTTCACCCCCCTTCCAACGTTGTTTTTCTCGCGAACACCCCGTCAGACGCCAACCAAGGTCGCGATATCCAGCCCCGCCACCGTGGGCCGGATCTCAACCCGCTGGTACACTATGAGCAAACAGTGAGACGCCCCCCTCAGTCCCCCGCTACACTCCGGTTCCGCACCGCCACCACCAGCTCCGCCACCTTACGCCGGATCTCGTCCGTGGACCGCCGCCCCTGCACAGGGACGTACACTCCTCCATATTTCCGGCTCACCTTGATCACTTGTTGTGGGACACGCTGAGTGGTTTCAGGGTTTCAGTGACAAAAACGACTCAGGTTGAGAGGTGAGAAGTGGACGAGCCTTGGCCCCTACCCCTGAAACTCGCGCGCCACTGCCTCCCACAAGGGACTTCCACTGGTTCACTTTTCGGCTCAACGATACACCGTTTTCGTGGGATACGCTGGGTGGCATCAGTCTTTCAGTGACACAAACGGCTCAAGTTGAGCTCAGACATGGACGGGTGTAAGGGGCTTACACTCGTCCACTTTGCGGCTTGATGTGTGAACTTTGTGACGGGCACTTTGGGTGGTTTCAGAGACAGAAACGGCTCTGGTTGAGCCGAGAAGTGGACGAGTGTAAGCCCCTGCCTCCCAACGCTCTGGGTACCCCTTGGTGTAGCGGCGCAAGCAGAATTTGAAAGCAAAACTTGAAATCAGTTGACGGACTATGGTTTCAAGCGCTTGGTTCCAGGCGCTTTCAACGCGAGTTTGATAGGGTCAACCCTCACCGCCCTACCTTTGGGAACTTCACCATGGCCGTCTTCAGCAGTGCTCGCTCCTCCTTGCTCCAGATGTAGCGGCGCATGTTGAAAGTGAAAGCACAGTCTGAAAGCAGTACATCACATTTAGGACTCAATAAAGGTTTAGGTATAAGAAGTCATAGTCGAAAGGAGAATAATCTTGGGATGGCCAAAACCAAGCGCGGTCAAGCTGGGGTGAATCTGCACCGCCCCACCCAGATCTGGTCGGCCGAAGACGCGGCCGAAGCCAGGCGATCCGCGGCGGCGACGGCGGCCCCGCACCGCCGCACGTGTGAGGCCAGCTGCGACAACAGCGCGGGGAACAGGGGCTCACACTCGTCCATATTTCAGCTTGGCGTGAGCACTTTTTGCGGAGTATGTTGGGTGAATTGCCCAGGGTTTCGGTGAGAAGTGGGGGAGTGGAGGAGTGGAGGCACAGATTGAGGTGAGAAGTGGAGGAGTGGAGGAGTGTAGGCACATATTGAGGTGAGAAGCGGAGGAGTGGAGCCCCTGCCGGGGAACGCGCGGGCGTGGCGGGTCCACCGCTGCAGCGACTGCGACAGCCGCTGCAGTGCCTCCCAACGCGGGCCGGGTACATTGCGCTCGCCGTGTCAAAGAGTGGATATAACATTGAGGGTTCAGGGTCTAGGGCTGCTGCAACGCCTCCCGCGGCGGGTGGGCTATATTGCGCTTGCCGCAACAAAGTGGGGTGTAAAGATCAGGGTGGAGGATTTGAGTCCACCGCTGCAGCGACTGCGACAACCATTGAGTTGTGTCTGCGCTCGCGGCTCGATACACGTTCATTTGAAACAGATCGAGTAAATACTCAGCCCTACCTCCACAGCGCCGAGCGGGGTTGTGTTGTCGGCGACGTGTCCGTTGCCGTGGAAGTGTTGGTGCTGCTGCTGGTGGAGCCACTCCTTGTCGCAGCGGCGCCAATTTGAATTTCAAAGCAAAGTTTGAAGCGCTGCATCATGATACAGATTTACGTGCTGACACCAAGCACGGTTAACTGGGGGTCAAGCTGGGGGTCAAGCTGGGGGTCAAGAAGGAGTCAAGCCAGGGTCAAGCTGGGGTCAACACAGGGTGAATAAATCAACCTGAGGTCCACCTGAGGTCAGGTCAAGCTGGGGTCAATCTGTACCGGCCTACCTTATCCGCGGCGGCGGCTTCGTTACTCCACGCCATGAGAGCCTTACGCAGTGGCTCGTCGGCCACCACGGAGGAGTCCCAGCTGTAGCGGCGCAAGTTGAAATTGTAAGCAAAGCTTGATAGCGGATCCAATCTGTTTCATTTCAAACTAACTTTCGTCGGGCCCCAACCCCCAAGGCGCTTCACATGGTGTGCATTAAGTAAACCCCTCCGCCATCCCAGGCGGACATTGCATAACTCATGTATGTGATTAAGGCGGCTCGTCACGTGTTAAATTCAATCGCTGAACCCATGCGCGGTCAAACTGGAGTCAAACTGCAGTCAACCTGTGTTCAACCTTCACCGCCCTGCCCAGCTTTGCTCCGCGGCGGCTGTGGCGAGCGAGCGGACCAAAGCGGCACACGCGGCATCGGCGTCGGCGGCCGTGCCTAGCTGTAGTGGCGCAAGTTGGATTTGAAAGCAGCACTTGAAAGCCGTTCATCACATTTGAGTTTCAAGCGCTAAAACCATACGCGCTTTCGACAGAGGGTTTGATACTGTCAACCTGCACCGCCCTACCTAGCTCCCGAGCCACCGCCGCCGCGACGTCATCCACGTCATTAAGCGGCGCCCTGGTGTCCGAATTCTTCTCGGCTGCTGTAGCGAGCTTTGCTGCGCCCGCCGCCACACGCCCCGCGTCGTCCACTAGCGTGCTCAGCCGCTTGGGAAGGTGCATAACCGCCTCTGCCCCCGACCCCGCTGTAGGGCCTGGCGGATGTTAGGCCGGTTTCGGTATATAAGTTCCGGCGCGGAGCGCTGAAGCTTTGTCCGCAGATCTGTATGGGCGTTTCAGCTCGGCGATATACCGAAATCGGCCCATTTCGGTACATCACTTCCCGCATGGAGCGCTGACGCTTTGTCCGCAACTCTGTATGGGCGTTTCACCTCGGCGATATACCGAAATCGGCTCATTTCGGAATATCACTTCCCGCGCGGAGCGCTGACGCTTTGCCCGCAACTCTGTATGGGCGTTTCACCTCGGCGATATACCGAAATCGGCCCATCTCGGTATATCACATTCCGCGCGGAGCGCTGACGCTTTGTCCGCAACTCTGCATGGGCGTTTCACCGCGGCGATATAC
>Ga0307489_10001247_pt1 | contig 16706 bp, 25 predicted proteins | sample SB12metaG_FD_202247 | JGI IMG/M metagenome (GOLD analysis project Ga0307489, IMG submission 202247) | Sea-ice brine microbial communities from Beaufort Sea near Barrow, Alaska, United States - SB 1.2 | ecosystem: Environmental > Aquatic > Marine > Coastal | place: USA: Alaska | collected...
GCGGTGGCGGGGGCGGCGGGAACGGCAGCGGGGGTGGGGGCGGCAGCGGGGGCGGCAGTGGGGGCGGGGGCGGGGGCGGGGGCGGGGGTGACTCCTTGTATGGGCAGACCGTCAGGGGCGGGGGTGGGGGCGGCAGCAGCAGCGGGGGAGGCAGCGGGGGCGGGTCGCCAGCGTTGACTCCCAAGGGCGGCGGCGGCGGCGGCAGCTCGCGTCTGGGCGGGGGAGGCATGGTCTTATCAAGCCCTCGTGTTGATGGCAGCGGTGGGTCCGGTGCGAGTGGAGAGGCAGGGGGCGCGGGGGGCGCTGTGCCCATGGAGGTTGGGCGGGGGTCCCCGGCGGTGCTGTCGGGGTTGGGGCGGGCCGCGGGGGGGTTGGGCAGCGGGGGGCTCGGGGCGGCGGCAGCGGCGGGCGCAGCGGCGGCAGGGGCAGGGGCGGGCGCGGCGGGGGCGGGTGTGGGTCCGGGTGTGGTCGCGGCGGCGAGTGCGGCGGCGGCGGCGGAGAGGGGCGTGTCACCAGACGCGAGAGTAGTCGTGTCGACGACGGCAGCACAGGGCGCCACCGCCGCCACCGCCGCCGCCGCCGCCGCCGCCGCCGCCGCCGCCGCGGTGCCACGAGTGAAGAAAGCCAAGAAGGAGATGTCTATCAACGACATGATCAAGCGGCAGGAGGCGCAGGAGCGCGTCGACGCCGCCACCGCTAACATCATGTCGTGACAGTCGCTGGGCTACAGGGTGTGGAGCCCGCTTAGGACTTACTGAGGCGACAATCATTCACTTCCTTACGTAGGTCGCTGTTCAATGCGAATAATACAATCATGAGAGCCTAACCTAGCTAGATCAAGTGATATTTGTTTCTACTACACTGGTCACTGTCCTTCACATCACTAGCCTTCTCTGCAGATTTGATAGCCTCACAGTGAATCAATCGAAGTTAAATTCATCATAATCACACATAATCACTCTTACCGCTACACTCATTACAGCATGCGAACACGTATTCCTTCCGTTACACAACATATCATAAACGAACATTCCTTCCTCACTCACATGATTGCACTCATCATACAGTCGAGCACTTCTTTCTTTCTAAACTCATCTTCTTCCGTTAAATTCATCATTGTACAATCATAATGGAACGCAATGTCTTTCACCCATCACGCCGCCAGGTACGGGTTCTCTTTGAGCCGCGCCACCTCCAGCTGTACCTCCAGACTCTAGGGGCTGCCAGATGTTTGTGCATCTAATTTGCCCATACCCACACTCCTCGTCTCTTGTTATGAGTTGGGCCCTTGATTGCTCGTCACGTCATAGGACACCAATTAATTCACCGCACGAGAATACTTCATGGGCGTGGATGACGTGTACCTCCCGCCATGAGGCCCCGGCCCCGCCAGTATCTCCCCCTGGAGGCGCCGGCACATCGCGGCGAAGTCCTCCGCGCCGCTACTGTCGCCACCGCCACCGCCACCGCCACCGCCACCGCTGCCGCTACCGCCACCGCCACCGCTGCCGCCGCCGCCGCCACCGCGCCCGGCCGGGCCCGCCCGCAGCCCGCCCGCCGCGCCGCGCGGGGCCGCACCCGCACCCGCCGGGGCCCTGGGCCGCACACGTGTTCCCGTCCGGCTGGACCTCACTGTTTACGCATTTTGTACCGATACGTACCCATACGCACTCGCCGGATCCTCCTGCCTGGCCTGGCCAAATGCAGCACACAAGTGCCTGGTCTGTTAGCTAAGTAAGTTGAGTAAGTAAGTAAGTGATCTGAAGATTTAATAAGTCGTCCGAGGACTTACTAGTTAGGTCATTACTTACGGCTCACAGACCAGGGACTAGTGTTAGACCCTGCCCACGACGGCGGCGTGTACCCCGGGCCCGGGCCCGGCCGGCCAGGGTACCGGTCGGCGGGGTGCACGTCGTCATTCTCTTTCTCGTCCGATGCGAACTCATGCATCGTACATGACGTTCGGCCGACCGACCGACGCATGTCAGCAGATCCGATCGACGCGGCAGAAACGCGCTGGCACGAGCAGCAGGGTCTCGCACCAGTTGAATGTGTTCGTTACGAGTACTACATTGTGTTGGATCCTTGCACTGGCACTGAAGACGGTCTCCAAATCCATCATACCGGTGAGTCGGACGGTGAGTTGGACAGGAAACGAGTGGGCAGGCCCAGCCGAGAGGTGCAAAAGGCGGTGATGCAGGGTTTAGAATTTTGGGCCTAGGGTTTAGGGTTTATTTAGGTCTGAGGGTTTAGGGCTTGGGCAAGCCTGCCGAGAGGTGCAGAAGGCGGTGCGCGCGCTCCCGGCTGGCCGCGATGTTCACGGGTGGGGAGGTGCTCGTCTTTTGTGGATTCTTGGGAGGTGAGGGGGTGGTGCCGGCGGCGGAGATCGACATGGCGGTGGCTGACGGCGGCGACGGCGACGGCGTCGCGCGCTGGGATCCACCGACGGCGGCGGCAGCGGCATCGGCGGCGATGGCGGCGCCTGTGTCTGTGCACGGCGGCGGCGGCGGTGCTAGGTGGCTGTGGCTGCCGCCGATGGCGGCGGCGGCGGTGGCGGCGGCGGCGGCAGCGGCGGCGGCGGCAGCCGTAGCCACGGCGGCGATGGGTGACGGCCGGGCAAGCGGGTCATTGAGAACAAGCACTCCAACCAAGATCGAACACGACCTACCCTCTGGATGAACGCTCATACAGACGCGCGGACTGCCGGACTCAGGTTTTCGATTCAACGTCAATCGAGTGCTGGTGCTTGTTGTCATCAATGCCCCCAACCCACCCTGGCGTGTGGCTCTCTACGTGAGACGCGATGCGGGCGGCGAACGCGGCGATGTTCGGAGACATCCGAGTCAGCGGCGCTGGATGCCCGCCGCGGCTCGGTGGGTGCGGGTGCGGGTGCACGCCACCGAGGGCCACCCTGTCATTGCAACCGTCACGTGTTTAGGGCTTAGGATTTTGGGTTTAGGGTTCAGGGTTTGGGGATTAGGGTTTAGGGTGCAGGGTCATGCCGGTTCCTCGCGGCGTGGCAGTCAGCTGTATGGGGACGAGTGGGCAGGTCAGGAGGGTGGTTGCGGCAAGGGTGTAGGGTGCGGCAGAGGGTACACCGGTACACTACGAGCAAACAGTCAGAGCCCCGCCAGCGAGTCTGCCTTGGTCCGACAGCCGCAGGCACGTCAGTGACCGGCGGCACGCGTGCTTTGCGCGGGGGCTGACGCTGTCCCTCACTGGTTGCTCATGGTGTACCGGTGCACCTTCCGCGCTGCTGCCGCCTCGTGCGTGGTGCGCGTGGGTGTACCCCCCTCGCTCCCTGACTGTTTGCTCATAGTGCACCGGTGTACTGCTGCCAGCACCTCGCTCCCTGACTGTTTGCTCATAGTGCACCGGTGTACTGCTGCCAGCACCTCGCTCCCTGACTGTTTGCTCATAGTGCACCGGTGTACTGCTGCCAGCACCTCGCTCGAGGATGGACAGCCGCCCAGCCAGGTATCGCCCGTCAGGGCCCGACACTCGCCCCCTTGCCGGCTCAACCTGACCGTTTGCTCACAGTATACCAGCGTACCCGTACACACTCGCCGCATCCGCTTTCCTGGCCTTGTGGCCCGGCCACTCGTCCCCCTATCAGCTCACAAAAGGGAACGAGGGTTAATAGGCCAGGGAGGAGGATGCGGCGAATTCGTGCGGGTACACCGGCACACTATGAGCAAGCAGTCAGGTTGAGCTGAGAACGGTACGCCATACGCGGCCCTGCCTCACGTCCTCCTCCACCGCCTGCACGCGGGGCCTCACGTCATATCGCTTTCATCACATCCAGATTGAATGCTACTTTGTAAAACATTTTAGCAGTACCGAACGTAAGCAGCTTCTGCCAGCTCAATTTTAATATCTTTGTGATCTTACGCGGGATAACTCACTATCCAAGTGATTTCTAGCACAAGCAGCTCACAGTCTAGCTATACATAGTACTTACGAGAGGCCCCAAGAAGAGTCAAGGACCTAGACTACTGCTCAAAGCTGAGCTGGAAAAGTTGTGTTGTGAAGGCCCTGCCTGCAGCCGGCGCCCCGCGTCCTGGCTGAGCACGTGCGGAACACTCGCGTCAACTACGCCGCCGTCGCCGGCGCCGCCGGTGCCGCCGCCGCCGCCGCCGCGGATTGCTTGACCGTACATGGCTTCAACGCCGTCGCCGTCGCCGTCGCCGTCGCTGCCGCCACTGCCGCTGCCGCCGTCGCCCTCGGCGCTGTGCGGACTGTTGCTGCCGCAGCAACTGCCTGCGTCGGGGCCCAGGGCCGTTGTACGCTCGAAATATCCAGATCACCCTGTCTGTTTCCTCACATTGGTGGCACAATTACACAGCGGCATCTCAAGGGAGCGAGTGCGAGGCCACTCGTCCCCTGACTGTGTGCTCATAGTGTACCGGACACTCGACAGGGAGCCGGCGGCGAGTGGTGAAGCTGCGCCCGGAAAGTCTTGGTAGTCGACCTGCCTCGTCCGGACGTCAAGGTGGTACACAGGTTCACTATGAGCAAACAGTCTGGTGTGAGCCCCGGCCGGCACGTGGTGGGTGGTTTGGAGGTGAAAGAGGATTCTCGGCGCTGGCGGGGACGCGTGGGGTGGGTTAATGCGGGGTGGGGTGGTGGGGGGTGGGGTAGGGTGCCAAGGGGGGGCAGGGGAAGGGCTTCACAGGGAGCGAGTGGTGAGCCCTCAGGCAGTCAGCCCCCGCCCGACACGTCTCGGTAGTCGACTTGGCTGGTGTGGACATGCGCCGAGGGGGTGGGGTCGGGCGCCAGAGGCGGCAGGGGAGACAGCCCAAGCGCCAGGGCCTTCAGATCGTTCCAATTTCAGCTTCAACGTAAGCACCTTTGAGGAAGACTGCCAGGTGGCGCGGACGGAAGAGCTTAAGTTGAGCTGAAAAGGGAAGGAGTGTGGCGGACCTGCCGAGTGCGCGGGTGACGGGGCTCCACCCCGACGCCGCGGACACCGAGCGGGGGGGTGTCGTCGAGCGGGGGGGTGTCCGCACCCCCGCTCCCGGCCCCGGCCCCGGCCCCGGCCCCGCCGCCCCCCCCGTGAAGGTCTCCCCAGCACCAGCGCGGCACAAGTCTCCCCCGCCCGCGTCCCCTACCCGGGGATATCCCCAGCCCCCAAACCCAAACCCCGCCCCTCCCCCCTCCCCCGCCGCCGCCCCCGCCGCCGCCGCCACCGCCGCCACCAACGCCGCTGCCGATGACAGCGCCGCCGCTGCCGAGTCTTCAGCTCGGTGCATGTCGCCCCCGTTCCTCCCCCGGGGATATCCCCACCCGTCGCCAAACCCAAACCCACCCGGAGTCGCCTCGGTCGTCGGCTCGGTTGTCTCAGACTCAGTGAAGGCCTCCCCCCCGCTCCTCTCCCAGCTGCCCCGCAGCCACCCGACCCCCGCGAAGTGCAGCAGCGATGCGGACAGCTCACTGCTGCCCGCGGTGTCGTCGTCACAGACCCCGTGCGGCGCCATGCCACCACTAAGGCCGCGCCGACAGAGTGGCACCGAACTTTTGGTTTTTTCTGGTTTTTTTCACTTCCAATTCAAACGCAGAGAAGGCCTCAAGCAACTCAAGATCTCCAAGATCTCCAGCAGTCTAGCTAGTCTCTACCTCGTAGGGATCGAGATATTCTTTTAGGAGGGTTGCCGTGTCCCCCACGTCTCACATCCCCCGCACCACCGGCCGCCGGCTTATGCACACCACCTCACACCAGTACACGATGAGCAAACAGTCTGGGAACGGAGACGATAACGCCATGGAATTGGACGACACGCGGAGCGAGGACGACTCGAAGAACGCGGCGCCCCTCGAGCAGTCGGAGGAGCGCCTCATGGTGAGGCGGCGAGTGTGTGCGGGCACTCGTACACCGGTAGACTGTGACCAAGCAGTCAGTCCACGAGTGGGACATCGCGTCGCCACCGGAGCCGCCGAGCCGCCGGAGGGCGGAGGAGACTCCCCAGTGTGTCGTGGTAGGAGGCGACGCTTGAGTGTGTGCGGGTACACTGCTACTCTGTGGGCAGCCGTCAGGGAACGTGGCCAGACTGGGAGGATGCGGCGGTACTCGTATGACAAAGCGCGTCAAAGTGTTATTCAGCAAAGCAAAGAAAAGCATGGACCAATCACAGGCTCGGATTAAACTTGATTCGAGCCTGTGATTGGTCCATGCTTTGCTTTGCTTTGCTTTGCTCGTAACACTTTGACGCGCTTCGTCATACATGTGCACCGGTACACCATGAACGAACATTCAGGGAAGGAAGGAGCGACAGATCGCGGCGCCCCCAGAGAAGCCCCTGGGAGTGCGTCGTCACGGCTTGTGAGGCGGCGAGCGTGTACGGTTACACACTCCGCCACACCGTGACCAAATAGTCGTGGAACGAGTCCTGACCAGAACCCGACGCCCCCCCAAGAACAGCCGGAGTTTGCTTGACAGTGCGTCGTGGTGTCTGGTGTGGAGGCGACATTTGAGCATGTATAGGCACACCGGTAAGCTATACACAACCAGGGGCTTACACTCGTCCACTCTTCGGCTTGACGTGAGCACATTTTGTGGGAAACGCTGGGTGTATTGGGTCGCTTCAGTGATTATAACGGCTCAGGTTGAGCTGAGAAGTGGACGAGTGTAAGCCCCTGTACACAACCTGAGGGAACGGTGGCCAGGGCTGGGAGGAGGATCTAGCCGAGTGTGTGCGGGTGTACTGGTACACGAAGCGTAAGCAATCAATGAACGAGTGGCCAGGCCTAGGCCAGGGAGGAAGATGCGGCGAATGTGTGCGGGTACACCGGTACGCTATGAGCAACCAGTCAGACTGAGAAGGCCAGGGAGGAGGTTGCGGCGAGTGTGCTCGCCTCGGGTATACTGGAATGTACACTGTGAGCAAACGATCAGATTGAGCTGGAGCGGGAACGGGTGTAAGCAGGGGCTTACACTCGTCCACTTTTCAGCACAACTTGAGCGCTGTGTATGGGATAGGGGGTGCGCGTAGGAGTTGTGTAGCCCGTGTTAGGGGGTTGTTAGGGGGTGTTTAGGGTGTGTAGGATGTTTATGTGTGTCAGGCACGGCTTAAGTTGAGCTGAGTGAAAGCCCATGGGTGTGAGCCCCTGGGCGGTGGCGAACCCGAAAGCCGCGGAGCTCCGCGACCTGGCTTATTACACCAACATCTTCGCCGCTTTCTTCACCTTCGGTGAGGCGGTGCAGCTTGAGCCTATGGAAATCCATTTGAACCCGCCTGGAACTAAGCGCCTAAAACTAAATTGTGACGATCCGCTTTCAATTTTTGCTTTCAATTTCAACCTGCGCCGCTACACTTCGGCCTTTTAATCTCGGGCGTTGTACTCATGTGCGTTTATTTCACTGCGTGAGGTTGTTGACAGAGAGATGCTGCCTCGTGTGTGAAGGAGGCACCAGGCTTTCGCCCTGGCCCTCGTACGAAAAATGTGGTCGAAGGTTTTGCACATGGCGGCAGATGTATATGTGTAAGCAATAAGCTCCAAGGGGCACGAGGGGGCTGGATGGGGCTGCCGCGCGCAATGGCGACGGCACGATGTAGCACATGGAAAGAATAACGCACAAGGTCGCTGTTTGAACGTTGGCGTACGTTGTCATTAACAAGGAATTATTATCATCGACTGGTGACCTAGTGTGCACGTCAAGAAAGATGATGACACACTCACGAGAAAGAGTTGCTAATGAAGCGTGAACGTCGACTAAACTAAAGCATGTCAGTACTACACACAAACACACACGGACATCTACGCAACCGCAATGACACACAAGAGCTTCACCCGCAACATAGTGCTCAGGTGCTCTGCACGTCATCCACCGGCGCCGGGCTGCCACGCGCAGAGGGTTTCGTGTTTAGGGTTTAGGGTTCAGGGTTCAGCTGGGCTGCCACGCACAGAGCTGCAGCCAGTCGCGGCTCACGGATGCCAGCACCTCACCGCCGCCTCTGCCCCCGCCGCCGGCGCCGCCCCCGCCGGCGCCGCACCAGCCACGCACGTCCAGCACCGGCACGCAGCCGGCGCCGTCCGGGCGGACGATGCCGCCGTTGTGCGGCGGCAGCCTCTGCACCATTGACCCGTCCTGCGCCCGCCACACCGCCACGCAGCACCGCCCGCCGTGCTCGTCCCCGCCCGCCAGGAAGGTCGGTCGGACATGCGGGGCGTCCGGCCGTAGCAGCGCCGCGCGCGACATCACGGCAGCGTTCTCGTGGCCCGTGGCGACGGCGCCGCGCTCCCACCTCCCCGACGAAGAAGACAAGTGTTCGTTGTCGTTGGGGGTTTGGCTTTGGCTCCGGTTTAAGTTTGCGCGCATTACGACGTTGCGCGCCGCTGTTGTGTCGATGGCCCCCGCTTCCGTAGTGACGCCCCCGGCGCCCGCCCCCCCCCGAACCGCTGACCCCGGACCCTGACCTTGACCCTGACCCTGACCACGGACCGCCACCGCTATAGTCATGGACCCGGGAGCCCATGACAGGGACGTGCACGCGCCCGGTGAGCAGTGGGGTACCGGCGTGATCCACCCGGTGCCATCCGAGTCCACCGTGCCATGTCGCCCCCCCGCCGCCTCCCCCCCCTCCTCCCCCTGCCTGCCCCCCCCGCACTCCCAGTGGTACGCACCCCCCACGGTAGCGAACAACACTCCCCCCCCGGCCCGCGCACTCACTGGCCTCACCGTAAGGCCCAGCAGAATTTGCAAAAAGTGACCTCCACTTCGAGAGGTAAATGCCACCCAGTGATGAATTGAGTAGAGCTATTCTACCATGAAACGTTATGCTATGTGTTGCATACTACTTAAGCATGCACCGGTACTATGACACTGTCTAGCGGTACACAGTGTGGCGGTACAATATGTGGCGGTACAAGCTGGCGGTACAGTATGTGGCGGTACACATTCTGATGGTACAGTATGTGGCGGTACAGTGTGCGGTGTGCCCACGTGCTCCCCCACCACACAGAGTGCACCGGCGGTTTAGGGTTGCCGGCGGCGGGTCGGATGCGCCCCACGGACGTGTCCGTCCGGCGCAGGTCGTACATCAGCACCTCGCCGGTGGCCAGTCCCACGCTCACCAGGTTGGGGTCCGACGCGGGGTCCGACCGACCGCTGCTGGGCGCCGATACTTTCTGCCGTTTATCGGCAGGTGCGGTGGCGTCCTGCTCGACCCCCGCCGCCGCCCCCCCCGCCACCCCTGAACCCGCTTCCGACCCGTCCGCCCCCGCCCCTGCCCCTGCCGCCGCCGCCCCTGCCCCCGCCCCCGCCCCCGCCCCCGTCGCCGCCCCCGCCCCCGCCCCCGCCGCCGCCGCCGCCGCCGCGTCCCAGCCGCCCCACGCGCACGACCACGCCGGCGCCGGCAGCTGTATGCTCGCCGCGACAGCGTCAGTGAAGAGGTCCACCACGGTGAGGCGGCGGCCCATGGACGCCGCCAGCGCCAGCGGCGCGTGGGTGCCGGCGCCGAACACCAGAGACCAGGGGCATACACTCATCCACCTCTCGGCTCGACCTGAGCCGTTTCTGACACGAAATACACCTCGAACACCCCCTAATAACTCTAAAACCTGCTAAACACCCCCTCACCAACCCCTAGATGCACCCCCTGTCCCACAGAAAGCGCTTACAGAAAGGGCTTACGTTGAGCCGAAAGGTGGACGAGTGTAAGCCCCTGCCGGGGACCTGACGCGAATGTCCCGCACCTCCCCCGTGCCCGCCGGCAGCTGGATGTAACGGCGCAAGTTGAAATTGAAACCAAGGTTTGAAAGCGATTTGTCGTAATTTAGTTTCAAGCGCTGAAGGCTAAGTCGCTTTCAACACGGGTTTTGATACAGTCAACCTGCACCGCCCTACCTGGATGCCCACCCGCGACGCAGGGGCTTACACTGGTCCACTTTTCAGCTCAATCTGAGCCCTTTCTGACGCAAAATACACCTTAAGCACCCCCTGACACCGCGTCACATCTCCTAAACACCCCCTAATCAACCCCTACATGCACCCCATATCCCACAGAAAGCGCTTACGTTGAGCTGAAATGTGAACGAGTGTAAGCCCCTGCCGCGACGCCGGCGCCGCCAGGCTGATCTTCGTGAGGAGGCGCCGCTCGGTCACTCCCGTGTAACACTCCGACACCAGCGCCACGCTGCCCGTCACGTCCAGTGACCGCGGGACACGGCCATCAATTCGTTCCAACTTCAGCTTCAATTAAGCACCTGTGAGGGATGACTGCCAGTGGTTCCACGGACAAAGCAGCTCAAGTTGAGTCGAACATATGACGTGTGACAGGCCTTGCCTTGCGCCATGCACGCGGACGGTGTGGCGCAGCACATAGCGGCCCGCCATGGACTGCACGTGCCGCCGGCTGTCCGTATCCCAGGGGCCCACCAAAATTTCCTCCTCACCACATCATATAAAGAAACGAGGAGTCCAAAGCGTGGTGGATGATGCTGCAGGCGTCAGTTACTCATGAACGCCACGTCATCCAACGCCCTTTAACTCAGGAAATGAGGCGTCGAAAGCGTGGTGGATGGATGACGTGGTAGGCGTTGTGTGAAATGTTGGTGTAATATGAATTTCCATTTTTTACTTGTTGCATTGACTTGACTCCCTGCCTGCTCCTCCCTGGCCGCGGCGGCGGCGGCGGCGGCGGCGGCCTGCGCGGCGTCGCGGTCGTCCCGGTTGGGGTCGAACATTCCCATCACGGTGCGCTGCGACGACGCCTCCGCCGGTGCCGCGCGCTTCGTTCCCGCTGACGGTTGTGATCGCCCCATCAGCCAATCGTTTGCGTTGGTCCCTACCGCCTCCCCGCAACCGCTCCCGCCGCCGCCGCCCCCACCCACTCCCCGCCCCCCGCTTCCGCCGGCCGCTGCCGCCCCCGCCGTCGACGCCGCCGCCGAGGACTTAGCCTCGGCCTCCGCCGCTGCCAGCGAATGCTCCAGCTTTCTGACCCGGGCGGTGAGGCGCATGCCGTTGGCCTCCGCCTCGATCCGCCCGCCACGCTCCTTGGCCAGATCCGCCCGCGTGCTGTCGATCTCCAAGGTGTAGCGGCGCAAGTTGAATTTGAAAGCAAAGCTAGAAAGCGGATCATTTATTTTAGTTTCCAGAGCTTAATTCCAGGCGCTTTGAACGCAGGTTCCATAGGGTCAACCTGCACCGCCATACCTCGGTGTTTTCGAAGGAGCGGAACGCGGGCACGAACAGCTTGCGGATGTCAGCCACCTTGGTGTAGCGGCACAAGTTGAAATTTAAAGCTACGTTTGAAAGCGGTTCATCATGCTGAAGCTTCAAGCGCTATGCTCCAGGTGGCTTCAACGTGGGTTTCATAGGGTCAAGCTACACCGGCCTACCTTGGACTTGCGGTTGCACTGGGGGCACTTCCCGCCGTTGCCTCGTTTCTTCCGTGTGAGCCACTCGGCGATGCAGCTGTGCCCGAAGCAGTGCCCACCTGCCAGGGCCTTGCGATCGTTCCGGATGTCAGATGGACTTCAGCACCGCACCGTCGAGTGGTTTCAGTTAGAAAGGAAGTCCCAAGGACGCTCAGTCTTCAGCTCGACTGACTTCATAACCTTTGAGTGGTTTCACGTGAAGGTCTGAGGGACAATACGGCACAAGTTGAGGTGAGCGCTGTCTCGATGGTCCTTTGCAGGTCCAAGAGGTGCCAAAAGTGTGGTTAGAGATCTGCTGATGAGGCCAGCAACCTGTCCGCGCTCTTGGTGAATCGTCTGTAAAGTTCAGCCGTTTGCTGGAAATCCAACCTGACCGCGTGTGGACATGTACATCGAACGGTTGACATTGCATTCCCGCGCGATCAGATGAAAGTCGATGATGTGTACCGGTACACGTCCTGTCGCCATACAAAAAGCCCTAACCACACTTATGGCACCTCTTGGACCTGCAAAGTCACGATGGTAGGGCCCTGCCGCACGCGAGGCACGAGACCTGGTGCGGCCCGCCCAGCGCGGTGGGCTCCAGGCAGATGGTGCACGCCAGGATGCCGCCGTCGCCCTGCCAGTAGGCTCCGGCAGACACTGCTCGCTGCGTCATAGGATGCCAATTCACTCATCAAGAAATGAGGGTTCAAATCGCGTGTCGATGACGTGGCGGGCAACATGTGCCAGAGCCTACCTGCGAGAGCTGCGGCTGCTGCGGCGGCGGCGGCGGCGGCGGTGTGGCGGCGTCACCAGCTGCGGCGGCGGCGGCGTCGTCTTCGTCGTCGTCACCGTCCGTATCGGCCGCGTCCTCTTCTTCGGCGGTGGCTGCGGCGGCGGCGGCGGGTGCGGGTGTATCAGCACCGTCACCCCTCTCCTCGGAATCGCTCCCCTCTACCACGAGAACTTCCGAGAGGTGCGGCGCGGCGGCGGCGGCGCCCTCCTCCTCCTCGTCGGTATCAGCAACGCCTTCGTCGTCCTCGTCGTCCTCGTCAGTATCACCCATCCGCCACCGCCCGTCACCGCCACCGTCGCCGTCTCCGCCGCCGTCGCCAACGCCTCCCCTGTCGGAATCGCTCCCATGCCCACCATCAACTGAAGCCACAGCTGGCGAAGCCACGTTGCTGTCGGGCGCCGGAGCGTCCGCGGTCATCACCGCATTCAACGTCACCCACGACGCCACGAGACACTCTGTGTTTGAGTTTGTGGGTTTGGGGAGAAGGCAGGGGGCGCGCCAAAAGTGAATGAGTGGGCAAGGTGGCGGATGGGTGGGCGCGGTGGGCGCGGTGACGGATGGGCGGGGCGGCGGGTGGGCGGGCGTGGCGGTAGGGCGGACGTGGTGGGTGGCGTGACCAGGGGGGTGGATTGGTGGGCGGCGCGGTGGGTGGAAGCGAGATGGGCACCCTTGAAATTCCAAATTGAATGCTGACGTGGCATCTCCCATCGCTCGCCGAGGTTGGCATCTGAAAGGGCACGACTACGCTGCTGGAGGTCGCGAAGGGATACGCACTTCGCGCGCATGGTGTGGCAACCTTTGGGCTTCAACTGCTGCGAGCTGTGCGGCGCGCCACTTTCCGACCCCTGCCCCTGCTACCCCGCGGACTTGGGCGCCGCCGCCGCCGCCGTCACCGCCACCACCGCCGCGGCTGAAATGGAGCCCCCTGAGGAGGAGCAGGCGCAGGCGCAGGGTGCCGGTCTGGCCTCAGTGGACTTCGCCCCGTTCCTCGCCGACGTCGGGTGCGTGGTGGGCGAGGCCCCGACCCCCGCGCAGCTCGCGTGCGCCGCGCAGATCGACGCCGCGTGCCGCGTGCACGGCTTCCTGGTAAGCCATCTTGCTCCTCTGTTCCCGCGGGACACACGTCGCCTCCCCCATCTAAGTGTTTGTTAGTTTCCAGCTCTTTGCGACTGCGAATTCGAAGATGAGGTGACCGGTTTGTCCATGGGGCTTGAGCGAGACCACGCAAGTTACCCCGCCACCCAGCTGTCATAGTGGCTAAAAATATGCAAAGGCATTCGCAAGCATCGGGGCACCCGCCTGGGCTGGTTTTAAACACACATCGGTACACTCACCGCGAGGCCAATCCTCGTACTCGTAGTCAAAATACTTGACGGGGTTGGGTGGTCAATGCTTGTTAGCATCTTGGGGCTCGATGAACGTCGAACGCTTAAAACGAACGCACCCTGCTCCTGGTACCTAGACAACTTCGGCGTGACAGCCGACGACGTGAGCGGTGCCTTCGCGCGCTCGAAGGAGCTCTTCGCGCTCGGTGACGAGGCGTGACGGTGCTTGAGAGCACGCACTCCACCGACGTTAAATCGATGAACCGTGTTTGTGCGTCTGCATGAGCATTGTCCCTGAGTTTGGACCACTCGACCAGCTTGTACTGACGATCTACTCGATGCTTACATCGCATTGATTCAATTGCTAAACCCAGCCGCATAAGAGCTCGCCACCCCGCCCCTCCCCGTGCGCCATCGACTTGAGTGCTCGTTTTCTTTGAGCGGTGACCCTGGTGCACGGCAAAGGCCGGCGTGGCGCGGTACAGCCACGTCACCAACACAGGATTCAGTCATTTCGGCAGGGTCACACAACCACTGCTTGTCACATCACCCGTAGCGTTACAAACCCTCGTGCATGGAGTTAAACGTGGTCCGCTCAGGCGGTGACGTGGCTCCGCAACACAGTCCTGGCCCTGGACCCCGGCACAGAGAGCCTGAACACGCGGCGACCGCCGGACCTCAAGGAGGTGGGGGCGCTGGCAGCGATGTCCATCCCTCAAGACCCCTCATACCCTTTCATACATCCCGAATCCATTCTTCCGCTAGACCAGAGCGCGGAGGCGTTGGCTGGCTATTCCTCAACCAACGGCCGACAGACTTGTGTATGGCATTCCGCCCTAATACACCCCCCGTACTCCGCTAATCCACCTCTTATACTATACACCGTTTACTTAGGAAAGCCCGCATTACCTTGGATTTTTTTCAGCTTAACTTTGAGCAGCTCGCACCTGAAAGCACTTGTTTTCTGTCATCTTACTGAATACCGAAAGGATGCTGACGTTGAGCTGTGAAAAAACGTTTTGAGGTGATCCTCGACGTTGGCGTGGAATAAGCGCAGCAGCGCGCACTTTGTGAACGACTACCGCGGGATGCCGGCGGGGTTCGAGCCCATGGCGGAGGCCTTCTGGCTCACGCTCAGGGAGGCGGCCAGGCGGGGATGAGTGCCGGTACACTGTGTGGTGGATGACGCGGCGCACACGCACCGGTACACTGTGTGATAGATGACGAGGCGAGCACCGGTAAACTGTGCGGTGGATGACGCGGCGAGCACCGTTACATTATGCGGTGGATGATTTGGCGAGCACCGGTACACTATGCGGTGGATCATGTGGCGTGTACCGGTGTTACACTATGTTGTGGGTGATATAGCAAACCGGTGATCATGTGGTGGATGACGTGGCGAGCACCGGTACACAATGTGGTGGATGACGCCGCCAGCACCTGTACACTGCATAATCCTAAACCCTAAACCCTCAAGTGGTGGATGACGCGGCTCCGCAGTATTCGCGTGTCCCTACGCCGAGGCGAATCCTCCTGGCCTGCGCGTTGGCCCTCCGGCTGCCGCTGGAGGACGGCCGATTCTTCGAGAAGACGTTCTCGAGATGGGACCAGTGCACGCTGCGGTTCCTGCACTTTCCACCCTGCGACTTCACCCCGGACTCTCAGGGTGACACTGATGGGGGCAGGGCTTACACTCGTCTACTTTTCAGCTTAACGTAAGCACATTTAGTCGGATACGTTGGGAGCGTGATTTCCCCCCAGTCGATTAGCCACGGGGACACTGGGAGGTGTGACCAAAACGGCTTAGGTTGAGCTGAAAAGTGCACGAGTGTAAGCCCCTGGACGGGGGACAGGTCCGCATCGGTGAACACACAGACTTTGGGATGTTGACGCTGTTGTTTCACGACAGCGCGGCGAGCGGGGAGGGGCTGCAGGTGAAGAGCGTGGAGGGCGGCGCGGTGGGGGGGGGCGCGGGGGGCGAGCGCGGGGGCTGGCTGGACGCGAGGGGGCGCGGGGGGTCCACGGCCATCGTGAACACGGGGTATGGACCAACACGTGTTGCCCACCACTCCATCGACGCGCATTTCACCATCTATTCTTGAATCAAATGAAATCCTATGACGTGGCGAGCGATATATGCCCGGCACTAACACGGGGGCGCTGCTGGCGCGGTGGACCAACGACGAGTGGAAGGCCACAGCGCACCGCGTGGTGATCCCCAGCGCGGAGGCTGCGGCAGGGGCGCACACTCGTTCACTTTCTAGCTCAACGTAAGCGCGTTTTTGTATGGGATAAGTGGCGTTTAGGGGGTAGTTACAGGGTATTTGCGAGGTGTCAGGTGGTGTCAGGGCGTGTGTAGGTTGTGCTTTTGTGTCAGAAACGGCTCAGGTTGAGCTGAAAAGTGGACGAGACAGGGGGGTTATTGAGAATAACGTCTCGACCGACGGCCAGATCGCCATAAACCGCCAGATCGACGTTCGCGAGCTGAGGGTGATTGCCCATACGATAGTCTGCGGTCGGTCGGCGATCACGAATTGAGTCCGTGCGTCTGTATGGGCATTTACTAACATCCTCGCGAACATCGATCTGGCCGTCGAGACGTTATTCTCAATAACCCCCCTGCGAGAGTAAGCCCCTGGGCGGCGGCGCGGGACCGGTACTCCATCGCCTTCTTCATGGTAGGGCGTTGCAGATCGACCCTATCAAACCCAAGTTGAAAGCACCTGGAACTAAGCTCTTGAAACTAAAATGGGATGGGACGCTTTTAAAATTTGCTTTCAAATTGAACTTGCGCCGCTACATCTTGGACCCCGACTGCGAGGAGGTCATCGCGCCACACCCGCGCACTGTGCCGGCGCCGGCGGCCCAAGGTAGGGCGGTGCAGGTCGACCCCTTGAAACCCAATTTGAACTTCGCGCCTGGACCTTAAGTGCTTGAAACTACAATATGATGAACCGCCGTCAAAGTTTGCTTCCAAATTCAACTTGCGCCGCTAGACCCAGGGGCGGCGGCCCCAGGGGCGGCGGCCAGGTATGAGCCAATCACCTCCAAGGAGTTCGTGCAGATGAACATACAGGAGATGCAGCAGTGAGTGAAAAAAAAAATCGGAAGATGAGGACCAGTGCCGGGCCAGTGGGTGAAGATGCAGGAGACGATGACCGACGACTACCAGTGAAGAGCGATTTGTGGTTGACAGTGGGTAGGCAGTGTACGACTACCCACAACGA
>Ga0307489_10001248_pt1 | contig 16705 bp, 28 predicted proteins | sample SB12metaG_FD_202247 | JGI IMG/M metagenome (GOLD analysis project Ga0307489, IMG submission 202247) | Sea-ice brine microbial communities from Beaufort Sea near Barrow, Alaska, United States - SB 1.2 | ecosystem: Environmental > Aquatic > Marine > Coastal | place: USA: Alaska | collected...
TGAACCGTTGCTCGCCGCATCATCTATCACATTGTGTACCGGTGCTCGAGCTGCGCCTCATGTTGACAATGTTACTCTGGTACACTATGAGCACGCAGTCCGGGAACTAGTGCCTAGTCTGTGGGCTTGTAACTTCCAGTAAGCTGGAGTTTGGTGACTCGGCCAAAAGTCAAATGACTGTTGGTGAAAAATCACCAAACGCGTACTTACTACCGGTAATACGAGATACTACATATAGTACGCTTTACAGACTAGGCACAAGTGTAAGGCCCTGACGACGGGGGAGGCAGTCCCGGCATACGTGGCGCACCACCCCATCGCTGTCTGGTTGGTCGGACCCATGTTCGCCGCGCTCACCGGCGTGGCCTTCAAGGAGGGCAGGGCCTGCCACATACTGCTCACCACGTTATACAAGACGGTACGAACTCTCGTCTCGTGAGTGTAATGGCATCCTGTGACTTGGCGCCATCCAACACAGTACGAACCCTCGTCTCTTGAGTATAATGGCATCCTGTGACGTGGCGATCACCATCTGCCAGGCTGCAGGCAGATGCTGCTCGCCACGTCATCCAACACAGTATGAACCCTCGTCTCTTGAGTATAATGGCAGCCTGTGACGTGATGAGCACCATCTGCCATGAATACTGCTCGCCACATCATCCAACACATTATGAACCCTCGTCTCTTGAGTATAATGGCATCGTGTGACGTGGCGAGCACCATCTGCCAGGCCGTAAAGGGTGGGATGTGCTACGGCAAGGCGGAGTGCGCGGCGCTGTTCTTCGTGATACCCCTCACGCTGCTGGGTCGGGTGGTGCAGGTCAACCCGGTGAAACCCAAGATGAAACCGCCTGGAACTAAGAGCTTGAAACTAGGATATGATGGACCGCTTTCGAACCCTGCTTTCAAATTCAACTTGCGCCGCTACAGCTGGGGCATCTGTCGGGGCTGGTGGGTGAGGGCGGGGAGAAGGCCCTCGTGGTGCTGTGGTGCGCGCTCATCGCGGTGTTCGCCACTCGCAAGTACACACAGGTGAGGCCCTTCTCTTGACCATGTGGCCTTTGTCTGACATAAACCGGTAATGGGTAATCGCACAGGGAATCAGATCATGTTGACATTGATATGACAAAGTGCGTGAGACCGCTTAGACACTTAGTGAGACTTAGTGCTAAGTCGACCCGCACGACCAATCAGACCGCTCCATTTAGACGACTTAGTACTACTGTTGCTAAGTGTCTACATGGTTTCACGCACTTTGTCATATTCAATCGACAAGAACGATATTGGGTGCATTGGGGCTTCACACGCAGGAGGTGAAGGACGACATCGGGGACAAGTCAGTGTTCATCTTCAACGACCTGCCGGAGGCGGAGCAGGCGCCGTGGATCGCGGCGGCGCGCCAGCGGGCAGGGGCTTACACTCGTTCACTTTTCAGCTCAACTTGGGCGCTTTGCACGGGATAGGGGGTGCGCGTAGAGATTGTGTAGCCCGTGTTCAGGGGGTGTTTAGGGTGTAAAGGGTGTTTTTGAGTGCCAGACACGGCTCAAGTTGAGTTGAAACGTAAACGAGTGTGAGCCCCTGGCAGCGGGACCCGCAGCGCTTCGCCGCCATGATGGGGGAGGAGTGAGCGTTGCAGTGGGGGTTTAGGGTTTTCAGGGTTTAGGGTTTAAACCCTAAACCCTGAACGTCGAAGTGGGGGGGGCGGTCGCCGCCGTGGTGGGATGAGTGTGAGCACGTGTGGGCGCGAGAGTTGAGAACGAGGTGAGTGAGGTGTGTGCGTGAGATGAGTGGGGCGTTGTGATATGTGCGACGTATGCGCATTCGTAGCGAAATTTGACAGGGAGCCGTCGGTACTGTGTACAACATAATTCGTGTCTACATGCAAAAACGAGCGTGACGCATATGGACTATCGTGCCACCGAGCCGAAGGCAAAGTTCCGGAAGACGAATGTTATGTGCACTCGAATGTAACTGAGTTTGCCTACTGCTACGCTAATCATGGACGGCATCAAGCAGGCTGAGATCATGTACGATGCCGTGAATCCGTCGGTCGGGGACGGTGGCGGCTGGCGGAGACTGGGGAGGATGACACAAATGCAGTTGCGGGCTTGGCCGAAACAGCCAGGTGCGGGGCAGGCTGGGGGTGCGGAGTCGGCTAAACTGGAGATGATGATATACAGGCCGATTTCGGTATATAGCTTCCCGCGTCGGGCACTGACGCTTTGTCCGCAACTCTGTATGGGCATGCAACCGGGCGCCCGCTGTCCCGCGCAGAGCGCTGATGCTTTGTCCGCGACTCTGCATGGGCATTTCACCGAGACGATATACCGAAATCGGCCTATCCTGCGGAGTCAACCATAGTCAGCGAGCGGGTGGGATATCAGACTTAAGCCAAATGGGTTGAAACTTGAAACTGCCAATGCATAACGACATGTGCGCGAAGGCACATTTCTCATCGTTATGCAACTCGGCGGTGTTTAGAAATTACACGGGTGAGGAGAAACGACGATTGTGACGTGGGCGCACGTGTAACTGATGTGCGTGCGCGTACTCTGTGTGCTTAGCCCACATACAGGGGCTTACACTCGTCCATTTTTCAGCTCAACGTGAGCACCTTTTGTCCCATGTGATGGGGTGCTTGGTTGGTTTCAATGACAAAAGCGGCTCAGGTTGAGCAAAGATGTGAACGCGTGAAAGCCCCTGCCCACATAGTTTCCATATGGGTCAATAATGCCTAGGCTCCTGCGTTCAGAGCAAAGACGTCTCAATCTGCATACATTAAGCGGAGATTTCAATGTGCAAGACTCGACATACCTAGCGACGTTGAACTGAATGCTTTCGTATGACGTCCCGCTGAAATCGCCACACATCACGCCTTGCTTCCAGATGCAGAAAGCCGGAAGGTGCTCCATGGTGTAGCGGCGCACGTTGAATGTGACAGCGAAATACGACAGGTGGTTGTCATATCTGGGTGTCGAGCGTTTAGTTCCAAGCGCGTTCAACATGGGTTTGATCGGTTCAGCTTGCACTGGCCTGCCATGGCTTGCTCGACCGCGAAATCGTTTGCGGTGCCAGTGCTCTTCTCTTGCCCGGTGACCAAGGTGTAGCGGCACATGTTGACATTGAAAGCAACGTTTGCAACACATTTCAGTTTCAAGTGCTGAAACCAGGCGCGCGTTCGACTCGGGTTTTGATACTGACAGCCAGCACCGCCCCACCAAGAACGTCTTGGAGATGAGAGACTCACTGAGATCCATCGTGGCGTCCGACTTGTTGCAGATCAACCTGCCATGCGTGGAAGTGCGCTCAGAATCGCACGTGTCGATAAATCGGGAGTGATTAGATCACGTGGGTTCTGTGCATACAAGTCACACGTGAGCACGTGTTCATTTCGTCCCCCCTCTTGTCACGCAAGCAGATATAGGAGCCCAGCCGGACGGGGCGTAGGGGTGGGTATCGACATCTGTATCGCCTATCGCGCACTTACCTCGCGAACACCACGGTGTCGGCGAAGTCCTTAATGAAGTAGCTGTACTTCGCAGCATGAGCCTGCGGTGAAGCGCCGCGCCGGGCAAAGATAAAACATATCATGAACGCTAAAGAGAGCGAGTGGCTGGCAAACTGACAAGCCTCGCCGACGGTGCTCCTCAGCCCCTCGTTTGTTGGCCCACCTTCACTTGAGGTTAGAGGTTAACAATGAAACGCACGCGTACCTCGGACCAGGGGCTTACACTCATCTACTTTTCGGCTCAACGTAAGAGCTTTCCATGGGATAGGGGGTGCGTTAGAGGGCTGTTTAGATCATGGTGGTAGGTGGTTGGGGGTATTAGAGGGCGTTTGGGGGGTTGTTTGTGGGTCAGAAACGGCTCAGGTTGAGCTGAGAAGTGGACGGGTGTAAGCCCCTGCCTCGGACGTGCGCGACCTTTTGTGACGCACTTCGAGCACCAGCAGCTTGTGACCACTCGCGGCGATGAGGTCGTCTAGCGCAGACTCGGAGGTGACCTCGATCACGGCGCCGCGGCCGTTCGTGTCCCCCAGCCCCTCGGCGGCCCGCGCCAGCCACACCCGCCCCGGCCGCCCGGCACGGGCGGCACGGGGCAGTGAGCGCGGGGTGTGGTGGCAGTGAGCGCGGGGCGCGACTAGCGACGACCGCAGCAACATGTCAGTGTCTGTTGACACCCTGGTTGGAGGTGGCGCTGCGCAATGTGGCACCTTTTTGTGCGGCAGAAACTGAAACCACGTAGCTGCTCAACTTGCGGTGTAATCTTGGTTTATGACACACGCCCCGAGGATAGACGGACTGCGCACAGTCACTCGCTTCGGCACTTCCATCGGAACAACCAACCAGGTGAGACGGTGGGTCGCCCTGGCGTTTGCTTTTGCTTGCCGTGCGCCCGGGCGAACGGGGGCGGGCTGCTGCAGGTGATGGACTTCATCAGGTCCGTCGAGCTACTGGCTTGGGCAAAGGAGAACGGGTGCCCGTGGGTCGCGAGGACGTGCGCACTAATCGCTCAGCAGGGGCACCTGCCGGTGCCGAGGCGGGCGCGGGAGCTCGACTGTCCGTGGGATGCATCGACGTGCGCCGCGCTGCTAACGGCGGGCACCTGGAGGTGCTGGCGTGGGCGCAGTAGCACGGGTGCCCCGAGGTAGCGGTCTCGGACCCGCCGGAGTTCACGTTGCATGGCGGTGGCATGTACGCCGACGGGGTGGGCATCACCGAGCAGCAGCTCATCGGCCAGCACCACCCGCAACACACGAACCATCAGTAGGCAACCACCAAGGTTGAGCACGGAATTGATAAATAGTGTTGCACAGCAAACCCACGTCAGTGAGTAAAACATTAGCAGAGTATGCTCACACTGCCTCATCCCGCTGCAATCGATATACTGCGCGTAGCACGACTCTATCCTACAGCTATCGGTTGCTATCGTCCGCCCATCCTCCCCTCCAACCTACTAGTTGTCCGCAGCGCTGTGCAACACGACGTCCCCTGCGCCCGGCCTCCCCGCTGTTAAAATGGAAGATGACCGAATGAAGCTAAACCAGCGACTACGCCCGCGACATCACAGCGCCAGGTTTCGGGAGACTAAACACCAGAAGAATTCCATCACACACTAGCTCTACACTATCACACATCACCTCGCCAATTTCGCGATGTCATCAGCAATGTGCTCCGCCGCCCGGGGCGTGTCCGCCGCCGCCGCCGCCGCCGCCATCGCCGCTAGCCGCACCGGGTCGCCCAGCATCGCCTCCACCCAGGGGCTTACACTCGTTCACGTTAGAGCTCAACTTGAGCAACTCCAGGATACATTCGTGACTTAAGTTGGGTTATGCGGCGGACAGAGAGCTCAAATTGAGCTGAAATGGGAACGAGTGTAAGCCCCTGCCTCCACCAGCTCATGTAGCACGACGCTTTCGAGGTCCGACTCTTTCAGCAACACCGCCGCCCCCGCCAGTCAGGCCCGCCATCATATGAAGATGTATGTTTAGGGTTTAATATTTACTGCCATTCATCGAGCCCCAAGGCGCGCACGTGGTGGGTATACCAACCCCATCCGCCGTTTCAAGCAGACTTATCTGATAATCACTCATTAATGACGAATGAGGACGGGGCTGTCTTGATGCTCACCATGTGAGCGCGTTGGGGCTCGATGAGTGTTAGGATAACATCTATATGACAAAGTGCGTGAAACCGCTTAGACACTGAATGAGACTTAGTGCTAAGTCGTCCCGCTCGACCAATCAGAACGCTCCATTTGGACTAATTAGTACTACTTGCTGCTAAGTGTCTAAGTGGTTACACGCACTGTGTCACACATCACTAATGAGGATGACACCGGTCCCAACCTGTGTTTTCCATCTCCACGGCGTTGAACGTCTGGTGGTCCTCCGCCACGTTGGGGGAGGGCACCAGCACCGAAGTGTAGCGGCGCAATTTAAATTTGAAAGCAAATTTGAAGCAAAATTGAAAGCAATCTGTCATACTTTAGTCTCAAGCGCTGAGTTCCAGGCGCTTTCTACATGAATTTGATAGGGTCAACCTGCACCGCCTTACCGAGGGCGTGGCGGTGGCAAGCAGCTCACTGCACGTGATGGCCCCCGCGCGCGCCACCGCCAAGTAAAGCCATATCCATACTGCCCGCCACGTCATGGGATGCCATGAGATGAGAGGGTTGGTTAAGCTCACCATGTGAAGCGCCTTGGGGCTCGGTGAACGTTATAAAAGAATGAAATCAAATGTGATTCAATACACGAGGGCACATTACATAGGGCACACACAAATATCCGTAGCACATATCGCAAAGCATTCTGCATCTGTGCAGTATGCTTGGGTAGCAGCGTGTGTCTATACATTTTGCATTTGTAGCGTTATTTCATATGTGGCGTTGTCAAGTATGTGTCCCCACCGCCAGGTCAGCGGCGCCGTATGCCACCTCCATGCAGGGCCTTATACTCGTTCTTGTCTCCGCTCAACTTGTGCTCACTTTGCCCATTTCCGCTCAACTTAAGCCCTCTGTGTCCCCCTTATGAGCCAAATTAATCCGTGAATGTGTCCCAAAGGTGCTCAAGTTGAGCTCTAGCGTGAGTGATGTGTTCCCGAACGTCCTCAAGTTGAGCTTTGAAGTGAGCGAGTGTAAGCCCCTGCCTCCATGCGGTCCAGGAAGGGAGTGAGCAGCAGCCGCGGGTGGGGCGGCACCCGCGACCTCAGCTCGTCGAACCCGCCCGCGCCGGCCTGCCACACCACCCACAGCCGCCGTCCCTTACCATCATCCGTCAAAAGCTTTGAGATGACCCCCTGTACAGCTGTGTTTATTGCCAAAGCACCGAGCGACCCCCCCAGCAGGGGCTGACACTCGCTCACTTCAAAGCTCAACTTGAGGACCCTCTGGACAAATCTCTCACACTAGCGCTCAGCTTGAGCACCTGCGGGACACATTCACGGATTCACTTGGGTTGTATGGGGGACAAAGTCAGCTTAAGTTGAGCGGAAATGGGCAAAGTAAGCTCAAGTTGAGCGGAAACGGGAACAAGTGTAAGCCCCTGCCCCCCAGCACCACCAGCACCTGGTCTCGCTCCCCCATGGTGTAGCGCCGCAAGTTGAATTTGAAAGCAAAGTTTGAAAGCGGTTCATCCACGATTTAGATTCAAAAGCTTAGTTCCAGGCGCTTTCAATGTGGGTTTGATAGGGTCAACATGCACCGCCCTACCATGGTGCTATGCGCGCTGGGGCCGACGCCGCCGCCGGACGCAGCGGCGAACATCGCACTCAGTTCTCGCCGAGCTACCTCCAGCTGGGGCCTGGCAGGTATTGCTCACGTCAGAGGACGCAACGTAATAGGATACCACATCATATGACAAAGTGCGTCAAAGTGTTACGAGCAAAAGCAAAAGCAAAAAGCATGGACCAATCACAGGCTCGGATTCGAGTCGGAACGGTTTGATCCGGTTTGATCCGAGCTTGTGATTGGTCCATGCTTGTTGCTTTGCTTTTGCTCCGTAACACTTTAACGCACTTTGTCATAGGATACCATGACGAGCATTGGAGAAACAAGGGAGACGGGGGGGGTATGCTTTATTAGAATTTGCGGTACACAAATTGGAAGCAAGGGACCAAATGCGTCGGATGACGTGGCAAGCAAGACCCTCAAGGCCCTACATCCCGCGTCGCCTCCCTCAGCGCTGCGCGTGTGGGGTTGCCGTGCACCGCGCACCGCCGGGCTCGCGAGAACCGCGACGTCGCTTTCTGAAACGCCACGCACACAAGCGACGCGAACGGCGCCAGGATCTGATTGGCCACCCCGGGCGCCGCGTTCTGCTCCTGTATGAGCAGCGGGCGGCCCTTGATGTAGTGGCGCAAGTTGAAATTGAAAGCAAAGTTTGAAGGCGGTTCCGCACATCACACTTTCAAGCGCTTAGTTCCAGGCGCATTGAACGTGGGTTTGAAAGGGTCAACCTGCACCGCCTTACCGTGAGCGCGGCGGCGAGGCACGTGGGCAGGCTGATGTATCCCCCCGTGCCCACCACCAGGGGCTTACACTCGTTCGCACTTCGCTCAACTTGAGCTTACTTTGCCCCTTTCCGCTCAACTTCAGCTCACTTTGTCCCCCATATAACCCAAAGCAACCCGTGGACGTGGCCCTAAGGTGCTCAAGTTGAGCTCTAACGGGAGCGATGTGTTTCCGAAGGTCGTCAAGTTGAGCTCTGACGTGAGCGAGTGTAAGCCCCTGCCGACCACCACGTGCGGTGACACGCGGAGCACCAGCACCACGCTGCAGAGCACCGCCCACCAGGGACTTACACTCGTTCACGTCAGAGCTCAACTTGAGCAACTCCAGGACACGTTCATGAGCTAAGTCGGGTTATACGCTGGACAGAAGAGCTCAAGTTGAGCTGAAATGGGAACGATTGTAAGCCCCTGCCGCCCACGCCAGTTTAAACGGCAGCAGCAGATTCTGTAAGAGTGCGAGGCCGCCGCCGCCCCGCTTGAAGGACACCGCGGGGACGGCGTGCAGGCGGTACCCCGCGGCGGGCACCGCGGTGCTCTCGTGGCGGTGGGTGGTGCCGGCGAAGTGGATGTCCGCCATGCGCCCCCCGGGCAAGGGCTTACACTCGTCCACTTCTCAGCTCAACTTGAGCGTTTTTTTTTATGGGACAGGGTGTGCGCGAAGGGGTTGTGTAGCCCGTGTTAAGGGGGTGTTACGGGGTTTTGTGGTGTGTAGGGTGTTCTATTGTGTCAGATACGGCTCAAGTTGAGCTGAGCAGTGGACGAGTGTAAGCCCCTGCCCCCGGGCAGCGCCCCCGCCACGGACGCCTTCATCAGCGCGTCGGCTATCGCGATGGCCGGATATACGTGCCCTCGCATGAGGGCCACATACGTAATGCTCGCTACTATACGTCAGGTACCTGGTTTTGAACCCTCGTGTATTTTGTTGAATGGGCTTTCTATGACGTGGCGAGCATCATCTATCTGGGCCTGCCTCCCGTGCCACCCGCGGCGAACAGCACGCGCAGGGGCGGGGGGGCGTCGGCGGCTGCGGCGGACGATACCGCGGCAGCGGCGGACGATGCCGCGACGGTGGGCCGCGTTGGTCCGCCGCCACTTTGCCCTCGGGGTCCGTTCGCGACGCCCCTTGTTGTTGGCGATGCATCACTCTCGTGAGAGAACTTCTCTCCATGGGTGCCCACCGCCCATCGTCTGCCCACCACCGCCCACCGCCTCAGCGCCGCGCCACGGGGTTGTCGCCAGCCCTCTGCCGTCGCCGTCGCCGCCCGCTTCTGTCTCGTGCGGATCGGCGGCGCCGCCTGAGGGAGACTATTGACCCGATACGACGGCAGCGACGATGCCATCTGCGGCGAGTGGGTGGAAATGATGTTCGTTCTTGAGTTCTGGTCCAAAGTTTTTCCGTTGGTGCGCGTCCAAAAAACAGAGATACGGTTTAGGGTTTAGGGTTTAGGGTTTAGGGCTTAGGGCTTAGGTTTTAGGGTTGTGACTTGCACAGCGCCGCCCTTGGCGGGCATCTGGAGGTCTTGAAGTTGGCACGGGAGAACGGCTGCCCTTGGGGACGGTGCGACGACTTATTCGAATGCCACTTCGGGTGGTCACCTGGATGTGTTGAATCGAGCGAGGGAGCACGACTGCCCGCGGAATAAGTATAACGTTGCCAATTCGCCGCTCATTTCGGGTACTCGGAGCTGTTGAAGTGGGCGCGGGAGCACGGTGCTCCAGAGTGATAGATAACGGGGATTTGCACGTTCGCGTGATAGAATATTACAATATCATTATTCTGCTAATGACCGACGAGCGGCACACACATAACAACTTAATCGGAGTTCGAGTCCTTGCCGCCTTTCACGCCTTTGTCGCTGACTTTACCGCCGTCTTTCTCACCCTCCTCCTCCTCCTCCTCGTCGTCATCTTCGTCCAACGACCAGGGGCTTACACTCGTCCACTTTCCGGCTCAAACGTAAGCACTTTCCATGGGATAGGGGGTGCATTGAGGGGCTGTTTCGGGGGTGTTTAGGGGGTGTTGAGGAGGTGTCAGGGGGTATTAGGGGGTATGTAGGGTATATTTTGTGTCGGAAACGGCTCAGGTTGAGCTGAAACGTGAACGAGTGTAAGCCCCTGCCGACGACTCATCGTCCTCGTCGTCGTCGTCAGAAGAGGCGACATCGGAATCGGACGAGGCGGCGGACTCGGAGTCGCTCATGGACGACGCGTCCGAGTCCGAGCCGTCGTCGTCCGACCCCGTGTAGGACGACGACTCGTAGCTGTCGGAATCGCTGTCCGAATCCGAGTAAAAGTCCCCGCCCCCGCCCCCTTTCCCGCCGCCACCCCCGCCCGCCTTGTCCCCACCCATAAACTACGGCCAGGCACACAAACGCTTGCCACGTCACATCATGCCATTTGTATCAAGAACTGAGGGTCTGAAACGTGGTAAATGACGCGGCAGGCACTGTCAATTCAGCCCTAACGCTCGTCACACCACATGCTGTCAACGAATCTAATAAACGAGGGTCTACAACGAGATAACAGACCCTAACCCCTAAACCCTCAACCCTAAACCTGGCAGCACTGTGTAGTCCGGCCCACCTTGGAGGACTGCGGGTTGTAGTACTGGTCGCGCACGTGCACGGGCGGCTGCACGGCGGGGTGCGCGGGCAGCGTGATGTACCCGGGCGCCAGGGGCTTACACTCGTCCACTTCTCAGCTCAACTTGAGCGCATTGTACGGGGTAGGGGTTGCGCGGAGGGGTTGTGTAGCCCGTATTAAGGGGATGTTAGGGGTGTTTAGGGTGTGTAGGGTGTTCTCTTGTGTCAGACACGGCTCAAGTTGAGCTGAGAAGTGGACGAGTGTAAGCCCCTGCCGGGCGCCACGTGCTCCACGCAGTGCGACAGCGACCCCAGCGCGTGCACGCAGGTGGGCGCCGCCGGCGACCAGGGGCGTACACTCGTCCACTTGTCGGCTCAACTTAAGCGCTTTTTGTGGGACAGGGGTTGCGTGTAGGGGGTTTTAAGGGGTGTTTAGGGGGTGTCAGGGGGTGTTGGGGGTTGTTAGGGTTGGTTTAGCGTGTATTTAGTGTCAGAAACAGCTCAGGTTGAGCTGAAATGAGGACGAGTGTAAGTCTCTGCCGGTGACGGTAGCCGCGGCGCCGCCTTCTCGCACAGGATGATGCGCTCCTTGAACATTGCGAGCGGAACCGCGTTGTAAGGCCCCGTGCATGAGCCTTGCACGTCGTCAGACAACCAAACCGAGCGGCGCGATGTTCGGTAGAACGATCGTACCGAAGTGAATAGTCATGCGGACAAGACCGGACCTTGGATGGGGGAGGTGGAGGAGGCGGCCGTCGACGGATACACTAGATGCAAACCTGGGTTGGCGATTCGAAAATTCGGACGATTCGGTGAAGGGTCGGATTCGGCCGGATTCGGGGTGATTCGCTGAGCCCCGCAGGGCGGAATATTTTTCAATGTATGAGCATTTAGCCTGATTCGAAAATTCGGACGATTCGGTGAAGGGTTGGATTCGGTTCGCCCATATTCCTGCAACCTCGGAAACGTATCCGCCAACCCAGATGCAAACATTCAGAGCCTTACCGAGTTGCCGCCCACTGCGAACATGGCGCGGTACACGCGCACACGGTCGCGCATGTCCATGGTGTAGCGCCGCAAGTTGCATTTGAAAGCAAATTTGAAGCAAAATTGAAAGCGCTCCATCATATCTTAGTTTCAAGAGCAGAGATCCGGGCGCTTTCGGCTCGGGTTTCATAGGGTCAACCTGCACCGCCCTACCATGGATGGGTCCGCGGCGCACAGGTCGAACAGGTGCTTCAGCACCGGGCCCACGCTGTAGCGGCGCAAGTTGAATTTGAAAGCAAATTTTGAAAGCACTTCATTTTCTTTTAGTTTCAAGCGCTTAGATGTAGTGGTTTCAACGTGGATTTGATAGGGTCAACCTGCACCGCCCTACCACGCGCACGGCGTCCTTCACGTACAGCTTGCAACAGCTGTTGAGTATCTGCAGCTTGGTGGTGTCCGTTTCGTTGGCGAAAGTGCGCAGGCTGCGGCGGATGACGCTGAACGACAGCTCGAAGAACTTTTCCCGCTCCTCGCGCTCCTCGCGACTCGCCTCCTTCCAGGGGCTTACACTCGTTCACGTCAGAGCTCAACTTGGGCGCTTTGTATTGAGATAGGGGGTGCGCGTGGGGGTTGTTTAGCCCGTGTTAAGGGAGTGCTAGGGGGTGTTCAGGGGGTGTACGGTGTTCTTGTGTGTCAGACACAGCTCAAGTTGAGCTGAACAGTGAACGAGAATAAGCCCCTGCCTCCTTCTCCTTCTTCGACCCCTTCGTCTTTTTCTTCCCAGCCCCCTCCACCATCACCATCGCGCCACCCTCGCCACCGTCCTCCCCCCCCTCACCCCTTACCGCCGCCTCCTCGGCCCCCGCGGGAGCCGCAGCAAGCGCAAGCACATCACCGGCGCTCTTCCCCACCCCCGCCGCCGGCCCCGCCGCCGCCGCCGCCGCGGGTTTGTTGTCGCCGGCGCCAAACACATACAGTTCCCCGCCCGCCAGCCACGCCACGGTGTAGCGGCGCAAATTTGAAATTTAGAAGCGAAGTTTGAAGGCAGTTCATCAAATTATAGTTTCAAGCGCTTAGTTCCAGGCGCTTTCAACATGGATGTCAATCGCTTCAACCTGCACCGCCCTACCACGGCGGAGCGCGCGGCGGGCGCCAGCAGCATCTCAAGCCGGCGGATGAGGCGCATGACGATGTGCGTGTGCTCCCGCGGGTTCTGCTGCACCAGGGCGCGGATCACCACGATGTAGCGGCGCAAGTGGAAATTGTTACCAAAACTTGAAACCAGTTTCTCGTGTTTCAGTTTCAAGAGCTTAGTTCCAGGCGGTTTTAACGTGGGTTTGATAGGGTCAACCTGCACCGCCTCACCACGACAGCCTCGCCCGCCACCTTCTCCGACGGGTGCAAGCTGAGCTCCAGCAGCGAGCGGATGCACACGGACGCGATCTGGGGCATGATGGCCGCGCACCGCCCGATGGCGCGGATCGTCAGCGCCACGAAATCGTGCGACGCCGAACGCAGGTACGCCTACAGGTGAGGCCACACCAATCGCGTGTCAGCCACGTCACATGATGGCGTTTCACTCGGTAAACGAGGGTCAACCACGTGTTTCTTGACGTGACAAGCCACAGTAAACCATGGCCTGATGACTGCCACGTCGTATTATGACATTGAAATCAGCAAACGATGGTTCAACACGAGTTTCAAGTCATAGCAGCACCAGTATACTTTACCACGTCATGTGATGACATTCAAATCGGCAAACGATGGTTTAACGCATGTTTCATGCAGTGGCGAGAACCAGTACATTATGTGGAAAGACTTGTTTGCGTAAACCTCCATATCTTCGAAAAAGAAAAAGAACATGGATGACGTGGCGTGCACCGGTATATCATGGCCCTGCTTGGAGCTCGCGCAGGAGCTGCGCGGCGTTGTCGGCGGTGGCGATGTGTGTCAGGATCTCCAGCTTCAGTCCACGGACCTCGATGGGGTCCGCCGGGTTGTAGCCGCGCAAGTTGAATTTGAAAGCAGAAGTTGAAAGCAGTATATCACATTTCAGTTTCAAATGCTTAGTTCCAGGCGGTTTCAACATGGGTTTCATAGGGTCAACCTGCACCGCCCTACCGGGTGCACGAAGAACGTGTGAAAGTGCACCTGGAACAGCGAGCTCTGCACCGCCACCATAATGCAGGGGCTTACACTCGTCCACTTTTCGGCTCAACATAAGCGCCTTCTGCGGGATAGGGGGTGCATGTAGCGGTTGTTTAGCGGGTGTTTAGGAGGTCAGGGCTGATTACTGGGTGTGTAGGGTGTATTTTGTGTCAGAAACGGCTCAAGTTGAGCTGAAAAGTGAACGAGTGTAAGCCCCTGCCATGGTGCAGATGTTCTTCAACAGGATGTGCTGCGACTCCGGCTTGCACCGCATGGCGAAAACCAGCGAGCGCAGCACCTGAGTGTAGCGGCAAAAGTTGAAGTTGAAAGCAAAATTTGAAACCAGTTTCTCATATTTTAGTTTCAAGAGCTTAGTTCCAGGCGATTTCAACGTGGGTTTGATAGGGTGAACCTGCACCGCTCTACCTTGGGGAGGTCTGCGACGGGCGCCAGGTAGAAGTGAAGCGCCGCGATGGCCATGATGTAGCGGCGCAAGTTGAGTTTGAAAGCAGAAGTTCAAAGCAGTGTATCACATTTTAGTTTCAAGTGCATAGTTCCAGGCGCTTTCAACGTGGGTTTCATAGGGTCAACCTGCACCGGCCTACCATGACCACCCCCGAGTTCTGCGACTGCAGCAGCGGCCGCGAGCCAGGGGCTTACATTCGTTCCGATTTAAGCTCAACTTGAGCTCTTCTGTCCACCGTGTAAACCAATTTAACTGATGAAAGTGTCCTGGAGTTGCACAAGTTGAGCTATAACGTGTACGAGTGTAAGCCCCTGCCGCGAGCACCGCAGCAGCAGCCGGTGGTCGTCGTCTAGGAACTCCGGCCCGTTGTTGGAAGCCGCGGCGTCGCTCGCCGATACCTTGGTGGAGCGGCGCAAGTTGATTTCGAAACCATAACTTGAAAGAGGTCTATCGTCTTTCAGTTTCAATCGCTGAGTCCCGGGCGCGTTCAGCGTGGGTTTGACAGGGTCGACCTGCACCGCCCTACCTTGGGATCCTTGCCGCCCTTGCCGCCTTTTCCGCTTGTGCCGGCTTTGCCGCCCTTTTTGTTGTCTTTCTTCCCACCCTTGTCACTGTCGCTGCTGTCACTGTCACTACCGTCGCTGTCGGAGTAGAACCCGGTCGTGTTCCCCAGCCCCTGGTCCGCCTTGGTGTAGCGGCGCAAGTTGACTTGGAAAGCAAAACTTGAAAGCACTTCATCACATTCCAGTGTCAAGAGCTTAGTTCAAGCTTCAAGGCCCATTCAACTTGGGTTTGATAGGGTCAACCTGCACCGCCCTGCCTTGGGTTTTTCGAAGGCGCCGCCCCCCACGGCGCCGGGGAGCTGCAGGGCCAGCTTGTCCGGGCCCGCGGCGCCGGCGGTCTTCGCGAAGTTGAGCTCGCGCGTGTACCCGTCCGGCTTGAGGAACTGCGTGCGGGCGTAGCGCAGCAGCAGGTTGTAGCGGCGCAAGTTAGATTTGAAAGCAGAAGTTGAACGCAGTATATCACATGTCAGTTTGAAGCGCTTAGTTCCAGGCGCTTTCAACGCGGGTTTGATAGGGTCAGCATGCACTACCCTACCAGGTTGGCCATGAGGATCTGGCCCCACTCGTCCATGTCCACCAGCATGCGGCACATCTTGCGGAAGTGGCGGTGGATCAGGTCGATGCGCTGCGGACACACCTCCTGGCACCAGGGTGCCATGTACAATATACTCAAATAGTCAAAGGTGCTTAACTTGAGCTGAAAATGGATCAGTTGGAACACCCTGGATCCTGGTCTGCTGACAACTGTCGCATTTACACCGACACACCGGCACTATCATGGGGCAGACAGGAGGAAGTCAAGCTTGAAGGGTGTGCCACACAGGTTCAGAGTTGCTACGTGTTGCGTTCCCTACTACTTCCGCAAACAATGCACCTGGCCACAGGAAGGGCAGGCAACTGTGGCATGGAACTATGGCCCTAAACCCTAAACCTAGACCCTAATACACGTTCACTAGTCAGCTAGTATGGTCACCTGACCAGGTCACCGGGCCAAGCGTTGCCCGACATGGCCCCACCTGGAAGGCCGCCACCGCGGAGGACAGCACAAAGGGGGTGCTGTCCCGCAGCCAGGGGCTTACACACGTCCAGTTTCCGGCTTCACGCAAGCGCTTTCTGTGGGATGGGGGTACATTTCGAGGTTGTTCGGGGGGTGTTTAGGAGCTGCGAGGGGGTAGTTTGATGTGTTTAGGGTGTTTTTTGAGTCTGAAACGGCTCAGGTTGAGCTGGAAATTGGACGAGTGTAAGCCCCTGCCCGCAGCATGGTCTCCACGATCTCAACCAGCTCCTCCTGCCGGCTCGGGTCCAGGCGGAACACCTTGGTGTAGCGGCGCATGTTCAGATAGCAAAACTTGAAACCAGTTCATCCACTTTATAGTTTCAAGCGCTTAATTTCAAGCGATTTCAACGTGATCTGTGGAAGTGGGAAGAGATGAGCAGAGGGGTCGTCCGCGTCGCTTATCCGCGCCTCGCGGTGGCGAGGCGGCGACCCGGAGAAACAGTCTTCCCTTCCATGTAAAAGTGTTTGACGGGCACAACCTGCACCGCCCCACCTTGGGTATGGCGTGCGCCGCCGCCTTGCGCACGTAGGGCGACGCGTCCACCGCGCACTTGCGCACGGCGAGGATCACCACGGGCACGATCACGTTCACGCGGATGGAGGACATCACGCGCAGCGCCAGGGTGTAGCGGCACAAGTTGAATTTGAAAGCAAAACTTGAAAGCAGTTTATAATATTTTAGTTTCAAGTGCTTCGTTCCTGGGGCTTTCAACATGGGATTGATAGGGTCAACCTGCACCGCCCTACCAGGGCCCGCACGCGCGGGTTGGGGTGCGCCAGGTCCTTCTGCCAGGACCGGGGCAGTTATTGCTCGCCTTGTCATGTCATGGACACGCAGTCCGTCACCTTATGCCTTAAACTACCCGCCAAATACCATGACGTGGCGAGCAAGAT
>Ga0307489_10001249_pt1 | contig 16701 bp, 30 predicted proteins | sample SB12metaG_FD_202247 | JGI IMG/M metagenome (GOLD analysis project Ga0307489, IMG submission 202247) | Sea-ice brine microbial communities from Beaufort Sea near Barrow, Alaska, United States - SB 1.2 | ecosystem: Environmental > Aquatic > Marine > Coastal | place: USA: Alaska | collected...
AACACCTGAAGCCGCGGCAGCGGCGATTGGAGCTGCTTGCGGCGCTGAAGAGCCGGAAGCTCCGTCATCCGCGTCCTCGGACGAAGGCATCGTGTAGGTTCCCCCGACGAAATGGGCGAGTAGTCCCGCCTGTCGGCGGTGATGGCGGTGGCTTTTCGAACTGAAGCGTCGGTCACTTCCAAGCTTGAACAGAGGGCGTTCTGAAGGCGACTTTTCATTCTTGCAGTTTTGCGACAGTTCGGTATGACCAGATTTAGCGCTGGCCTCATCGACGATCGTGAAACTCTACCGTACGATACGAAAGTCGGCGGCGGCCATTGTGCCCGCCGCCCTGCCACGCCGCCGCACTCTCGCCAGCGCCTTGACACGCCGCACACACACAAACGGGCCAAGCCGCGTGAATCAAAACTCGTTCCAAATGGCGGCGACGACCACGGAGGGGAACACCACGGTGGAGAAGGCGTACAGCATCATCCAGACCAACACCAAGACGGCCTTCAAGTACGTGTACATCCCGTGCGATGCGTCGCAGGCCATGGCAGGGGGGGTCCTGCGAAATATAACACACATATATTACACCGGACGCACGCACACGGGGTGTGGTGCATACCGAATCGGTCTGCCGTGGAAGGCGCAAGCGACAGGTGTGGTTACCCGGTGCACTAGCTGTGGACCTACTAAGACTAGCCATGTCCACCCCCCTCGTAGCTGGTTGGGGAAAAAAGAAAAAAACAACCAAACGAGCGCACCACCGACTGTGCTCCGACGAACCATGCCCGCGCGCCTGCATGAGCAGTGAGCCTTGAAGCATTCGCGCTGAAGGTCATTTATGCTCCGACTTCGGTAATCGATTCGAGTGCTTGTTCTCATCGACCCTGCTGCCTGGTGGAGCTCTCGATGGACATTCCGGAAGGGAAAGAGATGGAGTGCCTGCTTGACACGCTCAAGGCGGGGCGGGGCCTCACGCCGGGATGTCCCTGGCGCAGCTTACTCGAAGCTGTTTGACAGCTATCAAATGGGTTGTGATGTGATGCTCGAGCTTGAGTGGTCTCGGTAGTTCCAGGGACGGCGGCGTTACCATGCGCAGCGGGCGCAGCCAAACCAGAACCCACAGGTATGACGGCTGGCTGTTGAGCTGAGAAGGGGACGCCATCGCAATGCACCACAGCCACCCCAGTTGCGACGGCGGGCAGTTGAGACGGGGACGCCGTGTCAGGCCATGCCCCACGGTCACCTCAGTTTTCGATCACTAGCAGTTGAGCTGAGAAGGGGACACCGGGTCGGACCCTGGCTCGAGGACCATTTCCGAAACGCCAGCACCATCGGCAGCAACGACGAACAAAAAGCAATCTTCAAGAAGCAGCTGGAGTCGCAGAGTGGGAAGGCCATCGATGACAGCCTCATGGACATCGCAGCGCGGTAGGGCATTCACAGTCCTCCCCTTTTCACTTCACCTGCCAGCCTCAGGGCATCCACAGCTTCCACAGCCGTCCCTTTCACTTTAGCTGCAAGCCTCAGAACATTCACCAGGGGCTTACACTCGTCCACTTTTCAGCTCAACCTAAGCACTGTCTGTGGGGTACGGTGGGTGGTGAGTTGGTCTCAGTGACCACAATAGCTGGGGTTTAGCCGAAAACTGGACGAGAGTAAGCCCCTGGCATCCACAGTCGGTTTAGGGGTGGTGGGAACAGCCGGTGAGCACCTGAAACAAATATACGCTAATCCGAGCATGCGGATTACGCAACATGCGGAGACGCATTGAGCATTTATTCGTGAGGCTCCCACCACCCGCAGGCCATAGTAAGCCGACAGAACCCAACACCTGCTTCACACCTTGAAGGTGCGCATTCAGATTCAGCGCATTCAGTGGTGCGAAGGCCCTTCACACGAGCCTTCACGCCTTGAAGTTGCTCATTTGAAGCCAGCGCATTCAGCCGTGTAGTGGCCCTGGCGAGACGTTTCACCTCGGAGCATCATCTGAAGGCAGCTCTTCGAGTGGTGTTCAGCCCCTGGCTTGCGGATGCAAATGGTGCAGCCAGTGGCGCTGCTGCCCGGCGGCACGGCGACGGGTAGGAGGTTACACTCGACTACTTGATGGCCCTGGGCCGTCTTTGTCACCGTAACCACCCAGCGTATCCCACAAAATTTGCTTACGTTAACCTGAAAAGTGGACGAGTGCAAGCCCCTGGCGACGGGGTTCGAGCACATCAACATGTACGTGGACGACCGCGGCATCAGCAAGGGGCTGGAGGTCAACCGCCGCGCGTGCGGCCTCTCGCAGGAGTGCGGCGCCCCCACCGATATCGTCGGCGACGCCTTCCTCGCACGGTAGGTGATGAGTGAACAACGCCCGCCAAGCCACGGGGGGTCACTTGACGCACAACACAACAATGTGGAATTATGTCTCGAACCAAACAGCAATGATGACCGCATCCTTCAACCAGGTCACTCAACATCCAGTAGGATTAAAAACACGCCGCGTTCTTACGCTACTGAGCTGTTCCGGACGAGAAGCACAAATATTGGCCGCCACGTCACGGGGTGTCGCTTAACGCACCAAACGATGGTCTTCATAGACGTGGTGTATGACGCAGCGAGTTCATCATCTACTCGACCTTATTGGTTGAATCCTGGACGACGATGACCGGTTCGAGCGGCACGACTTCACGCTGGCCGAGTGCTCGAGCAGCGCGCCGTGGGTCAAGGTCAGGGCCGCATGCATCCTACCAGCCACGTCACATGACAACCACCACATTGAAGCCCCTCGGCTCTTAAGTTACATCGCATCTGATGACGTGGCGATCAAGGGCCAGATAATTTTTGCCCGCCGATTCATCCACCACATTAAACACTCACGGTTCTTGAGTCTGATCGCATTTGTGTTATGACGAGCACTTCACGTTTCAAGCACTTGACCGACGGTGAAGTGATGAACCGAGACCGCGCGTCGGCATACTTGGAGGGGGGTTATTGAAAACAAGCACTTTACGTGAACTTGGCCCTAATGCCAGCGCGCATTTGAGCTGAACATCGCTAAGAAGCAAAACATGGGCAATGTCAAGGTGGGGCAGCAAATGTTGAAACCAGTCCAGCCCATGTTGAAACTGCCCGGAACCAGTTCAGCCCGTGTTGAAACTGCCCGGAACCAGGTCAGCCCGTGTTGAAACTGCCTGGAAACAGTTCAGCCCGTGTTGAAAGTGCCTGGTTCCAGCTTTTCAAACTCAAGTATGAGGCGACTGCTTTCAAGCTTTGCTTTCAATTTCTGACTACATCAAGATGTAAATAGGGCGGAGTGAATTATGCGCCAAATGATGCCCGCCAGGTCAATTTTGCCGACCCAAACCTTTGATTGGAGATGACGATACTCACACTCAGTTAACACTGGTCTTCTTTCCACCGACGCTGCAACCACAGCGCTGAGTGACACTTCAAGATGCGATCCAATCAACGCAACCCAGCAATGTCAGCACCTTTTATTGAGTTACACATGTGCGCATGACGTGCCGAGCGCGATTTCATACGGCCGTGCGTACAGGAGCAGATGGATGCGATGAACTCGATGAACTCAAACGCCGGCGCCCTGGGAATTAATGACGCGACGGAAAAGACGCCGTTCGGTACGAAGACCGCTGACGAGGCAGGGGGGTGAGTGAGAATAAGCACTCGAACGACGTTGATTTTCTCCGCCTCTTCCGCTTGATGTATCAGCATTCACCCTCAAGGCAAGTCATGCTCCGATCTCGGTTCTAGTGCTTGCTCTCAATGACCCGCCGAGTGCTTGTTCTCAATGACCCGCCGACGAGGTGGCGCAGGAGATATCAATCGACACGGAGGCGCGGCACTTGTATGAGTGGAGCCAAGCAGGGGGGTCATTCAGAACAAGCACGAGCATTCGACTGGCGTTGTGTTCTGACCGACGAATTCCCCGTGTCGTCTGTAAGTATGAGCACTCACACTGAAGGCAAGTCATGCGAGCACGTCCGATCCCGGTACGAATGCTTGTTCTGACCCTGCAGCTCGGAGGGGGAGGACGTGGTGGTGAACGTGTTTGTGCCCGCCGAGACCACCAAGGCCGACGTCAAGGTGGGGCGGTGCAAATTAAGCCCATGTTGGGGCGGTGCAAGTTGAAATCGAAAGCAAAGCTTGCAATCACTTGATCACATCATACAGCCCAGAGCTGGATTCGGGCGCTTCCAACACGGGCCCTTTCGTCTTGCGACACCCTAGCGTGTTAGGTTGGAACCGCTTTCATGATTTGCTTCCAAGCGGACTTGTCCGCCCCTGTATGAAGTGCTTGATCAAGATGCAGAGCATGCACCTGGAGGTGGCCACCATGCCGGAGGGTGACAAGGTAGGGCACCGCAAACATGTGCATGCAGGGGGTGCTCAGGGATAATCTGGGTGTTCAAGGGGCGTGTAGGTGGTGTTCAGGGTGCATTTACTGGTGTTCATGGGGTTTCCTGGGGATTCTCGAGGTGTATTTATGGGATGTTTAGGGATTCTTCAGGGGATATGCAGGGGTGCATGCCCGCCGCGTCATCGACACGCATATCGAACAATCGTGTCTTGCCTCGAATGGTATCCTGTGACGTGGGGAGCAACATCTGCCAGGCCCTATGAGCAGCTTGTCGTGGACGGATCCTTTCAGCTGTGCTTCGAGATCATCCCCGACGAGTGCACCTGGAGCATCTTCAAGGCAGGGCCTGACAGGAGTGCACCTCAGCTGAGGCCATCACGGCTGCTAGCTGGCCGTCACAGCTGTAGCTGTCCCCCCTCTAATAAGGGGCTCCAACCTTGACCTCAAATCGACCCGATATGCTGTGAGACTCTGATTTTGTCCCCGAACGAACCGGTCCAAATATCCCCACTTAGTACCTCAGATAGGTTGACGTTGAGGCGCACGGGGGACTGGATACTACGATGGGATGGGACTCCGTGCAACATAACACGTGGGAGTGACTTGGGCAACAGGCGTGGGAGTGACTTTGGCTGCATGGAGTGACACGGCCCTAATCGACGGACGGGCGGGACGGGGGCAAGCGGCTGGAGGTGACGCTGACCAAGGCGAAGGACATGCGCTGGCTGTGCTTCACGCGTATGAAGAGCGCGCCCGAGACCAAGGGCAAGTAGATATAGATCACGCGAGCGCGCGCACCACACCGTTCATCTCTCATGAGAAAGAGACGCCTTCGCGTGTACAAGGAGGCACAAGGCTTTGCCCTGGCCCCCGCTGTGAGCCTCCCAGCTGCGAGCAAGTAGATATAGATTACGCCCGCCATACCATTCATCGCTCGCTGTAGGTGCTATAAAAAAAGGCAATCGAAAGCTATCATCATGACTGCATTAGCGTGAGCGCTTCTGCCTCGCTGGACCATGCTGCAGCGGAGACGGTTGGACGTGCGTCAGCCTCCTCCTTATGGATCACTGTCTTGTTATTCGTGGGCGGCGAGTAGCTGACGCGTTCAGTATATAAAGCGCATGAAGCTATCGACGGTTTCGATCGATTAAATGGCTGATGATCGATTTTGGCCCGGCTGTGGCTGTGATTGGTCGAAAGGTCAAATTCGTCCTATGGACCCATCAAAGCATACGTTTCGGGCGTCAAGCATTTCATCGATCGATAGCGTCGATAGTACCATGCGCTTGGTCATGACTGACGAGATCAATATTGTTTGAGAATTGTTATTAAATAGAGCAGCTACATTTACCACCTTGAAAGAATACCCCCCCTGGAGGGTGTAAGTGGTCCTTGCCCCAAAACTAGCGTGGGTGGATACCTGGTGCCTCCTCATACACGCGGAAGCGTCTCCCTCTCTTGCCCCACAATTCCTCAACCACGATGTAACGCGATTACGCGATCAAAAACCAAAACATGATGGCGGACGGTGTCGTCATTAGCAGCGCCGAAGACCTTGAGCTCACAAGAGGAGCTCCGCGATCTGCACGGCGTTGAGCGCGGCGCCCTTCTTGATGTAGCGGCGCAAATTGAAATTGAAAGCAAAGTTTGTAGGCGGTATTTCATATTATACCTTCAAGCGCTTCCTTCCAGGCGGTTTCTACATGGGTGTCATCGGTTCAATCTGCGCCACCCTACCTTGATCTGATCGCCGCACACGAAGATCTCCAGGCCGGTCTTGCCCTCCTGCGAGATGTCCTGGCGGATGCGGCCCACGAAGACGTTGTCCTGGTTTGAGGCGTCGAGCGGTGTGGGGAAGGTGTTGTTGGCACGATCGTCGATGATGCTCACGCCCTGCGCCTTGCTGTAGTGGCGCAATTTGAAGGTGAAAGCAACACTTGAAAGCATAGTATCGCAAGTAGGTTTCACGCGCTGAATGGTGCATAGGGGGGCTCCCCCATTCATCAGAGTTACAGAATAATGGTGCATAGGGAGGCTCCACCATTTACGAGACCATCTGGCTTTCAACTCGGGGTTAATCTGGTTTCAACCTGCACCGCCCTACCGTGCTCAGGATCTTCCGCGCGTCGTTCTCGTCGAGCGGCTTGGCCAGGGTGAGGTTGATGCTCTCGGCGTGCGCGCGCATGACCGGCACGCGGATGCAGGTGGCGGTGATGTTGATGTCCTCAGTGCCCCAGATCTTGTGGGTCTCCTTCACCATCTTCATCTCCTCCTCGTTGTAGCGGCGCAAGATAAATTTGCAATTAAAGTTTGAAGGCGGTTCATCATGTTATAATCAAGCGCTAAGTTCCTGGCGCTTTCAATAGACGAGCGCGTGGTGAGGTCGCATAGTATCACCCATGTTCTTTGAGTCATAATCCCAAGGCGAAGGACGTCTCATCCCGTGTGTGCAAACACGGGTTTCAACCTGCACCGCTTTACCTCGTTGTACCCGTTGTCGGTCATGGGCGCGTTGTGCGAGAACAGGTTGAAGGCGTACTGGAAAGGGAAGATCTCCATTGTGACAGGCTCGCCCGCCAGCACCTCGCGCGTCTGCTGCTCCAGCTCGGCCATGGCCAGCGCACCCGCGCCTGAGGCCGCCTGCTAGCAGGGGCTTCCTGAGAGCACTTTGTCCTGCTTAACCTTATTCTTTGATCATAATGTACCGGATACCCGTACACAGGTGCCGCACCGATACGGGGCATCACCTAAGTACGGGTACACTGGTGCACGACGAGCAAACAGCCATGTCAAACTGGGGAAATTCTGGTGTGTAAGGCCCTGCCTGGTAGGTGGAAGCCACCATGCGCTTGACGCCCACTGCGCGGTGCAGGGGGGTCACCGCCATCATGCAGAGGCGCGAGTTGAGATGAAAGCAACAGTTGAAAGCAGTTCATCATTTCATACGGGGAGTTTCAAGCGGTGAAACCGTTGGCGTTTCCGACACGGAATTTAAAACTGTCGACGTGCACCACCATATCTGACCCTATATCCATACAAATTTGACCCCCGTATAACTGTGAGAACCTGACCCTATATCCGGATACACCTGACCCTATATCCGGATACACCTGACCCTATATCCGGATACACCTGACCCTATATCCGGATACACCTGACCCTATATCCGGATACATCGTGGGTCAACCTTGGGTCAACCTGCACCGCCCTGCCATGAGCGCGATGATGGTGGAGCAGTTGGGGTTGGCGATGATGCCGCCCTTCTTCGACCCGCCCTTCAGCTTGTACTCAGCCATCGCCTCGGTGTAGTGGCGCAAGTTGAAATTGAAAGCAGATTTTGAAAGCAGTCCATCATAGTTTAGCTACGATCGCTGAAACCAAAAGCAGTCAGCCTGGGGTCAACCGGGGTTCAGCCTGGGGTCAATCTGCGTTCAGTCTGGGTTCAACCCGGGGTCAACCTTGGGTCAACCTGGGGACAACCTGGGGTCAAGCTGGGGTCAAGCTGGGGTCAAGCTGGGGTCAAGCTGGGGTCAAGCTGGGGTCAAGCTGGGGTCAAGCTGGGGTCAAGCTGGGGTCAACCCGGGATCAACCTGTGTCCAGCCTGGGGTCAACCCGGGGTCAGCCTGGGGTCAACCTGCGTTCAGTCTGGGTTCAACCTGGGGTCAAGCTGGAGTCAACCTAGGGTCAACCTGGGGTCAGCCTTGGGTCAACCTGGGGTCAACCTGGGTTCAAGCTAGGGTCAAACTGCACCGCTCGGCGCCCCACCTCGGGGTTGACCTCGGGGATGACCAGCGGCACGCCCTCCGTCATGCGGAACGCGGAGGAGTTGTCCACCACAAAGCACCCCTTGCTGTACCGCCGCAAGTTCACACTCACAGCAAAGTTTGGAAGCGGTTTATGATTTTATAGCATTTTAGCTTCAACCGCTGACACCGAGTGCAGTCTACCCGGGTCACATAGTAGCTTCAAGCACTGAAAGTCTGAAACAGACGAGGCGCTGTCAACACGGTTTCGATAGGAGCGTGTCGCGAGCTAAACCCGTAGAGGTCGATTCCTGGACACGACCGACCGACCTTTTTTTGCCACAATCTATCGCATTCTGTGCATCTGCGCCGCCCCCACCTTTTCGGCGGCGAGGGGGCCGAAATCCTTGGAGATGGAGCCGCCCGCGGAGAAGAGTGCGATGTCGACGTTGTCGAAGGACTCGGCGGTCAGCTCCTCGATGGTGTAGGTCTCGCCGTCGAACTCCACGGTCTTGCCGGCGGACCGCTTGGACGCGAGCATCTTCATTTCGCTGTAGGGGAAGTTGCGCTCGGTGAGCACCCCGATGCAGGGGCTTACACTCGTCCACTTTTCAGCTCGACTTGAGCGCTCTATATGGGATAGGGGGTGCGCGTAGGGGTTGTGTAGCCCGTGTTAAGGGGATGTTAGGGGGCGTTGAGGGTGTGTAGGGTGTGCAGGGTGTCAGACACGGCTCAAGTTGAGCTGAGAAGTGGACGAGTGTAAGGCCCTGCCCGGATGAACTCCTGGCCGACGGCGCCGGAGATGCCGGCGATCGCGACCTTCGGGCCATTCGGATCCTTCCCCGCGCGCACGGTGACGGTGGCGGATCGGCCGGTAGGGCGGCGCGCGGGCAGCGCCGCGGTGGCGCGGCGGGCGAGGGCGGCGCGACCGGACGCGGGCGGCGCGATCGATCCGCGCGCGCCCGCAAGGCATTGGGGAGCCATAAGGGCCTGCATCGGGACGACTGGCGGCCGGTTCAACAACTACGCTGCTTCTCGTGGCTTAGCAAAGTGCGGAACGTCTCACAAGTTGGCGGCGTCGACGACTGCTGAGCCGCGCGTATCAAAAGAACTGTGCGGCGCTGAACGATCGGTGGATATTGTTACCGCTCGGGTGGATATTGTCCACGTGTCACATTCGACGACAGAAAGTTGTGATAAGTTTCCAGGTCCATCACTATTTTTTTTTCGCGCGCGCGCTGCCTCCGCGACGTGTGCGTGACCCTCCGCGGGTCGGCCCGCCCGTCGCCGCTGCTTGACGCGAAGGGTTGGGTCGGGTGAAACCTGGCGGCTTTACCACGCCACTGTCATCCTGTTGTTTCTCCGAGGAATTGGGCCGCGATCGGTGCGCTCGTTCAGGACGATCTCAGATGCCGTCCCGTCAGGAACGTCGGAAAGCTGAGCGTGACGCCGCCAAGCGCGCGCCGGCCAAGTCGGGAGCCGCGGGAGCCGCAGGAGCTGCCACTGCTCTGGCGAACGTAAACGTGAACCCGCTCGGCGACTGGTCCACGCAAGCGGGCGACCCATGGGTGTTGCTCAATGCGCTCGGTGCTGAGGTTGTGAAGCGGAAAGCTGCCCAGGGTGACAGGCAGGGGCTTACACTCTTCCCATTTCCGCTCAACTTGAGCTTACCTTGCCCCCTTCCGTTCAACTTAAGATCACTTTGTCCCCCATATAACCTGAATTAGCCAGTGGACGTGTCCCGAGGATGCTGAACTTGAGCTCTAATGAGAGCGATGTGTTACCGAAGGTGCTCAAGTTGAGCTCTGAAGTGAGCGAGTGTAAGCCCCTTGTGACAGGGAGGCGCAGTGGAGTCAGGGCTACCGGTTAGTGAGTGACGCGGATGGGGGCGCGGGGAGCAGTTCCAGCGGGAAGCCTCTGGGCGTGGGCGGCAGCTCCATCAAGGCGGATGTAGGGTTGCATGTTGCTCCGCACAGTTTCCCGTAGCTCACAAAACCGAGATGCGTCGGGTGGTCACCTTCTCTTGATTTAGTGATTATTTGAAATTTGCGGGTGCCAACCCTTGGCGGCACCCTGGGCGGAGGAGGGCATGGTGCTCATGGAGAAGGCGGCGGGGCAAGGGCACGCGTACGCTATGTTCCAGCTGGGTAACATTCACCGCACGAGGAAGGAGCACGAGCGAGCCGTGGAGTGGTACACGAAGGGCGCCGAGGCCGGGTTGCCGAATGCGATGGTCAATCTCGGGAATTGTCTCGACACGGGGTCGGGCGTGGCAGAGCCTGACTACCCAGCGGCGGCGGGCTGGTTCCGGCGCGCGGCAGATGCTGGATTCGGGATGGCGGCGAGTAGCCTCAGCAACCTGTACACGGTCGGCCGCGGCGGGGCCTGGCAGATCATGCCTGCCTCCACATTTTAGACCGTCGTTTCTTGTGAAGCGGTATCACGTGACGTGGCGAGCATTATCTGCCAGGCCCTAGGGCGCGGCGTTACGCGTGGCAAGCGGCGGGCACAACAATGGTTGCGCAAGGCAGCCGAGGACGGTTACGCCCAGGCGTGCTGGCGACTCGCCATTCAGATGTACTTAGGTTTTCCCTACGCCCGCGAGGTTGGGCATGTTGGGGAAGCCGCCGGGGTCGCCGAGGGGGCTGGGCTCAGGGAGGGCCATGACGTTCCCCCGGATGTCCTGACCGGCGTGGTTCATTGGTTGCGGAAGGGAGGTTATAATCCAGTCGTCGAGCTCGACGACTTCCGCATAACGGCGCTGGAGGGGGGTGCTTATTGCTTCAACGAAGGTTGCGAGGTTGTGGGCCTTCTGAAGGAATTTAAAGTTTGCCCGCAGTGCAAGACTGCCCGGTACTGTGGCGCCGCGTGTCAGAAACAGGACTGGAATGCGGGCGGGCACAAGACAACGTGTGGCACAAGTGCAGCTCACAGTAAGCAGAGCGAATAAGAGTGTTGGTGCATTCACTCGCACGGCAAAGCGTAGTGTCGACACGGTTGAGAAGGACAACGACGACGTGGTCCCCTAGCTTGAGTATCGGCTCAGCTTGACGAGTAGTCTGTTTGCAAATTGCTTGAGTGGTTCTCTTTTCAAAAGGCCCCTTCGGTTTCCAGCTCTACGCGTAGCTTTACATCTTTGCTTGACATATTTTACATGGTGCAGATGTGAAGATCATAGGTCTATCCTTCAAGACTTGACAGAAGTTATCGGATACTCCATGGTTAGCTTTTGGCTCATACCTGCGAGGATGTTACACGAGGTTAACTAGCTAGGTGTCGACCTGATAAAGTTCAGCTCATGTCTTCGGCCCCGCAGTCACCGCCGCCCCCGCCGCCCCTGCCGCCCCCGCAGCCTCCGCCGCCTCCGCCGCCGCCCCCGCCGCCCATCGCCCCATGCCAGCTCTCCCACGCAAGTGAAGAGAAGTCGTCGCCGTCCCAGTCCACGCGGCATCCCGCCCCCCCTGCGTCCCCGCCTCCGCCCCCGCCCCTGGACCCGTCCCCGCCCCCGGCAGCAGCTTCGGTGGCCTCGCTTAAAAGCTCAAGCTGCAGCTGCCGCATGGTAGGGTCGGTCGAATCAATTTACAAAAACGGGGTTTTAAGGTGTGGTGAATAGCGTGGCAAGGCAGAGGGTGTGGTAACGAGACACTCAGAGTGGGGACCTACTAAAACGCGAAGACATATCCATAAACCCGCCATGCACCCCCTCTAGCCACAGTATTGAAAAGCATAAATTGGCGTGGCAGGCGGGGGCGGTCCGTGCGTGGGTCCCCCCTGTGCCCTGCCGCAGTTGCCGCTCCCCCGCGCGGTTGCACTTGACCACGACAAGCGATTCCATGCTGTAGCGTCGCAAGTTGAAACTGGAAGCAAAAATTGAAAGCGTTTCGACACATGTAGCTGCAAGCGCTTCGTTCCCGGCGCATTCAATAAGCACTTTGACTGCTTTCAACCTGCACCGCCCTACCATGCTGCCGCACCGCGCCAGCTGTGCCAGGCTCTCCATAGTCACCAGGGCGTTGCGCGATATCCGCAGCCGACGCAGGGAGCACACTCGCAGAAGGGTCGTTGAGAACAAGCAATCGAATCGAGATTGGAGCATGATTTACATTCAGCGTGAATGATCGATCATATAGACGCACGGATTCCTTTCGTCGATTCAACGTGGGTCGAATGCTTGTTCTCAATGAACCCCCCTGCCTTGGCGCCTCGCCGCAGCCCCGACGACACTAGCTCCATCCGCCGCACCCCCCACCCCCCCCACACCACCGCCACTACCAATACCGCCAACGCCGCCGCCGTCGAGGTCCCCTGCCACAACCCCCGCCGCCAGCGCCCAGATACCCTCAGGCCCCACCCCCGAGTGCATGCTGAGGTCCAGCTCCTGCAGCTCGGGAAGATGAACCGCCACCTCGGCGAGGCCAACGTTGTCCAGGGAGTCGCATCCGCCCAGCAGAAGCGAGCGGAGCCGCGGGGCGCACCTCGCGCGAAGGCCGAATGATGTTAAACGAAGGCGTGACATCACAATGTTAAGGGCACCGTGATGCTGAATGGCGATAAACCAAGTAGATGTTCCGGCCCCGTGGTATGAGTATTACTGGGACCATGTAAGCATAAACATCACTAATGTGGTGTGATAGATGTCCTTAACGATCAGCGCGTTTGAGATGTCACAACAGCGAAAAGGATCCAACGCCTCCAAACATGAGAGCAATGTAGCGCCAATCTCGTGATGTGGATGACGCCGGGGACCAGGCCTCACCTGGCCGTGGAAGCGAAGGCGGCGACGCCCAAGGGGGAAACAGAGGTGCCGCGGAGGTCCAGCCGCAGCAGCGCGGGGCACCGACCAGGGACACTCTTCCATAAGCCCACTTTTCGTCTCAACTCGTCCACTGTTCAGCTCAGCGTTGGACGCCTTCTGTGGGATATACTGGGTGGCACAAGTATGGCAGTGACAAAAGAGGCTCAGGATTAGCTGTGAAGTGGACGAGTGTAAGTCCCTGCCTGTGGCGCGCCACGGCGGCGAGCATGTCGTCGTCGGCGGCGGGGTTCTGTTCCAGGCTAAACTCCGTCAGCGCGGCCAGCGCGGCGGGCAAGGCGGTCCCAGGTGTAACTGCGCCAGAGCCCCCACCGCCGCCGCCGCCGCCACCGCCAACGCCACCGCCACCTCCACCGCTCGCGCCAGCCGCCGCGTCGAGCTCGGCAAAGACTCCCCGCGAGAGGCACCCCAGCACATTGTCCACTGGCATGCCCATGTGCAACCGCGTCAGACCCCGGCACGCCAGCACGCACCGCGCGATATCCCCAAAGCATTTATCCTGTACATGCAAAGGCACAGGATATATCCAACCAGAAAAGCTCAATTTGGACACGTGTGAGGAGTGAGATCAGGGCCTGTATGCACGCATTCCTATGGTAGCTTACACTCGGTGTCGGGTTTGGCATCGAAAGTGTGGTATCCAATCCCGGTCGAGCAATCAGAAATGTACGATTCGAAAATCCCGACGACCGACTCGCCGAAAGTCTGACCATGTCACGATCCCTGAGTAAATAGATCCCGATTTCGAGGAGATAAAGGCGACCGGTCGCCCCGACTCTGAGCTTAACTTAGCTGATACAGCGTCCTCGAGGTATGAAATTGGGGTAACTGCCAACGGTTGCAGGGGCAAGACGAACGAGTGTACGGCTCTGCCTCAGGTTCAGCGAGGTGAGCGAGCACCACGCCGCAGGGTCTTACATTAATTTGTTTCCATGGTACGAGCAGACTCTAGTGCCTCGTCTGTGGGCCAGTATGTTCAAGTAAGTGGTTTGTTCGGTGGATCAAAACACATATCCATCGACTTTTGGCCATCTGCTAGTTGGTCAAAGGGGCTAATTAATAACAGGTAGTAAGCAATACAGACCAGGCACTAGATATAGCTCAACTTTAAGCATCTCTGAGGTGCTTCTAGATGGTGTCAGGGTCGCGGTCGAGGTGGTTTCAGAGGCCGACTGGTATTGCGAGGCCCCACCGTGCGGCATGAAGGATGGAGATGAGCGCCGTCGGCGACCAGCTGGATCCGCGCAGGTTCAGCTCCCTCAGCGGGAATGCGCCGGCACCACCACCGCCACCGGAGCCACCGGAGCCACCGCCTCCTTCAACCCCACCACCGCCGAGCCCGCCACTGCCACTACCGCCACCAACGGAATCACCAACCAGCGCGTCAAAGACGTGCTGGTGGAGTTCGCGTAGATGGCGGCAGTCGGCAAGGCTGAGCCGCACTAGCGTCCGCTGCCAGCTGTAGCGGCGCCAGTTGAAATTGAGAGCAAAAATTGAAAGCAGTTCTTCACATTACATGGTCAAGCGCCTTGGTCCAGGCTCTTTTGAGTTCCAACACGGGTTTCAACGGTTCAACCTGCACCGCCTTACCGAGCACGCGAGCAGCGCTGTGACGTTGGCGTCCGTCACGTTGGTGCGATCGCACACCACCGTCTCCAGCGACGCGCAGTGGCGGGCCACGACTGAGGGCCTGACAGATATTGCTCGCCACGTCATAGGATGCCATTTCACTCAAGAAATGAGGCTTCAAAATGCGTTGGGCGAGCAGTATCTGTCAGGCCCTAGGCCCTACCACGAATGGCACTGCCCACCTGGCGCGTCTCCCCAACGATGTCAGGTCCATCACTCGCATCACGCGGAGTCGCTCCAGTGCCAACTCCCGCACGCGGGTGCACACGGCGCACACACGCGCCAGGTCGCGCACGACAACATTGTCACTGGAGGCGAGGGTGGGGTGCTCGAGCACGAGCGCGATGCAATCGTCGGGCAGGTCGAGAAACGACGTCGTCGCGCCGCCCCTGCTTCCGCTGCCGCCGCCGCTGCTGCCGCCGCCACCGCCGGGGCCTCCGCGGGTTGCGGTCGTTGTCATCAGATGGGGTGCCGTTGTGGTCGTCAGGTGGGGTGCCGTCTCGTCGAGCGACCAATATTGGCGGGGCCCGCCACCGTGCGACCTCGGGTAACGCGGGAGCCTGGCCACACACACTGCGACGGCAGACGGCGGCGTGGTGCCCGAGGTGGCGAAGTGCCAGGGGTGGTGCCCGGGGACAAGTGGGGATAGGCGGGCATGGGCGGGCAAGGGCGGGCATGGCAGATGGGCGGGCACAGGCGGGCACAGGCGGGCAGCCGGGCACAGGCGGGCACAGGCAGTTTAGGGTTTATACTCGTAAGGCTTAGGGTTTGGGGTCGGCAGTGCACCGGCACCGGCACCGGTCGAACCAATCGACGGCGCGGCGACTTGCGTGGTCGTCCGCCCTCCGTGCCTCCTGGCCACCACCTCGCGGACCGTGTGCGTTCCGTGCCTCCTCGACGCCACCCATATCGTCCAGCGCCCCGCGGCCGCTGCGCCCAAACACAGGTTCTCTGACTTCAAAGGCATCGTTCGGGGAGGTTTTCAAGCGCAAATGGGGTCTTCAAAGAAAGCAAAGGGCGGCGGCGGCGGGGCGGTCGCATCCGACGACGACGGCAAAGCCGCCGCCAAGAGGTACGGCCTGGTATATATCGCAGCGGTTTCCTTCAGATTGTAGACCGGACCCTCGTTTCTCGAGTTCAATGGCGTCGTATGACGTTGGCGAGAGCACGGTAGTGTGCGGGCGGGTGCGCACCACTGAGGGGGACCAGCACGTGTACTCGTAGAGCGCTGGGGAGTGTGGGAGTCTGGGGGGCTGGCCGCGCGGAGAGCGCAGGGAGGGGGGGCACGTGACGGGGGGGCGAACACGCGCTGCTGCGGAGAGTGGGGCAGCGCTCTTGTGCAGACACCGACTGTGTTGAAGACATTACTCGCAGCGATATCTGCCTGGCCCTACCACGCGCGCGGTGCTGGGGTTGGTGAGGGCGGAGCAATGGACAGCGCTGGACAAGGCGGCGCGCAAGGCGCTTCTGAAGGTGGGCAAGAAGATGGCGGTCAGCGTCACGGACGAGTCGCGCGCCAAGGTGGCCAAGAAACTCGCTAAGAAGTACGCCGAGGTCAGAGTCGAGTCGCAGGCTCGAGGGCAGGGCCTGCAGACAATGCTACCCCTTCGAGCTGAGCGCATAGCGGCGCATTGCTAGCTCACGCGGATGAGCGCATAGCCGCGCCTGCGCAACGAATGCGCCGTCGCCGCTGTCGGCGACACACGCACACGGCGCATTAGAGGCGCCGTAGACCGCGCCGGTTCCCCGGGCGCTGCTTTCTGAGCGCGAGCCCGCCGAACCACCTCTCGGGTGGTTCTTGGCCGACCCTGCCTCTTACCCCTCACAGGATGCCATCGCACTCAGGGAATGTTGGATGACATCGCAAGCAATATCTGCCAGGCCCTACTCGGAGGGGCGGCGGCGGCGATAGCAGTAGCCTGGACACGGGGAGTGAGGACGACGCGCCCGTCGTTACCAGCGCAAGACACAAGTTTTCAACGCCGGGCAAGGGTGGCAAGGGGAGTGGCACCCCTGGCGTCATGGCGATCAGCGGGATGCAGATGATGCGGACCCCCGAAGAGCAGGCCATGAAGTCGGAGCGAGCGCGCCGGTTCGAAGCGGAGCAGGCGCTCGGCGAGTATGGCACCCCTAGCGGCCCGACGCTGTTGGCATGGCCT
>Ga0307489_10001250_pt1 | contig 16698 bp, 8 predicted proteins | sample SB12metaG_FD_202247 | JGI IMG/M metagenome (GOLD analysis project Ga0307489, IMG submission 202247) | Sea-ice brine microbial communities from Beaufort Sea near Barrow, Alaska, United States - SB 1.2 | ecosystem: Environmental > Aquatic > Marine > Coastal | place: USA: Alaska | collected 2017-05-06
ACGCGCCCGTGATGGCCGTCAAGGGGAGCCTCGCTGGTCTGATCGCGAATGACATCGTGGTGATCGACCGGCTCGACATCGAAGCGAGCCTGCACAACAGCGCCGACTCCGACGGCTTGTACCTCGTCGCCACCATCACTGGCGAAGTGACGCCCGTCACTGTCGTGCCGGGACTCAAGGTCTCAGCCCAGCTCGTGGCCAACACCAGCGCCCCAATGTTTGTACTCGAGGTTGGCCTCCTGTACCACTCCACCGTCCTCGACGCCGAGCTCAACGGCACGGTGCACCTTCCGCTGGCGAACTGTCGGGCCGGTGACACTCTGTCGCTCCGTGGGAAGATCTCCGTGCACCTGGGCGGCGGCGGCGGCGACATTAACGCCGCCGCCGAGGGGTCCAAGTTCTGCGACCGCAATGCATCCAACATCTACGGTTTCACGTACGCGGTGTCCTTCGCGCTCGACAAGACCAACATCAAGTTGGGCGGAGGCTTGACGCTGAGCGTGAAAGAGCTCGCAGCGAAGTTGTACGGGAAGGTGATCGGATCTGCCTCGGCAGGTGGCGACGGGAAGATGAGTTGGTTCGGCAGCTTGAACGCCACCGTCGGGATCTCTTCATTCTCCGGCTCGGGCATGGTGCCGCGGTCCTTGAGCGAGGGCTCGGACATTGACGCGCAGCTCTCCGTGGCACTCGCGATGAAGAGCGACGCGGTGGCACTCACTCTCGCAGTTGATTTCGCCTACAAGTCAGACGCAGTTTCGTTCCAAGGCGAAGGAACAATTTCGCTCGCCGCAGTCGGGGACGGCGCGGCGCTGCAACCCACCGGCGTCTCTGCGAAGGGGACGTTTGGGCTCAAGATGGGATCCGACATCAACGTCAGCCTCGCTGCCTCCTTCGAGCTGAAGATACAGGCGGACGCGGATGACGGGCGCGACATGTCTGTGTTTCTCAGCAGCGGCGTTGAGACCATCAGCATCGGCGGCGTCGACCTCGGGACGTTCACAATTTCGGCGAGCCGTTTTGTCTCCGTGCCAACATCAGGAAGCACAGAAGGCTGGCGTGGCGTGCTGACCAGCTCGAACCCGCTGCTCGACACCATGGTTGTGTTCGACACCCGCGACGGAAGCATCGAGGTCAAGGCGACGCTCAAGCTTGACATGGGCCCCGTCATCCTCGAGCTCTCCGCCGCGGCGAGCTGCGAGGCAGCTGGCACCGTGACGGTCGGCGCCGCCGTGGTTCTCAAGGCACACCCCGCGGCGCGCCTCACCGGCGACTACGTCAAGTTCTGCGACACGACGACGCAAAGCTCCGAGCTCGACTGGTCACTCACCGCACGTGTGCAAACGTGGAAATTCGCGACCGGCATCTCCCTTACCGACGTGGGCGCGTCCTTCCGCATGCGCAAGCAGGGCGGCTTACTGATCAACATCCAGGCCGTCGTCGACTTCACGGAAGGCACCGCGGCGCCGATGGCGCTCGGGGGTCTCGCCGCGCACATCACGATCGACGGCGATGACATCATGTCTCTCCGCGTCAACGGCGATGTCGCCATTGACATCGACGCCGTCACGCTCACAGGCCACGTCTCGTTCACGTTCCCGTGCTATCCTGGCACTTCCAACTTTGTCGAGTTGGGCATGGCGATTGACAGCGACGCAGTCAAGCTCGACCACGTTGTAGTCCATGGCGAATGGATGTGCCAAGGTGACTCGCCCGCCATGGTTGCAGCCGACAAGGCTGCCGCGGGAAAAGCGGTTGTTGAGGCCGCTGCTGCCGCCAAGCCCGTTTCCAGCAAGCTCTCATCCTACAACGCTTCCATCGCGCTCATGCAGGTCGGCAGCTTCGCACTCGTGGACGTCGAGTTTGAGATGTACAACCTGAACGTGGCGCCGGATATGTACCGGGGAACATTCCAGGGCACCTTTGCGATTTCGCCCGAGCTGAGCATCACTGCCGTGGTGCCCTTCGGCGAAGAGCAGGTGACGTATGAAGTCACTGTGGACACGCAGCTTAAAATCGGCGATGTTGATGTGCAACAACACGGGCACGGGACGATGAAATCGGAGTGTGTGCATATGGGAGACCTGTCCATTACGGTGGATGTCAATCTCAGCAACATCCCAGTGACGTGGATGCGGACGATTGACGGGCGCGGCACCTTCTCGAGCAACTGCGGGGACGAATATCAGCTCTTGGTCGACATTGAGTTGGACGACGCACCAATATTGTTGGTCGGAGACGCCGTCTCCGCAACGCCTCCGGCGGACGCGAAGTTGTCCTTCGGGGTGCACTCTGTGAACGGGGAGGCGAGCTTCTCCGTATCTTACACCATCGCGTTGGATCCGCGGGATGCGCGGGCCGGCACCATAATGGTGTTTGCCGATATTCTTCCCAATGGCAACTTCAACCTCGGTGTCAAATTCGACAACGTCGAATTCGGCGGTCTCTTGAGCGCAATCGGCGACGCCTTCCCGGGATCTGGCGTCGGGGGCTCCAACCCGGTTGCCGGCAGTGCCGCTTCGGCGCAGCTCGCGGCAACTGGCGCCATCGGCGCTGCTCTCGGACAAGGCCACAACTTGGACTCCGGCCAGGTCGCTAGCCTCGGCGGTTTCGGCGACGTCATCAATGCCATCAAAATCAAGCGGGTGCTCGCGATGTTTTCCCTGCTTCCCGACAACAGTGTCGCGCTGACGGTGTCGCTCTACGGCATGCAGCTCTTTGGCTTGTCGCTCGAGGCGTTCGTCCACCTCATCAAGGACAACGAGTCCGGCAAATGGAAGGCGCTTGTTTACCTCGGCTTCCTCGACATCAAGGACGGCTACCTTGACTTCCCAAAACCGTTCACCTTCCTCAGCCACGCCATCAACGTCGGAGTTTTCGTCATGGGAGGAGGCCTGGTAAAGCTCGGGTTCACCTACGCCAGCGACGACATAATCGTGCACCCGCATATCAGGCAGTACAGTCCCGTCGACATTCATTTCATCAAGGGTGGATTCAACCTGCAGTTGGCGCAGGATCTCAGCAAAGATTCTGGCGGCATCGCCGGCGCCTTCCTGGGATTCCAGAAGTCAATCGCAGGTAGGGCAGGCAGGATGTCGCCTGCCACGTCATCCACGCGCATTCTGAACTCTCGTTTAATGATTTGGACGGCATCCTATGACGTGGCGAGCAATGTTTGCAAGGCCCTAATCGTGGGTGATTGCGCGGTGTGGGCCAGCGCGCTGCAGCAGCTAGTGTGCGACGACATGGCGAACACGAACGACAAGGAGTGGCCGACGGTGTTACCGGTGGACGGGACGGCGAAATTCGGGCACTCGTTTGTTTCCAAGGATGGCGTCCGCTTGACGAGACCCACGGACGACACCCAGATCTGGTGGATGAGGCTGACGGTCGAGGTTGAAGTCAAGTTCGGTGCGATTGCCCTCATGGTTGAAGTGGTGGCGCGCGTGTTATTCGACCGCGACGTCATTTCCGAAAACAAGGTTATGATGAAGGTTGAGGTTGGCGTCACGTCCATGGCGCTGGAAGCAGCCTTCGGCGCCAAGCTAACGGGCGATTCGCAGATCTGGGCGAATCCGTTTGGGAAGCTGCCCCACATGGGCATCATCTTCCCCCTCAGCCTGGCCCTCGGCATCCGGATAGTGTACGTTGGCGCCGTCACCCCCTACAAGTTTGACATCGAGGCCGGCATCTTGGGTTGCGGCTCACCGGTGCTTTACAAGGCGGGGTTGCACCCACGGGATTACGACGTTGTTATGCCTCACTAAATACATGTGCATGATACTCAGTGATCTTACCACGTGCTACTGCTAACTAACTTGTTACAGGTGAGCTACTTGATTGAGTTGCCTACTACAAGGGTAAGGCGGGCGTGATATCCGAGCTGGGCGAATTGGGCGAGCACACGTACGTGCCGAACCCCAATGCCGTGGCCGGCGTCAACCGGAAGTTGACTGGCGAAGAAGTGGACGATTTCACGCGCGCCGCCGACGAGCGTGCGCAGCTTGGACTCTTAGGGGGCGGAAGCGAGAGCGGGGACGCGGGCCAGCTCACGATCCCCGGTCTTAATGACTACGAGTGCACACCCGGTGACATGTACGGAAAGGAACCGACCGTGGTCAAGGTTGCGCTGAGCATTCTCATCGATGTCGTGCCCAAGTTTGCGATCATGATGAACATCCGGAACTTCCACATCTCGCGCCTGATCTTCATGACCCTGTCCGGGCCTCCCAGCGATACGCTCAAGGAGATGTCCCCTGTGATTGACATCTTCAGCGCGAAGAAGTTTGACGTGTCACTAAACAGCTCCCCGTTCCCGGTGAAGATGTACAGCGGCACGGTGATCCAGGCCGGTGTCCTCATCGACATCGAGCGCGTCGCCATCCTCGGCATTCCCATCATCCGCCGTGCGTACTTCAGGTTCAGCTCGGACCCGTTCATGATCGAGGCGCATCTGTACATCGAAAACATCCAGCTCGCACCGCTGATTGAAATCACCGGCATTCGCGGCAAGCAAAAGTTCCTCGCGCAGCAGAAGCAGGTGAGAAATCACTTCCACGTTGAAACCGCACATCCCATCAACGTCTTCGAATTCTGTCAAACTTTCTTAAAACTTCTTCGAGCTTCTTCAAGCTTCTGAACTCTGCGAGACTGACATTCCATTCATCACTTCAAGCCATTCTCACAGGCGAAGTCGGAGAAGGAGCGCGCGGAGACGGAGAAGGCAGCGCTGAAGATGGACCGAATCCTAACGGAGAAGGCACTACGGAACAAGGAGCGGGAAATTGCCGCAGCCGCCGCCGCCGCTGCTGCGGAAAACGCATTGGCCGATGCGTCGAACGCGACTGTGGCGCTCCCTCGTAAAGCCTCGAGCGATTACACTGTGAACTCCACGTGGGTGGAGCACGACACGCTGTGCGGCAACGCGCAGTGCTTCACTTGCGGGCGCGCGGAGGAGGGTGCCGGGGCGCTCACGCTCGAGTGCGGCGACGCCATGAGCATCATCTCCAACATCACCGCGGTGCTGTTCGGCGCCGCCGCCGACCAGCCCGACTGGACATTCACCCGAACGGCCGAGCTGTGCGACAGTCCAGCGGGGCCTTGCACTCATTCAAGTCATTGTGTCCCTGAATTCCGCCGAGGTCATCGTCCCGCTCGATTCCTCAAATTGCTGCCAGTTGAGAAATTGCGTGAAAGATACTACCTGTGAGCTGACAGAGGAGAAAGTGTTCACAGTCGCTACATGTTGATTGGTTGGAAGTGGGTTATCGTGAAAAGGCTGTTGACTGTGAGGTGACACGGGAGGTACACGTGGTGTGCGGCCCTGGTGGCGGGCGCCGCGCGTGGGCCGCATGGCAAAGACCAACGCGTCCGCCGCCGCCCAGATCGTTGCGGCCAAGTGCCTCGGCAAGAGCTGGTGCTCCGTCGCGCCGTCCCGCGCGCTCTTCGGCGTGCCCAAGGGGTTCGACGCCGCGGCGAACAGGCGGGGCGGGCTGGCGCTGTCGGTCAAGGTGCAGTGCAGCGCGCTGTCCGACGCGGAGATGGCGCGGCGCCAGGTCGAGGAGGACGCGATGGACTCGCAGTGCAGCGACGGCTGCCTCACGTGCGTCAGCGAGTCGCGCTCTGTGTCGCCGGATGAAACCATCATCATCGCGTGCGACTCGGACGCGATCATCAGCGGCATCGAAGACGCGGTGTACGGCGCGGAGGACGAGCAGCCGCCGTGGATGTTCGACGAAACCGTGGGGATGTGCCTGCAGCCCGCAAGCGTGATTCCCTCCAGCGACATGTGCCGTTGGGACTCCGACCGCGTCATGGTGCAGCTGCGCCGCGCGTGCGCCGGCCGACCCAAGTGCAAGCTCACCTGGGCCGACGTCGACAGAATGTTCCCTGTGGACGCGTGCACGGGGAAGGCCAAGCGCCTGTCCATCATCGCTCGTTGCCAGCGCACCCAGCTGCCCCGCGACGCCAGCGCAGAGGTGCGGCCCAACTCCTTCGGCATGCTGCACTACGAGGAGCGCCTGTTGTTGGGCGACGCGTCGGGCGCGCTGGTGGACTCGTATCAGGCCCGCACAGCCTTCGAGACCTCGCCCACCGTGCTGGCAAGCGAAGCGCCCAAGAGCCTCTCCGAGTTTGTGTACTCGAGCGCGGAGCGCCGGAAGGGCGTCTCGGTGGGCGGCAGCGCCGCGGTGATCCGGCGCTTCTTGGCCACCTTCACGCTGCGCAGCGACGAGGGCATGCCGGGGATCAACATCTGGCACTTCCGCGTCATGGGCGACCCGTCGTTTTGGCGCCTCGGGGGCGTCATGGCGCTGATCCCGCAGACGACCCATGCCGACGAGTGCGACGCCATCGGCGGGTGCCAAATGGCAGGCTGCACGCGCAAGGTGCACGACGACCATGGCGCGGTGACCGGCTGCGTCTTCTCGCTCAACCTCAAGCCCGGCGTCATGTACCAGCTCCACATGTACGGCGTCTCTGACCGCGCGGTGCCCGACGCGGGGCTCTCGATCGAGTTCAAGCCCCCCTCGCACTGCCTCTTGCACGTCAACTGCGACAACCCAGCGGCTGTCCAGGGCTTGTGCCGCATCCTGAGCCAGCGCGACATGCCTTTCCAACGGATGAAGGTCGGCGAGCTGCCGCATATCACGTGCGCGGCCCCGAGCCTGGCCGAGGTAGTGCGGTGCAAGTTGATAGTTTCAAAACCCGTGTTGAAACTTGAAAGGACCTATGGTTCCAGCGCTTGAACCTAAAATAAAATAACTTGCTGTCAAGTTTTGGTTTCAAATTCAACTTGCGCCACTTCACCGAGGTGACCGCCGTGGAGGTGGAGACCAAGCCGTTTTGCATGGCGCCTAGCCTGTACGGCGAGGACGTGAGCCGGTGTTGGCCCGGGCGCCACCCGCTGCCCAACGCCGCCATCGGCCTCGGCTGCGAGGGCACCTTCCACGTCCTCGACGCCATCACGGAGAACCTCGTGCTCGCGCAGCGCAAGAAGGCCGTGCAGGTGGAGGTGCTGGATGACGGCGAGTGCATGTTCATCAAGAGTAGCGCGGGCGGGAATCTTCGCGAGGGGCAGATCCTTCGCCTCGACTTCGAGGAGGGACCGTGCAAGAACGCGAATGGAACCTACCTCGGCCAAGACAGTGTCGATGCGGATGGATCCGTGGCGCCTGAGGACGCGAGCCTCCCGGGGCACAGGCTGCGGTGCACGCCCCACACCTACGCCGGCGGCGTCTCCAACGTCACGCAAGCGGACTTTTACGAGTTCCCGGTCGACATCGAAAAGGCGGCGAGCGTCGAGAAGATCGTCGCTAGCGGCCTGCTCACGCCCCAGCCGGGCCACTACGTGTACCCCGGCCACTCCGGGTTCGCCATCGACGTCGAGCGCTACACGGGCATGGCGCAAGTTGCGGCCGTGGACCTTCCTGAGGACATGGTCGCGGACTCCGTTTCCGTCTCCTTCTGGTTGCGCAAGCAAGACGCGTACGTGTCGCCACAGGAAGGGCCTTGAACAATTCCATTGGCAGCTAGTCAACTTGGGTAGATTGTGTCCGTGAAACCACTCAAGTGTCTGCCACGATGGTGCTCAAAGGAAGCTAGCATAGTGGCAATGCGAGGCCCTAGCCTCAGGGCGACGCGCTCGTGTCTTGGGCGCACAAGGGTGCGCTTCATCAAGAGGCGCACCAATCCAACACGCACGTGAAGAAGTTTGGGAGCTTCATTGCCTTGCTCATGATGCCGGATTCCACGCTCAACTTCACGGCGTACCACAAGGGCGTGGTGTGCACCGCGATTTCGCCCCGGGTGCCGCACTTGAGGGATGAGCGCTGGCACCACGTGGTGATGTCGGTGGATGACGTGCGCGAGGTTGTCAGGCGGGGTTCTGAATGTTCGATCATTGTGTACCCGCACACATTCACCGCGCCCGCATCCACCTCCTCCGGCGTGTAGCGCACCCGTACACAATTGCCACGTCCTGAGAATTTACGGGACGAGGGGACGAGTGTATTGACCTTGTTGCGAGGTTCTCGGTTGACAACGCGGATGCCGCAATGCCGCTGGTGTGCCTGTGGATCTCCACGCCGCCGCCGCCGCCGCATCCGCCCCCGAGCCCGCCGTTGCCGCCGCCGCCGAACCCGCCGCCGTCGCCGCCCTCGCCTCCGTCACCGCCGCCATCGCCGCCGTCGCCGCCGCCGCTCCGCTACCGCTCCCCCGATGAGGAGGCCGCCTCCGCCGTCACCGCCGCCGCCGCCGCCCACCTCGGCGGCGGCGTGCAGGAGGAAGCCGACCAACACGCCGCGACCTCACATGGTGATCATGTGCCGACCGCCGTCGCCTCGTATGGACATCGCCACCTGTTGGGGATCGGTTCTGATCAGAGAAAGGCGCGTTTAGGCCGGGGCTCCACCTACATGCCCGGCACTTTTCCGAGCACAAGGATCGCGCTCAAACCCCCCCGAAAGGACAACAGATATTGCCAATTGAAGGACGACGAGAAGATTCGATGCAATGTCGGTGGGATTGGAAGCTGGGAGACTTTCCACATCGTGCCGACCGGTAACCCGGAGGACGGGTGGGTGGGCCTTAAATCTCAACGCAACGGCAAGTATTGCGCAGACGAGGCGCATGGCGGTATCAAGTGCAACAGAGGCGGAATCGGCGAATGGGAGCGATTTAAGATCGTGCGCGAAGACGACGGGACGCACTCCATCATGGGCGGCCAACATAACAAATGGTGCGGGTATGACGGGTCTGAGCTGAAGTGCACATCCGGCAACCGGGGCGGTGTTGCGGGCGGTGCTTATGAGACATTCCAGATCACGTTCATCGGAGTTGAACAACCTTGCGAAAGCGGTTGGGACACGATGACCCTCACGTTCCCGGGACACAACGACAAGACGTGCCAGGAGAGCCAAGACAACGGCGTCGTCGAGTGTAACAAGGACGAGCACTCGAAGGACATGAACTTCAAGTTATGGCACGCAGCTTCGGGCTTGTGGAACCTCCGAGGCGGTCGCAGCAACAAGATCTGCTCGGATGAGAATGACGGCGTCATCTGCAACCGAGATGTAGCCGGCGACTCGGAGAATTTCCAGTTGGACCTGATCGGTAACGAGTACCGTCTCATCGGCGGCCGCGGCCAATACTGCGGGGACTATGATAGGCTCAAATGCAACACGCATGACGTCGATGGTAGGGCATGACACGCCGTTCCATGTTCAATTGCAACGAGAGCCACCGTTTGCCCCTCAAAGTTCTTAAACTCGATGTATGAAGAACTTGTCCCCTGTGTGTCAGTCATGTGATTGGTCGTGATGATCAGCGCTCCTGAAGTGTAACGTTTGGATTGGAACGTTTGATTGGTCGAAACGCCCGATTCGATACCAAATTCGACGACGAGCTTCAGTTGTTCCAGTTTGTACACAGTACCTACTTTAAATGCTACGGCTAGACGATGCTGAAGTTGAGCTGAAATGTTTTCTGCGCGTTAAGGAGGCCCTGCCCCACGGAGACTGGGAGCACATGGTATTGCGCTGCGTTCCGCCTCCTCCCCCCCCGCCACCGCCGTTGCCGCCACCGCCGTCACCGCCCCCGCCCCTGCCGCCGAACCCGCCGTTGCCGCCCACCCCCCCGAGCCCGCCGTCGCCGCCGCCGTCGCCGCCTTCACCGCAACCGCCGCCCTCGCCGCCGCCTAGCCCGCCGCCACCGCCGCCGCAGTCGCGCTCGTTCCTCTACCGCGAGACCACCGCCGCGCGAGCGCGCCACGGCACCTTCATCGTGGTAGGGCGATGCAGGTTGCCAGTACCGAAAACCGTGTTGAGAGTGCATATGCTATGAGCGCTTAGAGCTATAATATGATGAGCCGCTGTCAAATTTTGAGTTCAATTTCAACTTGTGCCACTACATAGTGGGCGCCGTGTACGACGACACGTCCGACAAGATGATGCACGTGATGGACGGCGAGATCGACGAGATGACGCTGCACCACCGCGCGCTGAGCGCCGTGGAGGCCTCCTCCCTCGTCGCCGACGTGCCCTGCGCCAAGCGGTTCCGCGGCTCCGGCTTCGCGTACTTCCCGGGCCAGGCCGCGAAGCACGGCGCCGAGTTTGCCGCGTTCGACCAGGTGCCGCAGTGCCGCGAGGGGCCGCACACCGTGCGCTTCCGCCACCTCGTTTCGCGCGGCAACAATCGCCGCCTCACCGTCTCGGCGCGCACTGACGGCACCGCGCTGAAGCAATCTGCTGCCGTCGTCTTCCCGGAGCCGTACCGCTTCGACTCACTGGACCAGTATACGTGGGCGTACTCGCCCCCCGCCCTGCTCCGCATGCAAGCCGGCAAACTGCCGTTGGTGAAGCTTGGCACTGACGGCGGCCAACAGGCGGGAGCGCAGACGCCCGAGCACACCCCGGGCTCCACCAACCCTGAGGTGGCGGAGGTGGAGGAGGAGGCCGCGGAGGAGGGGCACACCACGTTGGAGGATGAGATGCTGACTGTCAACGACCCAGTGCTGGACCGCGACTCGCAGGCCAAGCGCGCCATGGAGACAGTGGCCGGCGCCGACAAGCTGCAGGTGGAGAAGGGCGGCAAGTACGTCAACCGCCGCCACCGCCGCCGCAGCTTGCTCGCCGAGCTGTCGGCCGCCGACCCCCCGCGCCCCATCCTCACCGAGCAGGAGCTCGCGTGGGTCAGCGACGCCATGGGCGGCGCCGAGCTCTCCACTCCCCGGGTGGTGTACGACATGGACGACGACCCGAAGCGCTCCGCCAGCGTGTGGCTCGACTCGTGCGCGCGGCACACGCTGAAGGGCGGGCGGGAGATGGTGGTGGTGGTGGTGGAGCTCAACACGGGCAAGAAGGTGGTGGGCACGACGGAGGTGGGGTGGAACTCGGCCGCCGCGGGCCACCGCGACGACCACCACGCCGCGCTCTATGAGGTGACCGGTCAGCACGTGTGGCGCCCGGGCGCCAACTACCCCAACGCCGTCAACATCCAGAACGGCCCGCTCACCTACCGCGCTGCGTCCTTCGGCCTCATGGGCACGGACTTCCACATGGACGACCGGCTGTCCACGGGCGCGCAGCACACCGGATCATGCCGCCCCGGGAGGTCCTACAAGTACTTCAAGACGGCGGCCAGCAGCCGCGGCGCGTTCGACTCCAGGATGCGGAGCTCGTCCAACGACTTCACGGACGACGGCCTGGAGCCCAAGGACCAGGGCGTCGCGATGTGCGGCGGCGAGGGGTGGCGCGTGGTGCGCATGCAGACGTGGGTGGTGGCGTCCCCGGACCAGACCATCTTGCGCCCGGGCGAGCGCAAGTGGCTGGGCCAGACGCTAGGGATGGACATGAGCCGACCCTCGCCGTGCTTCGTGCGCAAGCGGGGTGACGAGCTCACGGCCGCCAACTTCATCGACAAGTGCCACGCCAAGGAGGACCAGGAAGGCGTCGGGTACGTGCTGGTCACGGTGACGGTGCTGGAGACGGGGCGTAAGGTCGCGACGAGGACGATCGTGGCGGACCACGACAGCATGTTCACGAGCATGTACGAGCTGACCACCGAGCAGATCAACCCGGCGGTGGTGGACCTGAAGCAGCGCCTCAACCCCAACGTCCGCTGCGACGGCGCCTCCGCGGCGTCCGAATCCGCATCCGCCTCCAATTCCGCCTCCGCGTCCGCAACTACGTCCGCTCATCTCGGAGCTTTCGCCGCCGTGGAAGGCGAAACGGCGGGCGTGGCCGGCGCCCGCACTCGCACTCGCACGCAGCGCCAGTTGCTCGGAGGCCCCCAACCTGGTCACCAATTCTCGGCTCCAGTTGCCGTGAGCGTCAACGCCCGAGCGGCGCCACCTCCTCCGGCCGGCGGCTTACCGGTCGCGCCGTGCTTCTCCGGCTTCCGCGCGGACGGCAGCATGGGCCTCGCCTTTGGCGGCCAGGCGGCGAAATCCTACTCGCTGCAAAAGTCAATCGCGGCGTTTCACGTCGACAAGAATTTCGAGAAGGCGTCTTGCAACGGCTGGGGCGACGCGTACGCGTTCGGAGACCCGTCCACCGCGAACTTCGGCGACGAGCGGCGCCGGCAGCTGCTGTGCGGGCAGACGGAGGACGTGCCCATTCTGAACTTCGAGGCGTACGTCCTGAGGATCAAATCTTTCACCTCGGACGTGAGCGCTGCGGATTGGTCGTGGCTTGGGGGGGCGTTCGGGGGAGCGGACATGGCGACCCGCCGTGAGTGCTACTCGTACGATCTGAGGAGAGGCGACGCGCCGTACGAGTTGATGCCGGGTAACGAGCGGCCGATGCGTCAGGAAGCAGAGAACGCGACGGCGGCGGCGTCGCCCGAGTCTGCGGCTGGCCGGCGCCTCCTCGGAGGAGACGCGCCGCCGCCCGCGCCCACGCTCGCGCCGGTTCCGGCGCCCGCAGATCTCATAGCGCTGTGCTATTGCAACAGGTACGCTGACCTTCGCAATGCGCTCTGCGACGGCAAACAATGCACGACGTTCGCTCAAGGGAACGCGTGCGCTTCCCACTGGAACACCGTCGGCTGGAACGAAGTGACGGGGCGGAACGCAACCACGGGCGTGAAAGAAACCAGGCTGTGGGGTTGCATCACCGCGGCGGACATGGCCACGATCGAGGCGGCCAAGGTCCTCGCGCTTCAGACGAAGGAGTGGGTGCCCGAGTTTGGTAAGCAGTGTGCGGGGACGCACATGGGTGAAGACGAGATGCTGGTGGTGTCGGCCGTTCTGTCCACCGGGAAGCACATCTTCGGGCGGGTGTTCAACCAGAAGTGGTTCCAGGGGCACTACACCGACCCGGTCGACTTCGGCGTGAACCCGCCGGTGGTGGACCCCGGCGCGATGCTCGTCGAGCTCACCGGCAGGCGCATCTACCGTAACATCTTCACGGAGAAGCCGGTCCTGAGCGTCGACCGAGACTGGGGCTACTCCTTCAACAACGCCATCAGCTTCCTGCCCCACAAGCGGATCGCGTACGTCGAGGGTGTCGGCTTCGAATCCTTCGTGGATGAGAAGGACATGGCGCTGCGCCATCGCAAGGAGCAGTGCCTGAAGACGGCGTATTGCTACGGCGACCGCCACGCGGATCTCAAGACGGAGTTCTGCGGGAATGTCACGTGCAGCACGGTGGAGCAGGGCATGAAGCTCGAGGACCACTGGAACTTCAAGGGCCGGTTCAACAAGGCGTACATGTTTAGGTGCGGCGCGCAGGAGCACCCCGAGAGGACCCGGGTGTTGAACGCGCTGTGCTACGGCAACAGGTTCAAGGACCTGGTGGACTCCATGTGCAGCGCGGGCGAGTGCGTGACGGATGAGGAGGCGGCAGCGCTAGAGCTCCACTACAAGCGGCATGGCAAGCTGGACAACCGACAGTGGGGCTGCACGCCCACCACGGCGGAGCTGTGCTACGGCGACGCCAACATCAAGTGGGACCTGTCGGACACGAGCAAACGATGCATCGACGCTCACGGGGTGTCGGACGCCTCGTTGCGCGCCTCCGCGGGCGCCCGCGCCGTCGTCGGCGTGCAATCCTTCTCCGCGTACTTCGTCAAGCGGCCGTTCTCCAACGCCACCGACAAGACTCCGATGTGGACGGCGAACGAAACAGCCTGGGTCAGCTCCACTCTCAACAAGGCCGCCGGCCGGGACGACGCAAAGTGCAGCATGTGCGCAACCATGTGGGATGCCACGTGCTTCGACACCCGGGTTTACGGGTTGAGCATGAAAGGGTTGACCGAACGCTGCGGCGGAAAGCTCAACGCGGCTGCGGCTGCACCCGGCGAAGCCAATAAAATGTTGCTCGTGGCGGCGGTGTTGGACAACGGCCGCAAGGTCCTCGGCACAACGACTGTGGATCCCGGGTACACTCGGGTGCGGCCCTGCGCCGTGGCCTCCACGGAGTTGTCCTCCGCAAACCAATCCGACGCACCCGACGTGCCGTGCACCATGACGGACGCGTTGTGCTACGGCAACCGCAACCCGTATCTAGTCAACTCGCTGTGCGAGGGCGTACAGTGCGCCACGATGACGCACGTGTGGAAGTTGGAGCGGCACTGGCGCGACGTCGGCCGGTCGGATCCAGCCTCGCGCTTCGGCTGCACGGTGGACGACGCCGCGCTGTGTTACGGCAACCGGCGGGGCCTGAAATGGCGTCCACTTTCCTTTTCATTTGCCCGCCGTTTCGTCCTTGAAACCTGTACGTTTCCTCGAAGATACTTGTGTTCAGCTACCAAGGAAATAGTGTGCGGCCCTGGTAACCGGTACACCGATCTGCGCAGTGAGTACTGCGGCGGGCAGCGGTGCACCACCCCCGACCAGGCGGAGTCGCTCGAAGTGCACTGGAAATTCCACGGCGCAGTCGAGGACCGGAAGTTCGGGTGCGCGCCGTCTTACGAGTCGCTGTGCTACGGCAACCGATACACCGACCTACGCGCGGACGTGTGCGGCGGCGGCGAGTGCAAGACGCAGGAGCAGGCGTTCAAGCTGGCCACGCACTGGAAGGAGAGCGGGCACCTGCAGGGCCGCCGCTTCGGCTGCGACATGACTGCGGACACGATGTGCTACGCTGACAAGGAAGCAGCCCGGGCGGCAGCCTTGCTCCCGAGGCCGCCCTTGTCGTTCCTCACAGGTGGGGAGTGTGTACGATGTGCGCAGCGCAGGTCGAGCGGTGAATCCAGTCATGCACTTGCTCCTCCTCCACCTCGTATGTATGAGGTCTCGCGTCATGTGACTGTCTGCTCATAGCACTACCATTCACATCCACATTCTCAACTCCTCTTGGTAGAGCTAGTAGATGTCGTCGCACAGTGCGTTGCTTGCGTCGGCTGAAACTTACTGCTGGTTTTCTTCACTCGGGGACTCTACTACCGGGGTACACTGCTTCGATGCAATCTGAACATTCGTCTTTCCGTGCACGGAAAGGCAACGACGGCGACGTCGGAAACTTCGCTCACTCCGCTGGCAAGACTGGAACAAACGTTTGGTGGCAGGCAAGGCTGATTCACAATTTTCGCTCTACAATATTCGCTCTTGAATCACGTTGTTGCCGTGCAAAATCATTGAAGAAGACAGGTTTGATATGAGGTGAGGGCCTTGGGTGTAGGTCGACCTCGGCGTCGACCACGCTGTGAGCGCCATCAAGATCTTCAACAGAGAGGGCGGCACCGCTTGGCGTATTCTCATCACAGAAGACTCGTAGGGTATCCGCACAAAACCATGTCCAAGACAATTACCGCGAATGCCCTGTTTCTATATCATTACATGTTTGATTCGATGCGCGCCAGTGGGATCACGGTGAGTTGTCTGCCATCACGGATCTGCATCTCTTGTTCACGGTGTGGGCTTTGAGTTACTAGCATTTATCTCACCGCCGGTACTTGGTGTTTGGAGGGGCTCTGCAATTCGCATGAAATCTCGTCCGTTCACCTCTGGGCCGGGATTCACGTTGGGCGTGAGCAGCACCCCGTGCACGGGCACTGAGGTGTGCGGCGGGACGGTTTGCAAGACCATCACGCGCAAGTCTGAATTGGATGGCATGGATGTTCCCACCGTGGACTGTCCGTGGAATACCGTGGGGAGGTTCGTGTACATTCAGCTGCTCGGGCCCCGGAGGTTGCTCAACTTCAGGGAGATGCAGGTCGCCCTCACGGGGCCGCACTTGGCGTTCCTCAAGGGATACACCGCCTCAATGCAATCTCAGTATGGAAACTACGTTCCCTCGAACGGCGTCGACGGCAGCTTCAAGAACTTGGCTCACTCCAGAGTTGGAACAAACGTGTGGTGGCAGGTCGACCTTGGTGCTGACCGCGTTGTGAGCCAAATCAAGCTCCATAACAGAGTACCTAGCCAATGCGGTTGGCGTATCCTGTCCGGGTACGGGTGCTCATCTGTGAGTTCTGGCCCGGGATTCACATTGGGCGTGAGCAGCACCCCGTGCACGGGCACCAAGGTGTGCGGCGGGACGGTATGCACGACCATCACGCGCAAGTCCGAATTGGATGGCATGCATGTTCCCGTCGTGTCCTGTCCGGCGAACACCGTGGGGAGGTTCGTGTACGTCCAGCTGCTGGGATCGAAGAGGATGCTGAACATCGACGAGATGCAGGTGGCCTTCACGAACTACACCGACACCGGCCCGGCCTTGGTCTCGGTGCTCCAAGCGAAGGACCTCAAGGTTACGTTCAAGGCCACCGACATGTCCGAGAAGTTCCAGTGCGACCCGGTCGACCGGGACGTCACGGACGCGGCGTGCTACGGCGATCGCTACGCCGCGTTGAAGGCAGAGCTTTACACTGTTTAGCGCCCCATTCCCATTTCTGGTCACCATTTCGGCTCAACGTGAGCCGTGTTGCACCAAGCCATGAGTCACATGTGCTCAAAGATGGTTACGTTGATCTGGATAAATAAGTAGTGTCGGGCCCTGATTGCGGAGCACGATTTGCGCCAGCGCGTCGACGTGCGCCAACCTGTGCTCTCCGGCGTCCAAGTACTATAACAAGGTGCAGTGCGCCAAGCTGGAGGCGGACTGGGTGGCGAGCGGCCGGGCGGACGGGCGCGTGTACGGCTGCGTCACTCCCGCGGAGGCGCTATGCTATGGCAACAACTACGACAACCTGCGCGAGTCCATGTGCAACGGCACAGCGTGCGCCACGGTGCAGCAGGCGAAGCAGCTCGAGAGCCACTAT
>Ga0307489_10001251_pt1 | contig 16692 bp, 31 predicted proteins | sample SB12metaG_FD_202247 | JGI IMG/M metagenome (GOLD analysis project Ga0307489, IMG submission 202247) | Sea-ice brine microbial communities from Beaufort Sea near Barrow, Alaska, United States - SB 1.2 | ecosystem: Environmental > Aquatic > Marine > Coastal | place: USA: Alaska | collected...
ACCTCATCCACCACATAGCGCACCTATGCTCGCCACGTCATCAACCACATAGTGTGCCGGTGCTTGCCATGTCGTCTTCCACCACTTAGACCATCGTGTATTGAGTTCAACTACAGCCTATGATGTGGCGAGCGTGATCTGGCTTGCCCTCCCTGGAGGTGACGGCGGAGACGGCGGCGCGTGTGGGGCCCGTGATGGTGATCGTGGATGGCCTCGAGGGTCTGATGGATCCACCGCCGGAACCTGACTCGCCCGGGGGAACCGGCGGAAATACGCCAGGCGCCACGGAGGTAACGCGGAGACGGAGCGCTGGAGGCTCGTTCACTTCGGCACAGGCGGTAGGGCCGAAAAGATGCTGCCCGCCACGTCATCCAAGGTATGTTGAAGCCTGGTTCCAACCCTTACCCTAAGCTCTACACCCTCATCCCTACTCCTTAACCCTAAACCCGCAGCCTTAAATCCTATAAAATTCCTTGACCTGGCGAGCAACATCTTCCAGACCCTAGCGGGCGGCGGCGTGGCGCGTGGCGTGGCTCCCCTCACAGCTCCCTCCGGGCGTAATGGTGGTGGTGAGCGCCGAACAAGGGAGTGGCGTGGGCGATGCCGTTCGCTCGAAACTTACGGGGGGCTTGCTCGAGATCCAGCCCAACACCGGCCAAACAAACGAGTTGTCGCGGAGTTTCATCGACGCGAACTGGGCAGGGATACTGAAATATTGCTTGCCACGTCATCCAACCCATTTTCAGCCCTCGTCTTGTGAATTACATGGCACGATATGATGTTGCGTGGAAATTCTGCCCGCCACGGCATCCAACCCATTTTGAGCCCTCGTTCATTGAATTACATGGCATGCTATGACGTCGCAATATTTGCGTGGTCCTAGCATTGGGACATTGCGGGGTCCGGCGACCGCAAGACGTCTGCCGCATTGTTGGGGAACGAAGACGCGCACTTGCCATTGTACGCCGCTGTGGGCCGCGCGGCGGTAGACTTGCGCGCTAACTCGGGCCAGGCTAAGTCGGTGGCATCCGGGAGCAGCAGAGCGGCGGTGGGGGTGGGCAGCTCGGAGTTGGTGGCGATGCGTAGTGCGGCGCAGGAGTTGCCGGGCACGGTGGCGGGCGCGGTGGCGGCGGCGCTGGAGGCAGGGTCCGTCACTCGTTCCGTGACTGCCTGCGCACAGTGTGCCAATGTACCCGTACACACTCGCCGCATCCTCATCCCTGACCTTGCGCGTGATCACTCGTCAGCTCAACAGCTGGATATCCTGTCCCTGAAACCTTGGACGCCGGAAGCCACTCAAAGACAGTTGAGTGAAGCTGAGCAGAGAACGATTGTGTGACTCTGGCTGGAGGCGCTGGAGGGTGCGCACGGCGCGGCGCCGGTGCGGCGCGTGTTCGCGCTGCTGTGGGCTGCCGCCGCCGCGCGAGGCGGCACCGGCGGCCTCACGCGGGTCGAGCTCGGCGCCGTGCTAGCTCGAAACAGCGGTGGCGGCGGCGGTCTCTCGGGTGGGTTGGGGGGAAGTGTCAGGCTGGGTAGCATCGGCGGTAGCTTTAGATTAGGCCGCAGTGGCAGTGGTGTTGGTGGGGAGGTCAACGGTGCGGCTGAGGCAGGTGCTTTGGCGAAGTTGCTGGCCGCCGCGGCGCCGCTGCTGGCGGTGTCGCCCGGCGGCGGCGGCGCGCTGACGCTGGCGAACCCCGCGGTGGCTGCTGCTGTCGCTGCGGCGCACGGCGGCCTCGGCCATGGTGGGGGGGTGCAGTTTGACCCCAGATTGACTTCATTTTGTCCCCAGGTTGACCACAGGTTGACCCAATAATGACCCCAGGTTGAGCCCAGGTTGATCCCGGGCTGACCGCGCCTGGTTACAACGCTTGAAGCTAAATTATGATGAGACGCTTTCAAACTCTTCCTTCAATACGAGCTTGCGCCGATACACCACGGCAGCGGGGGTCTCGATGACTCATTCAGCGGCGCCGCATCCACCTCGTATACCAAAAGCTCGTTTACCAACGGCGTACCGCTCAACGCCGCCGCCGTCGGCTACGTCCACGCCCCGTCGGCTCCCACCCTCGGCAGGGCGGTGCATGTTGACCCCAGAGTGACCCCGGGTTGACCCCGGGTTGACCCTGGGTTGACCGCGCTTAGTACCAGCGATTCAAGCTAAATTCTAATATTTCGCGCTCTCAAGTGTTGCTTTTTTGTTCAACTTGTGTGGTTACACCTCGGCAAACCTGCGTCGGTCCGTCGGCCCCGTGTCAGCGCCATGTCGCCCGTGATCACGCTAGTTACCGCCCGGCAGGAGCTGATGCTGGCGCTGTCTGCCATGCAGGGTGCCCCCGCGGATCTGTGGCTACAGGTCAGGCCTGGCACGGTGCCTCTGCCTGTCCCCTGCCTGCCTCCTGAATGACCCCTGACTGTTCTCTGATTGCGCATTTGTTTACACTCTCTGCATCCTCCTCCCCGCTCTGGGCACTCACCCCCTGTACACTCATAGTGCACGTGCACACACTGCTGCCCCCGCCATTGAGCTGAAGTGGGAGCGCCGTGAACTGCTAAGTCCCTAGCATGAGGGACTGCCTCCAGCGGGCGGAGACCCCGGGATGTCCTCGCGCGATACCTGGCAGTGGCGCCGGCACCACGGCCGCGATGGTGGCCACGCCGTGGCCGCAGCGACGGGCCTGGCGATGGGATGGCGGGGCGGCGCTGAGGGCGATGGAAATGACAAACATGCGAATGGGATGGCGCCGGATCGGTGGCGGCTGGCGACCCGTGCGGCGGTGCTGGCTGACGCGGGCGAGTGGACCACTCTGGCGGGGGGGTCATTGAGAACACACCTTCGTCCTCCTCGTCCTCCACTTCCTCCTCCTTCTCCTCCTCCATCTCCTTCTCCTCCACCTCCTAATGAGAACAAGCACTCGACCGCCGTTGAATTTGCGGACCGTGTCCGGGAGTCTGTATGAGCAATCACCCTGACGGTAAGTTTATAAGTCGTGCTCAGATCTCGGCTCGAGTGGTTGTGGTGTTCTCAATGACCCTCCTGTATGGCGGACGTGTTGGCCTCGCTCCCCGCCGCCGCTCACCTGGGTGCCGACCCGGGGGGTGTCGCGGAGGCGTCGCATTGGCAAGGCCCAGGGTCGTGTGAACACCTGTGTGCTTTCGCCTGCTCCTCGTCCTACTATGCAGGTCATCTCCAACGAAGGCCCGCTATTTCCCGACTGGTTGCTCGCCATGTCATGGGAAGCGAGTTAAACTCTAAACCCTCGTTATGTTTAGGCAGTCTCCTCCAACGAAGTCCCGTTATCACCTCACTGGTTCCTCGCCATGTACTGAGACGCGTGGTAAACTCTAATCCCTCGTTATGTACAAACAAGTGCCGTCCTTACGCATTGGTGGGGGATGATCGCCGCCGCCACGGGCGGACAAGTCACCGCCGCCGCCAGCCTGAAGCGGTCCGCCAAGGCTGCTGGCAAGTTGGGACCAAGGTAGGGCGGTGCAGATTGACAGTATCAAAACCCGTGTTGAAAGCTGCTTTGGGTTTAGCACTTGAAACTAGAATATCATAAGCTGCTTTCAGCGTTTGCTATCGATTTCAACTTGCGCCGGTACATCGAGGATGAGCGGCATCGGAGGGGGCGGCGGTGACGGAGGCTCGCAGGCGGCGCAGGCGCGCGCGATGGTGTTGGCAGCGGCGCCGCTGGCCGCTGCCGCAGCCGCCGCTGCGGGCGGCTCCCTCGGTAAGGCGGTGCAGGGTGAACCGATGAAACCCATGAAAACCATGCTGAAAGCGCCTGGATTTAAGCGCTTCAAACTATAACACGATAAAATGCTTTCAAGTTTTGCTTCTAAACCAACTTGCGCCGCTACACCTCGGCGTCGGCAACGCTGCGTTCGATGACGCCGCGGCACTCATGCAGCGCGGCCTCATCACGCTCGAAATCATGGAGGCAAGGGCTAGCATATGTTGCTCGCCATGCGACCTCATCCAACGTCTGCTGAAATCTCGTTTATTGGGTTTTATGCTGTCCTCTGACCCGGCGATCATGATTGGGGCATGCAGGTAGTGTACCAGTGCTCGCCACGAGAGTATCCTCGCTGTAGCCGTTCTATTTTGAGTACTAAACTCTACATAACGTGGCGAGCAGTATCTGCCGGGCCCGACTGGGAGGGCACGGAGTCACCAGCGTTGGCACTGGTGGTGGTGGCACTGGCGGCGCTGCACGCCGCGGCGGGGGACCCGCAGGGGGTAGGGTCAGACACATGATGCCTGCCACGCCATCCTCCACTGTAAGACCCTCGTCTGTTCAGTTAAATGAAATCGCATGACGTGGCATGCATTATCTGTCAGGCCCTAGAGGCGGGAAGCTGCGTCGCTGTGGCGCCGCGCCGTGGGTCTGCTCGAAGCCACCGCCGGCAATTTCACCGGATGTTTCAACGAGAGCTTCGCCAAGGACACGGCGCTGCTATCATCCGCGGTTTTCGGCGTGGCTCCCGCGTGGCAGGGGGGATTTGAGAACAAGCACTCGGCCGGCGTTGAATCGACGACCGGATTCCGCGTGTCGGTATGAGCATCCACCCTCACGGTATGTCATGATCGGTCGAGTGCGTGTTCTCAATGACTCTGCCGCGTGGGAGCGCGCCCGAATGCGGCTGAGCCTCGCCGCTGCTGAATCCGCCGCGGGTGATGCGCAGGCAGCTGAGGTTGAGATTCGAGTCGCGCTTTCCACTCTCAACAACGGCAGCGATACAACGGTTATTAATCCGGGCGCGGTGTCACCCATCGCTATCCCGGCACAGGCGGCGCTTGCGGCGCTGCTACTGAAGGGCGCCGCCGCCGCCAGGGCCGCCGTTTCAGTGAACGCCAGTCCCACGGTCCAGGACCAGGAAGCGTTAGGAGCATTATCTGCCCTTCTGGGCGCACAGCGCGCTGCGTTGGGAGTCTTCCACCCATTTGTCGCCGACACCCTCGGAAAACTGGGCAATCTGCACCGTGCGGCAGGGCGTGCTGAGGTAAGGCCTGGCTGATATTGCTTGCCACCTCACAGTAATCTGTTTAACCTGAAAATCGAAGGTTCAGAATCCGGTTGATCACGTGAGAAGCAATATTTCATCATTCTTACCCCCAGGCGGCACACTCGCTGTACTCGCGCGCGCTGACGCTGAAGGAGCGAGGCGCGGGTGGCGCCGCCGGCGTGGCGTTGGGCGAGACGTTGACCAACCTGGCCAGGACTTTCGCCGAGCTAGCCGGGCAGCGGCAGGGGCGGATGGAGCACGGCGAGGTAGGGCGGTGCAGGTCGCCCCCAGGCTGACCCCAGGTTGACCCCGGGCTGACACCAGGATGACCCCAGGTTGGCCTCAGGCTGACCCCAGGTTGACCTCAGGTTGACCCCGGGTTGACCGCGCTTGGTGTCAGCACTAGCACTGGAATATGATATGTGATGGACCGCTTTCAAGCGTTGCTGTCGATTTCAACTTGTGCCGCTACAGCGAGGCTCTGGACATGCTCGAGCGTGCTTACGCCATCCGGCTCCGAGCCGCGGAGGGGGGCGGGGGTGTGGATGACGGCGAGGCGCGGGAGCTGGAGGGCCGCATCGCTCAGGCGGCACTGGCGGTAGGGACTCATGTGTAGTGCTCGCCACGTCATAGGATTCCATCTGACTCACAACCTGAGGGTTCAAAATGCGCTTTATGACGTGGCGAGCACTATCCATCAGTCCCTGGCTGGCGGCGGGCGACGCTCAGGCGGCGGAGGGGAACCAGGAAGATGCGCTGAAGCTTTACGAGCGGGCCCTCGACGTCAACCGGCGGCTCTTCGGAGAGTCGTCGGAGGAGGTTGCGACGGCGGCGGCGTGCGTCGAGGTGAGCGCCGCTGCCTCCGCGGCGCGCGCGAGAGGACCGGCGCAGCGGCTGCGGTTATGGCGGCGGGCGGCACAGGCGGCGGAGCTGGCGTATGGCGCAAGCGGCAGAGGCTTCCACTCGTCCACTTTTCAGCTCAACCTGTGCCGTTTTTGTCACTGACAGACTGACGCCACCCAGCGTATCCAACTTAAATTGCTTACGTTCAGCTAAAGAATTTGACGAGTGTAAGCCCCTGGCGGGCGATGACCGCGTCGACCACTACGGCGCCGCCGCCGCATCCTCCGCCGTCGCCGCTGCCGCAGCCGCACAAGCCACCGGCGACCCTGCCGAGGCCATCACATACTTTGACGCGGCGCTCGAAATCCGCAAAGGGTTGTCGCACGACGCTGCCGCTACGGTAGTTTTACCCCCGATCAGGAACAACGAATTCGGAGGCTCCGAATTCGGCGGCCGGGGCGACTACGGCATCGAGGTATGGCCTGGTTGATTCCGCTCGCCACATCATAGGATGCCATTTTAATTATATAAATGAGGGTTTAAATGCATTGGTGACATGGCGGGCAATGTCTGCCAGGCCGCATAACAAGGAGAGGCTGGTGGAGTGTTTGGACGCGATGGGTCGGGCGGCGGCGGCGGCGGGGGACCACGCCGCGGCAGCGGTGAGTTTGGAGCGGTCGTTGGAGCTGCACGAGCGGGTCGGCGGCATGGCGTCACGGGCAGGGGCTTACACTCGTCCACATTTATGCTCAAGTAAGCACTTTTTGTGGGATATGTCGGGTGGTTTCATGGATTTTCAGCGTCAGTAACGGCTCAGGTTGGAGCAGTGAAGTGGACTAGTGTACAGCTCAAGTAAGCAATGTTTGTTGGATGTGTTGGGTGGCGTGGAGTTTCAGTGACGAAAACGGCTCAGGTTGAGTTGGCAAGTGGATTAGTGTAAAGGCTCTTGTAGTGGGGCGTGGCAGCCGCCGCGCGGGCGTTGGCCGCCGAAAAGTCGGCGCAGTCCATGCACGACGCGGCGGCGAGGTTACTGGAGCGCGCGGCGGGGGTCTGGGCGGCGCGAAGCGACCCGGCCGACTCGGCAGACGCCGCAGCCACCGTGGCAGGGGGGGTATTGAGAGCAGGCACTCAACCGACGTTGAATCGACGATCCGAGTCCGTTCGTCTGTATGGCCATTGACCTATAGGTGAGTCACGCTCCGATTTCGATTCGAGTGCTGGGGGTCAATCCTGTCATCTTTAGGGTCTGTCCGCTTGAAATGGCGGAGGGGGTTGGTTAATGCTCACCATGTGAATGCCTTGGGGCTGCATGAACCTTGTAAAAGAAACGATTGCTTGTTATCAATGACCCTCCTAAGCGGCGGAGCTGTGCGCGGCGCACGAGCACGCGGGCGCCGCGCACGCCGCAACCGCCGACGACCACGTGCGCGCTGTCCTCAGCTTTGAGCGCGCGCTCAAATCCGCCGACGTCCTGGCGCTCACCGCCGCCGTCACCGCCAAGGTAGGGCGGTGCAGTTTGACCCTTGGTTGACCCCAGGTTGACCCCAGGTTGACCCCAGTTTGACCCTAGGTTGACCTTATATTGACCCAAGGTTGACACTAGGTTGACACTAGCTTAATACTTGGTTGAACCTAGGTTGACCCTAGGTTGACCGAAGGTTGACCCCGGGTGGACCGCACCTGGTTCCAATTCTTGAAGCTGGATCATGATGAACCGCTTTCAAACTTTGCTGTCAAATCCAACTTGCGCCGCTACGTCAAGGCTACCCTCGCTGCCGCCGCCGACGGCGGCAGTCACGCCGGGGGTGCGTTGCCCACGCCGATGTCGGCAGGGGCTGACACTCGTCCACTTTTTGCTTTATTGAGCATTTTTTCAGGGACACTTTTGGTTGAATTCGTGGGATTGGTTTCAGAATTTTAGCGACCAAAAACGGCTCTGGTTGAGCTGAGAAGTGAATGAGTGTGAGCCTCTGGTTGTCGGTTGACGGGCGCGTGACGCGCGACGAGGTGGCAGCGGCGGTGGCGGTCGCCCGCGTGGTAGGGACTGCTAGATACTGCGGTAATCACTTTTCAGCTAGCGCTTTAGTGTCTCCGGTAAACCTGCCTCCGGACCCCCCGGAGAAACCCCTTCCGACCGATCAGGGACCGCTGGCCACGTCATCAACCGCACTCTCAACCCTCATTTCTTGAGATGAATGACATTCTATGACATCCTATGACATCCTATGACGTGGCGAGCACTATCCATCAGTCTCTACCGTTCGGGGCGGTTGCACCGCCGCATCGGAGCCTCCAAGGCGGCGCAACGGCGGTACCCCGAATCGCAGCGGGAATACGAAGCGGCGCTAGCGTCGGCTGAGTTCGCCGCCGTCGGCGTCGAGCGCCCGCTTCCGTCGCCCGCGATTTCGCCATCCCCGCTGCCGCCGCCGCCTGCGACCGGGGCTGACAGGGCCGAGGCCGGGGCCGCGGCGGGGGCTGGGGCCGACGCCGACGGGGAGAGTCAGGCGATGCTCCCGCCTCCTCCGGGTTTGGGCGGCCGGCGGAGCGTGTCGAAGCGCTCGTCTGACCGCCGGCTCCAGTTCCAGCAAGGCAGTGGTGCCGCCGCCGGCTCTGTCGATTCCCTTGGCGACATGTGGTCGCTGCCGCCCGCCGCCCCGGGCGAACGCGGTGCCGCGGGCTCGGCTCGCGCCGTGGCCGGGGCGTTGATGGTACGGGCTGGCGCAGACATTGCTCGCCACGTCATACGATGGCAATTACTCACGAGAAGGTGGTGAAAAATGCGTTGGATGACGTTGGATTCTGTGCGTGACGTTGGATGACAATGTCAGCTAGACCCTGGTTCATGGATCTAGCGTCGCTGCATCGGGCGTTCGGGCGGCGCGAGCGCGCGCGGCCGCTATACCAGCGGGCGCTCACCGTGCTCGAGTGGCTCAGCGGCTTCGCCGGAGGCGATGATGCGTGGGCAGAGCCATACGAGTTAGACAACAGCGAGGCGGTGGCGTCCGCGGCAGGGGCTTACGTGTATCCGCTTCTCAGCTCATCCTGAGCCGTTTTTGTGGCTGCAACTTAGTGACCACCCAGCGTATCCCACAAAAAGTGCTTACGTTGAGCTGAGAAGTGGATGAGTGTAAGCCGCTGGTGGTCGGTGGTGGCGTTCGGCGCGGTGGGCGACGCGTGCGCGGCCGACCCAGGGGGCGCGGTAGGGCGGTGCATGCTGAACCGCTGAAACCCACGTTGAAAGCGCCTGGATCGAAGCACATGAAACTAAAGTATGATAAATGGCTTTCAAACTTTGCTTCCAATTTCACCTTGCGCCGCTTCAGCGAGGTGGCGCCGCCGCCGGACCCTGGCGTGGCGGCCTCCGACCCCGACGAGTACGAGGTAGTGCCTCCTATCTATGAAAGCGCTTGTCTCAGTAAGTTAGAGTATACGCGCTTCGGTCATCATCTTGAAGTGTTCACGTTTCTTCGATTTGGTTTCCAGGTCTTTTATTGTCTGGATCTTGAGCGACTGCATGTCGCTCAAGACGCACTTCGTCCATGGTGCCTCCTGCATCCCCATAGTCTACCTGCACACTTTTACCGCTTCCTCCTCATAGTATGTTTCTTTGTTCTTTTCTAAAGTTCATCGAGACCCAAGGCGCTTCACATGATTGGCATTTAATCAAGCCCCTTGTAGTATGTTCGGTAGACATTACTCAACATTTGCTTCACATTGGCCAACCCTCGTTTCTTGAGCTAGATGAGCTAGATGCCGCCCCACCTGATGTTCAGAGCGTTGTCTGCCGGGCCCTCGTACTAGGACGTGCTCGGGAAGTCGAGCTTCGGCAACGGAGTCGGCGGCGGCAACGTGGCTTCGGATCTCGGCGGAGTCCTGGCGGCCATGGCTTCTCTCGCGTCGGAACAGGGCAAGAGCTCCGCTGCAGTGTCCCTCTACGACCGAGCCATCGCTGCCATCGATCGCAGAACCGGCGCCCATCACGACGACGGCGACGAGCACGACGACGAGGAGGGAAATGATGAAACCACTGCTTCGGGCTCAGATGAGGGAGCCGCCGGAGGCGCCTCCCGTGTCCACGTTGCCACTCGGTGGGGACTGATGGATAGTGCTCGCCACATCATAGGATGCCAGTTGACTCAATAACAGAGGGTTTGCAATGCGTTTGATGACGTGGCGAGGACTGTCCACCAGTCCCTACCACTCGGGGCTTCAGCGTCACGATGCCGGCGAAAGTGAGCCGCGCCGTGCGCCTTGCACGGCTGCGGGAGGCGCGCGTGGAAAGCGCGAAGCTCGCAGAGTCCTACACCAGCCTAGTCGGGGACGAGTCACTGGCGGAGTCTCTTGTGGAGGAGGAGATGAAACGGCTCATGGCGTCGGCGGGGGCGGAGGAAGACGTTGGGTTGCTTCCGTCACCAGGGACAGACACGGGGGCGGGGCCGGCGGGTCGCGGTGGGCGCAAGTCCATGAGGGGGGCAGATAAGGCAGCGCTGGCGAGCCAGGCCATGGCGGCGCTGGAGGCGGCAGAGGGCGCGGCAGGGCCGAACAGACTATTTTGTTGTCAGCTGGTCGCATACACGACGTATGAAGCCCCAAGGCGCTCCACATGGTGAGCATTAACCACCCTCCATCGCCATGTTAAGTGACCAAATTCTGAGGTATGTCAGCAATATAGTAATCACTTTGAAGTACTGGCTATCATCAGCTCAACATTTAAAGTCTTTAAAGTGGTGTGTGTGAGGCTCTGGGTTGCGGCGGCGCGGGCGACGCAGCACCGGCCGATGGAGATGTCCGGCGCTCTCTTTGTGCGCCACGCGCACGCTGTCAACGAGGAGGACGCGGACAGCAGCGACAGCGACGATGAGGAGGACCTCCGCAAGGCAGGGCGTGGTACATCGTGCGTGGTCAGTCGTTCACACCATTCATCACATCCACCTTTAACTAATTCGCGACATTCACCACGACGATAACCACGCTCACACGTTCACCACTGTCACCACAGTCACCATGTTCCCACTTTCCGTGAATTCAATGATGACACCACACGCACGACGTTTGCCTACATCGCATTCCGCATGGGGAGCGACCTTCTTTTCTGACGGTGTGTCCACACAGTTTCCACGGACCCTACTGCAAGGCCGTGCCCGTCCCTGGTGCCTCCGCCAGCACCTCTGGGCTCTACGTCATGACCATCCGTGAATTTCGCGCCGCCGTCGCTGCTTTGTTCCCTCGCGGCGTACCGTCGTACCGGCACCTAGACTCTGCGCATCCCGCATTTATGGACCCGGTGGGAGCTGTGGCGGCGGCGGCGGCGGTGACCGGGGGCGCCGTCGTGGTAGTGCGGTGCAGATTGACCCCGCTTGATAGTCGTGTTGAAAGCGCATGGTTTCAGCTCTTGAGACTACATTTTGATGAACTGCTTTGAACTGTTGCGTTCAATTCGAACTTGCGCCGCTACATCGTGGCCGCCATCGCCACGCCGTCCGTGCAGATGTTGGCGGATATGGTGTACATGCAGAGCGCACCGCAGCCGCCCATGAACTGGCTCGAGTTTCTGGGAGCTCTGGTAGGGGGAGTATTGAGTCGAAGCGCTCGACCGACGTTTAGTTCCGACGAACTGAGTCCCCGTTTGGATGAGCTTAACTGAGTCCCCGTCTGGAAGTTAAGCCATGTTCTGAAATCGATTTAGGTGTTTTTCTTTTTCGTGCCGACCCTTCCCTTTGGCGCCACTGACGGCGCTGGTGTTTCCGGGGGCGGCGGCGGGGGCTGTCCTGCAGCCGGCTCTCGCGGAGCGCATGGTGGGGCTTATACTCATGCACTTTTCAGTCTAACGAATGCACTTTTTGTGGCCTAAGTTGGGTGATATGAGTAACTACAACGCCTCAGGTTGAGCTGAGAAGTGGACGGTGGCTATACCTTTTGGTGCCAACAAATTACTCAAGATGAGCTGAGAAACTGACGAGTGTAAGCCCCTGACGCATGGTGGTTGCCGCGGCGCGTGCAGCCGCGGGCGCCAAGCATGCCGCCAAGCGCGCGCGAAGCGGCAGTGGGGGTATGGCCCGGCAGATGTTGACTCACATCGTCCAACATACATTGAATGTCCATTTATATACGCGGAAGCGTCTCTCTCTGTTGAAACTCCATGACTTGTGTTCATGACATCCTGTGACATGGCAAGCAGTATCTGGCAGGCCTGATGCAGAGGCGGCGGCAGCGGGGGCTGGGCCGGGGGCGGTGAGGTCAACTCGAAGGACCCGGCTGCGCACCGTGCCGCCGCCGCCGCCGCCGTCGCCGCATGGCCCGCGGGCGTCAAGCCCACGGTAGGACGGTATAGGTTGACCCCAGACTGACCCCAGGTTGACCCCAGATTGACCACATAAGGACCCCATGTTGACGCCGGATTCACCGCGCTTGGTTTCAGTACTTGAAGCTAGAACATGATGAACGTTTCAAACTGTGTGCTCAAGTTCAACTTGCGCCGCTCCACAACGGCGCACCAGCTCGCGGCGCTCAAGGCGTCGCTCGCTGCGAAGGAAGTGGCGTACGGACCAGCACACGTGGAAGTGGCGACGTCCCTCGACATCCTCGCAGCGGCAGAGTCGGCACGGGGGCGCGCTGCGGAGGTAGGAGCCGTCCGGCGATAATGCTTGCCACGTCGCAGCATGTCATACAACTCAATAAACGAAGGTTCAGACTGCGTGTCGATGACTTGGCGAGAAATGGACCTGGCTGATATTGCTCGCCAGTATGTCGTTCAACTCAAGAATCGAGGGTTCAAGTTACATTGAACGATGCGGCAAGCAATATATGCCAGGCCTTCGGCGGAGGCGGCGGACTTCTCCGAGCGCGCGTTGGTTGCGTTCGAGCTGTCGTTGGGTCCGGAGCAGCCGGAGGTGGCGGGCGCGCTGGCCAGTGCGGCGGCGGCGGCGCTGGCCACGGGCAACGGCTCAACGGCGCGGCCCTGGGCCATGCGCGCTATCACACTGTGCAGCGCCTTCCTTGGTACGGTGGTGCAAGTTGAAGCGATGAAAGTAATGTTGGAATCGCCCTACCTGAGCGCCCTACCTGAGCGCCCTACACTAACATATAATAACTAAGCTCTAGACACTAATAAGACTTTCATTGTAAGTTGCGCCGCTACACCTCGGAGCGGATCACCCAGACGTGAACGGGCGGCTTCCGCGACTGCTGGCGGACTGCCACACGGCGGCCGGGGACTGGACAGCTGCGCTTCCGCTTTACCGCATGCTCTTAGGTGCATCGGAGGATGCGGTGATTGCGGCGGCGGCGTCTGAGGGGGAGGCGGCGGCGGAAGTGAAGGATGATGTTGCGGTAGCCTTGGCGGCTGAGGTGGGGACGCTGCAGCGGTGTGTGGCGGAGGGGCTGGTGTCCGGCCCCGCTCCTGACGCGGGGCAGGTGGTGGAGGCGCGCGGGTTGCTGGCGGCGGCGGCGGAGTCGGCCACTGCGGCCTCGGTGCCGGGGGCGTCAGACCCCGCAGACGTAGGGCCTGACACATGATGACTTCCACGTCATCCTTTACATGGTAGACCCTCGTTTCCTGATCCACGTTGTAGACCCTCGTTTCTTGCACACAATTAAATCTCATGACGTGGTGAGTATCATCTGTCATGCCATACGCGAAGGGTGGGCCCGCTGCGGCGGCGCTGGAGCTGGCCCGCTGTGCGCGCGCATCCGCGGCCTGCGACGCCGCCGACGGCGAAGACGACGCCGCGATCGAGGGGTACGCCTCGGCCATCGCTCGCCTCGCGGCCCGCCTGGGTAAGGTGTTGCCAATGAGACCGTATTGATCATGTTGAGCCTGTGTTGAGCCTGTGTTGAGCCCATGTTGAGCCTGTGTTGAGCCTGTGTTGAGCCCATGTTGAGCCTGTGTTGAAAGCCATGCAATGAGCGCCGTTGAAAGTACAATATGATAATTGAGTTTTGGTTTCAATTTGAAATTGCGCCTCTACGCCTGGGCCCGGCGCACCACGAGGTGGCCGCGGCCATGGTAGGGCTGTGCAAGTTGAAAGGGCATGAGACCCGTGTTGAAAGAGCCAGATTTCAATGTTTGACACTGTAATGTGGATAACCCTGTTTCACGTTGTGCCTTCAATGTTAACTTGCGCCGCTAAATCATGGTGGCGCAGGGTGCGCTCCAAGCCGACATCGGTGGGGCGGTGCAGGTTGAACCGATGAAACCGGAGTTGAAAGCGCCTGGAGCTCATCTCTTAACATTTAAATGTGACAAACCGCTTACAAATTTTGTTACAATTTCAACTTGTGCCGCTACATAGCGGTGACTACTCCGCCGGCGTCGCCACGCTCATGCGCGCCCTCGCCGCCACGGTAGGGAATCATGGATAGTTCTCGCCACGTCATCAACCGCATCTTAAACCCTGATTCAGGATTTGCACACACCCCCTTGACACCCCCTAATCACCCTCTGGACACCTGCTAAACACCCCCTAAACATCCCCTAAACACCTCCTAAACACCCCCTAAACACCCCCTAAACACTCCTGAACACCCGCTAAACACCCCCTACACACCCCCTAAATGCTCACTACACATCCCCTGCACACACCCTACACACTCCCTTGACACAACACCCCATGACGTGGCGAGCATTATCCATCAGCCGCTACAAGACGGAGACCGCCACAGGGCGCAACACCCCCGCCGTCGCCGCCGTCCTGGTCGCGCTGGCCGACGCCCACGCCGGCACTGGCGCCCGCTCCGACCTCGCCGTGCCGTTGCTCGAGCGCGCCCTGGGCATTTCCGAGCAAACGCTGGGCCCCGAGGTAAGGCGGTGCAAGTTGACCCCAAGTTGACCCCCAGTTGACCCCAAGTTGACCCAAGGTTTACCCCAGGTCGACCTCAGGTTGACCCCGGGTTGACCGCTTTGCTTCAGCGCTTGAACCTGCGATGTGGTATACTGCTTTCAAACGTTGCTTTCGATTTAGACTTGCGTCGGTACACCGAGGACGAGCGCACGGGTGCCTGCCTGGGCAAGCTCGCCGCCGTCATGGAGGATCGGGGCAGGGGCTGGTACATTACCCGCCATAGTGCCCACACATTGCCCAAGTTGCACGCAACGTCATCGGCTGACTTATTTTGTCAGTGATTATTGAGTGAAACGGCATCCTCTGACGCGGCGAGCAAATCTGCCAGGCCCTAGTCACCGGCGACTACCCTCGTGCGCTGCAGTGCTACTCGCGGCAGCTGGCGGTGGAGGAGCTGCGGCTGGGTCCCGGGTCGGTGCAGGTGGCCGCCACGCTGTGCAACCTGGCATGGCCTGGCAGATCATGTACGCCACGCCATGTGATGCCATTGAACTCAGGATACGAGGGTCTAGAAGTGTAGCATGACGTGGCAGGCATGATCTGCTAGACCCTACAACCTGGCCAACGCGCACATCGGCACGGGGCGCTACGCCGAGGTAGGGCCTGCCACGTCATTATCAACATTGTAGACTCTCGTTCCTCGAGTTGAATGGAAAGCACATGACGCGGCGGGCATTATCTGTCAAGCGCTACGCCGAGGTGCCCCCGTTCTTCGAGCGCGCTCTAAGTATCGTGGAGAAGGCGGTTGGACCGGGGCACATGGAGTGCGCCAACATCCTCATATCCATGGCCAACTTCCGGCGAGAGGAGGGAGAATACGAGCAGGCCAGCGGCCTGTTGGAGCGAGCTAGGCAAGGGGTTTACTGGGAACATCCTCTCGACCGCCCATCGGAGCATGGCTTACCTGCAGGGTACACGCTCATACAGGCACACGCAGACGGTTCGTGGAGGCTGACTGACCTGTGAGCATTTACCCACCTCCCAATGTCGGTTTATTGTCGATCCAACGTCGGTCGAAACGTTATTCTCAATAACCCTTCTGCCAGGGCGCTGCAGGAGCGGCACCTGGGAAAGGGCGCGGCGGAGACAGCGGAGACCATGGAGGCGCTGGCGGCGCTGGCGGAGGGCGCTGGGGACCACGCGGTAGGTCCCATGACACGCTCATTTGGCTTCTTGTTCCACGTTGTGAACCCTCGTTTGTTGAGTTACGTGACAGCATGTGAAATAGCAGCTCATGATTCATGCCGAGCTGTGACGTGGCAACTCGTAACTCGCCTGATCTTGAACGTGGCAGCTCGTGACTCGTCTGACCTTTGACGTGCCAGCGCATGAGTTGACCGACCTTTGACGTGGCGAGGGTGTGATTCGGATTCGGACCCTACCACGCGGGCGCGAGCGACCGGCTGGAGCTCGCCCTGGCGGCGCGCCGTGCCATCGCCGCGACAGCCTTGGAGGAGTTGGACGGTGGCGCGATTGCAGCAGACAAGGCAGGTCCTGACAGAGAATGCCTGCCACGTCATCCTCCACATTGTAGACCCTCGTTCCTTGAGTTGGTGGAAACGACATGACGTGGCAAGCATTATACGTCAGGCCCGATGGCAAGGCTCTGGCCACCGCCGCGGCCCTCGCACGCGCGTACCACGCGCAGGTAGGTCCTGACAAACAATGCTCGTCACGTCATAGGATGCCATTTAACTCAAGAAACGAGTTTTCACAATGTGGTTGAAGACGAGGCGAGCGCTATTCACCAGTCCCCCACGCGCAGGCGCGGTACGACGACGCGTTGCCACTGCTCCAGGAGGCGGCGGCGCAGCCGGGGGTATGGCTCACAAGCATTTCGCGCCACGCCATAAAGTGCCAATTACCTCAGGAAACAAGGGTTCAAATTGGATGACATGACGAACAGTACGTGACTGGGTGCCATTGATCTCAAGATACGAGGGTTCAAAGTGCATTGGATGACGTGGCGAGCAATACATCACTGGGGGCCATTTAACTCAAG
>Ga0307489_10001252_pt1 | contig 16692 bp, 19 predicted proteins | sample SB12metaG_FD_202247 | JGI IMG/M metagenome (GOLD analysis project Ga0307489, IMG submission 202247) | Sea-ice brine microbial communities from Beaufort Sea near Barrow, Alaska, United States - SB 1.2 | ecosystem: Environmental > Aquatic > Marine > Coastal | place: USA: Alaska | collected...
CACAAGGGGGTTGACCGGGGCGGGGGGTCACAAGGGGGTTGACCGGGGGGTCACAAGGGAGTTGACCGGGGGGTCACAAGGGGGTTGACCGGGGGGTCACAAGGGGGTTGACCGGGGGTTCGCAAGGGGGTTGACCGGGGGGTCACAAGGGGTTGACCAGGGGGTCACAAGGGGGTTGACCGGGGGGTCACAAGGGGGTTGACCGGGGGGTCACAATGGGTTTACCCGGGTGGTCACAAGGGGGTCACACCTGCGACCAGGGCGACGCCTCTGGGTCGGCTTGCAACAGGATAAACCGGTAGTTCTCCTCCTGCTGCGCCATCCACCAGGGGCTTACACTCGTCCACTTCTCAGCTCAACGTGAGCCGTTTCTGACACAAAATACACCCTAAACACCCCGTGATACTCCTTAATACCCCCTGACACCTCCTAAACACCCCCAGAACAACCCCTACATACACCCCTATCCCACTGAATGCGCTTGAGTTGAGCCGAAAAGTGGACGAGCGTAAGCACCTGCCATCCACCCCGTCAGCTTGCTGCGGTAGAACTGCGACTGCAGCCGCCCGATCGTCCCGTCCTTCAACCAGGGACAACCTACGCAGTTCTAGTGGGGGGGTCGAATGGGGATGGCCCGTGGCGCGGTCTAGTCACGATCGTTGAGTTAATAGACCCACGCCCATTCATTTTCAAAACTCTTGTGCACGGGAGTTTGATCTACACTGTAATTTATATGAGCGACGGTCTATTGACTCAAGCAAATCCAAATCCCCATTTGACCCCCCTCCCCCCCGATCTGCGTAGACCAGATATTGCCCGCCACGTCATTAGACACACTCTGATCCCTCGTTTCTTGAGCCCATTGGCATACTATGACGCGGCGAGCATGGACAGGCAATCATTGCCCGCCACGTCATAGACACGCATTTTGAACCCTCGTGTCTTGCTTCAAATAACATGCGATGACGGCGAGTCGCAACATGTGGGAGGGGGCTACGCAGTTTTCCAGGGTAACTCAAATGGCGGTCGCCAATTCTTGAGTAATAGATGGTCGAATCACCATATTGGACCATTGTATGGCAAATCGTCTGTTTACTCAAGGTCTCAAATTCGAGACGCGTTGACCGCCATTTCAGGTAACGTAGAAAACTGAGAGGGCGGCCCTACGGTGAAGACACCGCGCGCCGCCGCCTCGTCCAGCCACAGCGTGGGTCCAAAGCCGCTGAGCGCCCAGCGCAGGTCAGCGGCCAGCGAGGCCACCGCCGCGGCGTCCGCGCCCCCGTTGGCCGGCACCAGCGCGATCGTCACCAGATCCGGCTTGGCCCGCGTGCAGGGGCTTACACTCGTCCACTTCTCGGCTCAACGTAAGCGCTTTCTGTGAGACAGGGGGTGCACAGAGGGGTTGTTTAGGGGGTGTTTAGGGGGTGTCAGGGGGTAGCATGGGGTGTTCAGGGTGTATTTTGTGTCAGAAACGGATCAGGTTGAGCTGAAAAGTGGACGAGTGTAAGCCCCTGCCCTCGTTCCCTTCAGCGTGGCGTGCAGCTTGCGCGCCATGGCCTCCACCCAGGGGCTTACACTCGTTCCCATTTCCGCTCAACTTGAGCTTACTTCGCCGCTTTCCGCTCAACTTAAGCTCACTTTGTCCCCCAGACAACTCAAATTGATCCGTGGACGCGGCCCGAAGGTGCTCATTTGAGCTCTAATGGGAGCGATGTGTTCCCGAAGGTCCTCAAGTTGAGCTTTGAAGGCAGCGAGTGTAAGCCCCTGCCTCCAGCAGGCGCGAGGCGGCGGTGGGGCTGCGCGCACACACCAGCGTCAGGCTGCCGCGGCTCGTCAGCCAGGGACGTACACACAGGATAATTCTCGCCGCGTCGAGGATACAATTGTTGACTCAACAGCCAGGGTTCAGACGCGTGTTGGATGTGGAAGGTAATAGGCCGATTTCGGTATATCGCCTCGGCAAAATGCCCATCCAGAGTTGCAGACAGAGCGTCAGCGCTCCGCGCGGAAAAGCGGGCGCCAGGTTGAATTCCCATACACAGATGCGGGGGCAAAGCGTCAGCGCTCAGCGCGGGAAGCGAGGTACCGAAATCGTCCTATTATCCCGTTGGCGAGCACTTTTGCGGTGTACGTGACGCCGCGCGCCCCACCATGCGCACGAGCTCACTGTCGCGCAGGCACATAGCGGAGTTGGGGTAGCGCCCGCCGGCCAGGGCCTTACACTCGTCCACTTTTCAGCTCAACCTGAGCCGTTTCTGACACGCTATACACCCTATAAACCCCCTAACACCCCCTAAACCCCCATCAACACCTCCCATCCAAGCCCTGTATGCACCCCCTATCCCACAGAAACCGCTTACGTTGAGCCGAAAAGTGGACGAGTGTAAGCCCCTGCCGCCGGCCAGCAGCGGCGCCTCGCCGATCGTCTCGCCGCGCCCACGGGCCTGTCCGATATTGCCCGCCACGTCATCAACGTGCGTTTCGAACCCTCGTCTCTTTAGTCAAACGGCATCCTGTGATGTGGCGAGTAATATCTCCCAGGATGCCAGTGTCACAGTCCCGCGTCACAACGCTGCTTCCCTCCTCTCTCAAATTTAGAGAGAGAATGGCTCCAGAGCTCCTAAATTAATTATAACAGACCGCTAGCTCCAATTTGAACACCCCAAATTATTGATAAAATATACCCCCCTGTTTCTCCCAGGCCCTACCGCGGCCGCGCTCCTGATCCGGCTTCTTGCGGTTCCCCAGGTCGTGCACGGCCACTCCCTCGCCGCAGGGGTTTACACTCGTTCACTTGTCAGCTCAACTTGAACCGTGTCTGACGCACAAAAGCACCCTGAACACCCCCTACCACCCCCTTGACACGGGCTACACCACCCCTACGCGCATCCCCTATCCCATTAAAGCGCTCAAGTTGAGCTGAGAAGTGAGCGAGTGTAAGCCCCTGCCTCGCCGCCGCTGCCAATGCCCCCCGTCTCGTGCGATCCGCCGCTGCCCTCCTTCTGGTGCAGCCGGATACGGCCCCAGCTCAGGGGCGCCCCTGCATCCGTTCCTGCCTCAACCGCCGCATCTTCCAGGTTTGGAACGCAGCATCTTTCAGGTTTGGAACACGACGACTAGCGGTCATTTCCGGGGCGACCGGCTCAAGTGAAGTAGGGTAAGTCGGGAGCCGTGTACAGTGTTATACATCACCCCCCCCCTGCCTGAGATGAGCACGAACATGCTGGTGGCCTCCTCACCCTGCACGTACGCCTCCTCCCCCGCCGACAGCCACACGCGGTTCAGGCCCAGGTGTAGCGGCGCAAGTTGAAACAGAAAGCAAACGTTGAAAGCAGTTTATGATACTCCAGTTGCAAGCGCTGAAGCCATAGGCGCTTTCAACACTGGTGTTGATACTGTCAACCTGCACCGCCCTACCCAGGGATATGAACTGCCGAATGAGGTGCGCGAGCGAGCAGGAGGCGGCCAGCAGTGTGGCCACGTAGGCGTCCGGCGCGCGCACCTTCGTGTGGCACCACATGTTGAACTTGAAAGCAAAGTTTGAAAGCGATTCATCAGAATTTTGTTTCAGAGCGCTCATTTCCTGGCGCTTTCAACCGTGGCTTTCAACGCGGGTTTGATAGGGTCAACCTGCACCGCCCTACCTTCAGTAGCGCTAGCTCCGCCATGCCGATGGACAGAACCACGCACTCGCCGCCGCCGCCGCCGCCGCCGAGGGGGGTCAGGTGCCAATTAGAGGGGGGTCAGTTGGCTGTGATAGGGGAGCCACGTGCCCATTATAGGAGGGTCGGGTGCCCAGTATTGGGGGTCAGGTTGCCTGTTACAGGGGGGTCAGGTGCCGATTATAGGGGGATTATAGGGGTATTATAGGGCGCCCAATCTAGGGGGGTCCGGTGCCCACTATAGGGGTGTCAGGTGCCCATTAAAAACCCCCCTGCCGCCGCCGCCGCTGTCCCCGCCACGCCCATCCCCCACGCAGCACAGGCTCTCCTGGCGCGCGCTGCGGGTGAGAAACGCGGAGCCGCCGATGAGCACGGGGGCGTGCGCGGGCGGGCCGCGCGCGCCGTTGCCCTTGGGCCACGGCACGGCGTCCGCGCGCACCGTGCCGCGCAGCACCAGCAGCATGGCGTCCGCCTGGTGGCCCTCCGAGTACAGCTTGCCGTCCTCGGGGATCTCAACGCGGGGGCAGCACGCCTCCAGGTCTGCCACGTGGCGCATGAGCATCGAGGCGGGCAGGCAGCGGCGCGGGCACGCGAATTGGTCCAGATGTAGCGGCGCAAGCTGACATTGAAAGCAACGTTTGAAAGCGGTTAACCGCATTTGAGTTTCAAGAGCTGAAACCGGGCTCGTTTTCAACACCGGTTTTGATAGTGTCAACCTGCACCGCCCTACCCAGAGGAGGAGGAACGTGAGGCGGAGGACAAATGTGGGGAGCAGCGTGAGGAGGAGGAGGAGCATACGGAGGGGCAGGGATGTCATGAGGAGGAGGACCAGGAGGGATGTGAGCAGGAGCACGCGGAGGTGTCGGAGGTTTGGGGTACCCGGCTTCGTCCTCGCCATAGGGCCCGACAGATATTTCTCGCCACGTCAGAGGCCGCCGATCAATAGGCCGATTTCGGTATCTCGCTTCCCGCGCCGAGCGCTGACGCTTTGCCCGCAACTCTGTATGGGCATTCAACCTGGCGCCCGCTTTCCGGCGCGGAGCGCTGACGCTTTGCCCGTAACCCTGTACGGGCATTTCATCCAGGCGATATACTGAAATCGGCCAATTCATAAACGGGGGCTCAAAGCATATCTGACGGGCCCTGCCTCTTCGTCGCTGCTGACGAGCTGTTGCTCGGAGTCATCAGGAAGAGGAGGTCGAGACGGCGAAGGGGATAGGGTCAGTGATGAGGCGCCGCCGGAGGCCTCCGATCAGGGGCTTACACTCGTCCACCTGTCAGCTCAACTTAGGCCGTTTCCGAAACAAAATCACACCCTAAACACTCCCTAATGCCCCCTAAACAACCCTGGAACACCCCCTATCTCACTGAATGCGCTTACATTGAGCTGAAAAGTGAACGAGTGTAAGCCCCTGCCTCCGACTCGTCACTCCCGCCGCCTTCCACGCCTTTGCCAATCACGTCCCCCCCCCCCACCGCCGCTGATGTCTCCGCGACACCCACCGCCGCCGCCGCGACGTCCACCGCCGCCACCGCCGCCGCCACCGCCGCCGCCACCCCCGCTGCTGCTGCCGCCGCCGCCGCGGTCTCATCCACCGGCGTGGTATCGCTGACATCCGGCGCCGCCTCCTCCTCCTCCTCCTCCACCGACTCCAACAAACTAACAGCATCACCAGCCGCGCCGTGTCGTAGCGGCGCAAGTCGGATTTGAAAGCAAATATTGAAAGCCGATTATCGTATTCCAGTTTCAAATGCTTAGGTCCAGGCGCTTTCAACGTGTGTTTGATAGGGTCAACCTGCACCGGCCTACCGTGCGGCAGCCCCAGGAAGTCCACTACGTAGGGCCCGCCAGATACCGCTCGCCACCTCATGCAACGTGTTAAACCCTCGTTCTTGAGATGAGCGGCATCCTACGACGCAGAGATCAATAGGCTAATTTGGTACATCGCCTGGGTGAAATGCCCATACAGAGTTGCGGGCGAAGCGTCAGCGCTCCGCGCGGGAAAGCGGGCGCTAGAATGAATGCCCATACAGAGTTGCGGGCAAAGCGTCAGCGCTGCGCGCGGGAAAGCGGGCGCCAGATTGAATGCCCATACAGAGTTGCCGGCACAGCGTCAGCGCACGGCGCAAGTATCGATATACCGATATCGGCATATTCCTGGCAGGTCTTACCACTAGCACAAAGTGAGCGACACGCCACAGGCGCGCGATGGCCTGCTGCAGGTAGACCTGCAGCCAGGGGCTTGCACTCGTTCACATTTCGGCTCAACGTAATCACATTTTGTGGGATACGTTTGGTGCATGGGTTTCTCCCAGTTTATTAGACAGGGGGACACGAGTAGGTGACCAAAGCGACTGAGGTTGAGCTGAAACGTGGACGAGTGTCAGCCCCTGCCTGCAGCGTGTGCGGGTGCCGCCGGATGAACGCCATGATGTAGCGGCGCAAGTTGAATTTGAAACCCAAACTTCAAAGCAGATCATCACATTTCAGTTTCAACACGCTTAGTTCCAGGCGCTTTCCACTGGGATTTCATCGGGTCGACCTGCACCGCCCTGCCATGAGCACCTCCTGCGTGATGCGCACCAGCCGCGCGCCGCGCACCAGGGTCATCCAGATCAAGTACGAGTGCACTCTTCAAGTAATGTTCCGAGCCAGGTACACAACATACTGTGTACGAGGCGATTTTCGGTGATTTTGTTCGATTTCAGCGTAGGTACGCTCCCAAAACACACCTAGTTTCCAGATTCCTGGGTTGCCAAGGGACAATATTTAGAGAGTGCACTGGTATTCGAGCCGACATCGAAAGTTGACTTTCTCGCAGGATGAATTGTCATAAAGGCGCGCGGAGGAGGAGGAGGAGGAGGAGGAGGAGCAGGACATTCAACGTCGAGAAATCATTTAAGGTTTAGGGTTTAGGATTTAGGGTTTAGGGTTTAGGGTTCAGGGTTTGGGGTTTGAATGATCTCCCTGCCTTGCTCCATGGCGATGCAGCTGACACCGCGCGGCGCGTGGTCCAGCACGTCGATGTCGCCCACACTCTCGCCTTGGCCCAGGGTCACAACCATGCATTGCCCGCCATGTCATCCACATGCAAGTTGCACCCTCGTCTCTTGAGTCCCTCGTCGCTCGAGTCAAACTTCGCAGATTTCCAGGGCACCTCAAATAGCGCCCGCCAATTCTTGAGTAATAGACGGTCGAATCGCCATATTGTCCCATGGTATGGCAAATCTGACCGTCTATTGACTCGGGTCTTCCGATTCGAAGAGCGTTGACCCCCATTTGAGGTACCCTGGAAAACTGCAAAGAATGGCATCCTATGATGTGGGGAGCAATACCTTCGCGGAGAATGTTGGTGAGGAACGGCGGGCTCATGGCAACGCCGGCGGGGGCGGACAGGCGCCCGCTGGAGGCGCTCGCCGCGCCGCCGCCCCGCCGCCCCAGGTCCTGCAGATAGACCCCCAGATATACGGGTCGTTGAGAACAAGCACTCGAACCGGTATCGGACAATGTCTTCTTACCTTGAATTGCTCACACGGACGCGCGGAGGAGGAGAAGGAGATTCAACGTTCGTCTCGTACTCGTTCTCAATAACCCCCCCGATAACCAGCCTGCGGAGATTTAAATCCTAGGCCGACTAGATCTAGCCGGCCTGGCGACGAGTTGAGAACCCTAGAACAGGCGATAGGAATTGTGTCACAACACTATTTCGACGCCACATATCTCTTCTGGTTGTTAACTCAAGAAAGCAAGCCGCCTAGATCAAGGCGGCCTAGGGTTCAAATCTCCGGATGACCCCCCTGCCAGGCTGCCCTCGACGACGATGTAGATGCCCGAGGAGCTGTCGTCACCCTGCCGGAATATCACGGTGTTGGGCGGCACGCTGAACTCCTCAGCCGCCTCGAACAGCTCCTGCCAATCAGGGCACGCCACCACAGCACGCATTGTCAGTCAGGCCAATCAGGGCACGCCACGACAGCACACAGGTGTTCGTCAAGCCAATCAGGACACGCCACGATAGCACGCATCTGTCAGTCAAGCCAATCAGCGCACGCCACGAGAGCACGCATTGCGCTATGGGTGCGTCCAGCCAATGAGGGCACGCCACCACAGCACGCATGTGTTAGTCAAGCCAATCAGGGCACGCCACGATAGCACACATCGCGACATGGGTGCGTCCCGCCAATCAGGGCACGCCACGATAGCACACATTGCGCCATGGGTGCGTCCCGCCAATCAGGTCACGCCACGAGAGCACACATTGCGCCATGGGTGCGTCCAGCCAATCAGGGCACGCCACGAGGACACACATCACGCCATGGGTGCGTCCGGCCAATGAGGGCACGCCACGACAGCACCAGCACACCTGCGACTCTTCCAGCTCCAGGCACGCGAAGAACTTGGTGCTGGCGAAGAAGTTGGGCGTCTCGTGGCTGTCCTCCGTGGTGTCCTCCGTGCTGCCGTACTCGCCGCCCTCGGACTAGGGGCTTACACTCGTCAACTTTTCAGCTCAATTTGAGCCGTGGCTGACACACATGAAACACCCTACACACCTGAAACACCCCCTAACACCCCCTTTACACGGGCTACACAACCCCTACCCGCACCCCCCATCCCATACAAAGCGCTCAAGTTGAGCTAAGAAGTGGGCGAGTGTAAGCCCCTGCCTCGGACGCGCTGGCCGCCAGGTCCCCAGTCACGCTGCTGTTCCGACTCGTGCGGTCAATCGGCCGACCGCCACTGCCGCCCGGCCCTGCGCCCCCCCCGCCCCCGCCGTCACTGTCGTCGAGGCTACCTTGCGCCACGGCCGGGCAGAAATTGCTGGCCACGTCACAGGACGCCGTTTTACTCAAGATTTGAGGGTTCAAACGATGTTACCTGACATGGCGGGCATTGGGCCTGCCAGATATTACTCAGAACTGCATATGATGCCACTCAACTCAATGCAAGAGGGTTCAAATGGGTAAACATGCTCCATATCATGCCGCTCAACTCAAGAGACGGGGGTTCAAACGGGTAAATAAGCGTGTGGATGAGGTGGCGGGCGCGATGTGAGGGAGGCCCTGCCGTCCCCCCTGCCTTGCGCGGAGTGCCAGGACTGCGAGTGCAGGCTCGACTGCCGGTTCGACGGGGCGGCGACGGACCCGTGCGACAGGGGCTTACACTCGTTTCCATTTCCGCTCACTTGAGCTTACTTTTCCCCTTTCTGCTCAACTTAAGCTGGCTGTGTCCCCCACATAACCCAACGTCACCCGTGGATGTGTCCTGCAGGTGCTCAAGTTGAGCTATAACGTGAGCGATGTGTTCCCGAAGGTCCTCAAGCTGAGGTCTGAAGTGAGCGAGTGTAAGCCCCTGCCATGCTCGCTGTCGGGATTGTTCAGTGCCGCCGCCTCCCAGGGGCGCGCAACGCTCCACGTCTCACCTCAGCTTACACGCGTCTTCTGGGTACCGAGTTGGAACCAGGGGCTTACACTCGTTCACGTCAGAGCTGCATTTGAGCAACAGGACACGTTCATGATTGAATTTGGGTTGTACGGTGGACAGAGGAGCTCGAGTTGAGCTGGAACGGGAACGAGTGTAAGCCCCTGGTTGCAACCTCAACTCAAGAAGCATCTTTGAGGTACCAAGTTGGGAAGACTGACCTGAGTGGGTTCACCAGTTCAGAGAGAGAACCACAGCCATGTGCCGTGGCGGTAGGCCGTTGAGCTGAAATGGGGACGCCGTGAAAAGGGGACGCCGTGTGCGGCCCGGCCAGCTCGCGCTGCAGCTCCAGGCGCTCGGTGCGCTCCTCCTCGCTCTCCCACTCGTCGTCATCGCCCCCTCTCAGGGTCGCACACTCGCTCCTGTGGTAGCTGAACGAAGTAAGTTTACGGCTCGCACGTCACGGCCATGGCCATGCTAAGAACATGGTATTACACGTGGTGGGCGGAATGGCGGCGTTCATATTCCCCGAAGAGAACATCGCAGTAGCGCACATCGCCGGGGGATTTGCTATGAGCGCCGGCGTCTGGGCCGCAGGTGCGAGGTTACACTGGATTAAGGGGTAGATTCAACAATGCGTTTTTAGCCTCCTCAGGTACAGATGGCGAGAGTAAGGCCGTGTTGCCCCGCAGGGCTCAGCACTGATTGCCCGCCACGTCATCGACACGCGGTTGAACCCTCTGTTCTTGAGTCAAATGGCATCCTATGACGTGGCGAGCACGAGCAGTATCGGCTGGGGGCTCTGCCTCGCTGGAAGCGCCGCGCGGCACCCCCCCGGCAGGGGCTTACACTCGTTCACTTTTCAGCTCAACTTGAGCCGTCCGAGTCTGACACACTAAAATACCCTACACACCCTCAACACCCCCCAACACCCCCTTAACATGGGCTATACAACCCCTACGCGCACCCCTTATCCCATAAAAGCGCTCAAGTTGAGCTGAGAAGTGAACGAGTGTAAGCCCCTGCCCCCCGGCCATTCACGCCGGTGTTGTAGTAAAAGTTATACGCGCGGACAGAGCACGCGGCAGCGGCGACGCCCACGCCCACGCCGAGGACGCGGCGCGCGCGCTGCGACAGCAGTGGCATCGATACTGTACCCACGCGACCGCGCCCGCGCTCACTGCGCCCACGAGCCGATACGCCGCCGATGTGCAGCGCCTCTGGCTAGGCCGCCCCCGGGGTGTTGCTTGTTGTCGTCGTCGTCAGTGTCTGCTTTATCTGCCTGCTCGCACTGTCGATGCCCGCGCCCGCCACACTCCCGCCCACCGCTCCCGCGCCTGGCGCGGCGCGCGGCGTAGAGTCGCGAGGTAGCAGTGGCTCCTTAGCCGTCCTCCCTCGCTAGACTGCTCCCTCCGCGCGATGCTACTTCGTCTTTCTTGGATGTGACGACGCTATCGTAACGTCGGTTTTGGGATGGGAACGTTCAACACTGGACTCAAGTGAGCGCGAATACTCCAGGACAGAACATGGAAACCTCGAGCCAGACCGGCGAGCGCCCGTCGGGGGGAGGGGAAGCGCGTCTCAAGTGGTAGGCAGCACGATGTATCGCCGCGACTAGGTACGGCGGGCGCACGCCGGGTGCTATCTGAGGCAATGGCGGAGGTGTTGGTGTTTTATTTTATTTGGTGTTGGAAATTTGAAACCAGAACTTGAAACCAGTCGCCTCATATTTTGGTTTCAAGAACTGCACGTGAGATCCGGCATCATAATTTCAACGAGATGAACTAATTTGAGATCTCCGCAGACTTCAAGGCTGTGATTTGATACATTTGACGAGTAAATAGACCAACAAGACACAATGTTCTGACGCGGATATCGCGTATGAACCGTTTCACGGGAATAGTTCTACTACACACTGCATAAGTCCTGACTGAATGCCCATACGAGATCGAAATGCTTTTACCGGTCTTTCATTCAATTTCACCTTTTTGGACAAATATCTCCCGAACAAAATCGAACGATGACGCAAAAAAGTGGGTAAGGTTGTAGAGATGGACGCGGGAACGGTGAAGGACGCTGACGGCGACGCGATTGCGAGCGCGTAAGCAAACTACTTGGCGCAGCGACTGCACGTTCACACGTGGTCGATGCAGCGCTGCTGTTGAGCCTGGCTCCATCAACGCGGAACCACCCCGCTTACACGTTTGCCGGGGGGGGCAGGGTTTGAGCAAAGCGGCTTGCGGAAAAGAATATTGAAAAGTGAGATTCAGGCGCGGGGAGGGGGAGTGCGGTGAGGGATGGCGTGCATGGCGGCACGGAACGTGCTGCAGGTGGACATCAGCCTGGCGTCGTCGAGCGGCCGGGGTGTATCGGGCGGCGGCGCGTCGCCGGGAGGCCGTACACTTTCTGGGGCGGCGAAGGCGAGGTGAGATTTGTTGCCTCGAATCACCTCTCTTCCGTGCTTTTGCCCATGTTTGTGCTGCCTTAGGCGGCCCCCCCTGTACGATACCTCCCTCCCCACAGCCGGTTCTCCGCGGATTCGGCCTCCCATGTGGCATCCGAAGCGACTTGCCGCGAACCCGCGGCATCATACGCTATGCCTCCCGCGCTCCCGCGCACCTTCGCGTCAAAACTTTTCCAGAGGTCAACTGGTTGCCCAGCTGCCTTGTTGGCTGAAGCTGAGTCATAAGGATGCCCTGCTTGGAGCCCGAATGCGGGCTCGGCCACCCCCAGAACTTCCCCCGCAGCCTGCTGCACACCCGCGGCGTTGCGCCGCTCGACGCACGCCGCTCGCGCCCCCGACCCACCCGCCCCCCGCCCCCCCTTGCGAAACATTTCTCATGGATAGACGACCCGTTTTCCCACGCTTTCTCTCGGGTTGGCCAGCTGAGTCATCGATATCCAATCTGAACCAACGTGGGTTGCCGCGCGCGTACGCCACTGCTACGGCGCCTGACGGTCTGTTCAACCTCCATTTGCGCAGGCAACGCGGCAACCACGGGGGCGCGCGTATGCGCCGGGCGCTGAGCGCGCAGAACCCGCTTTCGCACAAACGCGTCGCCCAGAGCCAAGGGGGGGAAACGGATATGGGGGGCAATTTGCACTTGTTGTGTCTATGTGGGGGCGGGGCTGGGGCCGCGCCCCCCGTTCGCAGCGGCGCGGAGCCGAGGGTTCGCGCTGAAGTCGACTTGGCTGAAGCCTTCGCGCGTTGTAGCGCTGGGACGAACTGCCTCTGCGGCGCGCGGGTCGGCGGGGGGGTCTGGGGGGGGGGATGGGGCGGGGAGGGCACCTGGAGAATAGAGAAGGGCAGACCAAGCAGCAGTGGAAGCGGCAGCTGCGGCGGCAGAAGTCGCGTCGGCACGCGCGCGACGCGGACGCGACAGTGCGTGTCGTGCACCGTGTTGCACGAGTCTGCGAGCGCAAGCAGTGTGCACGAGTCCGCCAGCAGCGAGGAGACGGCAAAGCAAGAGCGGGAACGAGAGCGCGGTGAAAAACCCCCCCTTCAACGCGGCGAGGAGCCCGCGCCCCGGAGCTCCTGGCCCAGCGACCTGCGACTCCCGGAGGTTCCCCCCGTGCGCAAAGGTAGCGGCAAAAGCACCCCCCCCATCAGCACCCCCATCAACAACGACGACGAGGCCGTCGCCGTCGCCGCCGCCGTCGCCGCCGCTGCCGCCGCCGCCGCCGCCGCCACCGTCCCTCCATCATCTTTGTTGCTATCTCGCGAGGTGCAGGAGGCAAGGTCGAGGAAGTAAAACTGTCGCCAAGTCATCCATCACGTTTTAATCTCTCTGTTCTGGACGCGAAAGATATCGCGAGAGGTGGTTTGCTGAGCGTTTGTTACTGCGTTTGAGACCCTCGTTATTTTACCAGGATGACGTCATATTACGTGGCTTGAGCGTGGCTTTTTACCGGGCCCTGCCACGCGGCAGTGCTGTTCACGAGCGAGGCGCTGGGCGCTGGCGCGGGCGAGGGTGTGGCGGCGGCGGCGGCGGCGGTGACGGCGGCGGGCGCGGGTGAGGGCGTTGAAGGGGCGGCGCATGCGGGCGTGGCGGCGGCAGCGGCGGCGGCGAATGCGGCGGGTGCGGGCACGGCGGCGGTGGCGGCAGCCGGCGCGCGCGAAAGCGTTGCGGCCTCGGGCTCGGCGGGCGCGGGCGCAGGCGCGGCAACAGTGTCAGCACCAGACAACGTAGTCCACGACTTTTCGTACGCGGACAAACCCACGCCCATCTACGTCATGCTGCCGCTCGACGTGGTGACTCGCGACGGAAAGCTGCAGCACGTCAAGGCGCTGGACGTCAGCCTGAAAACTCTCAAGAAGATTGGCGTGGAGGGGGTGATGCTGGCAGGGGCTTACACTCGTTCACTTTTCAGCTCAACCTAAGCCATTTTGGTGGCACTTCCCCGTGTCCCCCTGTCTAATAGACTGGGGGAAATTCATGCACCCAACGCATCCCACAAAATGTGCTTACGTTAAGCCGATAAGTGGACGAGTGTAAGCCCCTGGATGCTGGACGTGTGGTGGGGCATCGTGGAGCGCGACGGGCCCGGTGTGTACGACTGGGCGGCGTACCAGGCAGGGAGGTTGTTGAGATTGAGCACACCAATCCGCCCAAATCAGCCAACCTCGACACACCGAACCACCCAATTCAGCCAGCCTCGCCACACTGATCCACCAGTTCAGCCAACATGAACACACCGATCAACCCAACAGCACACAGCTATCGCTCATCATTGGCTCCGCGTTCGATGCAGGGGGCTTATTGAAACCAGCACTCGATAGACGTTGAATCTTCTCCTCCTCCTCCTCCACGCGACTGTGTGAGGATTCACCCTGAAGGCACCCGGTATGTCATGCTCCGATCTCGATTCGAGTGCTCATTATGTATGACCCTGATGGGTTATTGAGAACCAGCACCCGACCGACGTTGAATCTGCTAACTCTTCCTCCACGCGTCTGTGTGAGCATTCAACCTGAAGGCACCCGGTAAGCCATGCTTCGATCTCGATTCGAGTGCTTGTTCTGGATGTCCCTGGCGGCAGGAGCTGCTGGCGATGGTGAAGGAGGCAGACTTGAAATTGAACGCGGTAGGGCGGTGCAGGTTGACCCTATCAATCTCGTGCTCAAAGCGCCTGGGATTAAGCGCTTGAAACTAAAATTTGATGATCCGCTTCCGAACTTTGCTTTCAAATTCAACTTGCGCCGCTACAACGAGGTGATGTCGTTCCACGCGTGCGGCGCCAACGTGGGCGACATGTACGAGGCAGGGGCTTACACTCGTCCACTCTTCAGCTCAACTTAAGCGCCTTCTGTGTGACAGGGGTAGCAGTTGGGGGTTGTTTCGGGGGTGGTAGGTGGGTATTAGGGGTGAGTAGGGTGTGCTTTTGTGTCAGAAACGGCTCAAGTTGAGCTGAGAAGTGGACGAGTGTAAGCCCCTGGTACGAGGTCAAGCTGCCGCAGTGGGCGCTGGACGCCGGCGCCGGTGACCCGGATCTCTTTTTTACGGCAGGGCCTGCCAGACAACGCTCGCCACGTCATCCAACGTATTTGGATGGCGTTACACCACGTGTCCACATGGTTTTTTGGGCTACGGCCTGGCAGATGTTGCCTGCCACATCATCGACACGCATTTTGAGCCCTCGTTCCTTAATTTCATTCATTTATTTATTTATCAACAACGTTCATCCAACCCCAAGGCCCTTCACATGGTGAGCTTAACCGACCCTCTTCGCAACCTCGTTCCTTCACTGAAATGGCATCCTATGACGTGGCGAGCACTATTTGCCCAGCCCCTGGTAGACGGACCAGTACGGGTACCGCAACCCCGAGTGCATCAGCCTGTGGGCCGACCACGCGAAGACGCTGGCCAGCCGCACGCCGCTGCAGGCGGGGGCTTACACTTGTCCACTTCTCAGCTCAACCTTAGCTGTTTCTGACACAAAATACACCCTGGACACCCTCTAATACCACCCAAGACCGACTACACACCCCTAAAAAAAACCCCTATACGCACCCTTGTCCCACAGTAAGCGCTTATGTTGAGCTGATAAGTGAACGAGTGTAAGCCCCTGGCTGCAGGTGTACCAAAACTTCATGGAGTCCTTCCGCGACCAGTTTGCTGGCGACCTGGCCTCCACCATATCGGAGGTGAGCGTGGGCAGCGGGCCGTGCGGTGAGCTCAGGCAGGGCGGCCTGCACGCTGCCTGCCGTGTCGTCCATCGCATCGTGTACTGGTGCTCGCCACGTCAAACACCACATAGTGTACCGGTGCTCGCCACCTCATCCACCACATACCTTAGTGTTCCGGTGCTCGCCACCACATCCACCACATAGTGTTCCGGTGCTCGCTTCCTCATCCACACAAAGTATACCAGTGCTCACCACCTCATCCACCCCGTTCGTCAATGGCGTCATATGACGTGGTGAGCATAATTCACTTGACCTTCATCTTGGGTATCCGGCGTATCCAGAGAACAAGATCTCGCCCAACTCGAGCCAGTGGCAGTTCCCCGGGATCGGCGAGTTCCAGTGTTACGACCAGCGCGCGTTGGGGAATCTGGCGTACGCCGCATCGTCGGCAGGGGCTTACACTCGTCCACTTTTCGGCTCAACGTGAGCGCATTTTGTGGGATGCGTTGGGTGCATGATTTCTCCCCAATCTATTAAACAGGGGAACACGGGCAGGTGTGACCAAATCGGCTTAGGTTGAGCTGAAAAGTGGACGAGTGTAAGCCCCTGATCGTCGGCCGGGCACATAGAGTGGGGCGGGGCGGGGCCGCACGACGCCGGCGGCAGGGGCTTACACTCGTCCACTTTCAAGCTCAACCTAAGCCGTTTGGATCACCTACTCGTGTCCGTCTAATAGACTAGAAAATCCATGCACCAAACGTATCCCCCAAAATGTGCTCACGTTGAGCCGAAAAGTGAACGAGTGTAAGCCCCTGGCCGGCGGGTACAACAACTTGCCGCATGAGACAGGTTTCTTCCGCGCACATGAGGTAGGGCGGTGCAGGTTGACAGTATCATAACTCAAGTTGAAAGCGCGCCTAGTTTCAGCCCTTGAAATGCAAATGTGATGAACCGCTTCCAAACGTCGCCTTCAATTTCAACTTGCGCCGCTACAATGAGGGGTCTTGGGACTCGGCGTATGGACAGTTCTTCCTGTCGTGGTACAGCCGCGAGCTGGTGAACCATGGTGGGGCGGTGCGGGTTGACCCAATCAAAACCCGTGTTGAAAGCGCCTGAAACAGAGCGCTTGAGACTGCAATATGATGAACCGCTTTCAAACTTTGCTTTCGAATTCAACGTGCGCCGCTACACCACGGGGATCGCATGCTGGGGTGCGCGGCGGGTGTGTTCGCCGGCACGGGTGTGCAGCTGGCGATCAAGTGCGCAGGGGTGCACTGGTAGGGCGGTGCAGGTTGAGGGTTTAGGGTTTAGGGTTTATTTAGATCCCAGGTTGAAGTCGGGTTGACTGTGCTTGGCTTCAGCCTTTGAAGCTAAAATATGGTGAACCGCTTTCAAACTTTGCTTTCAAATTCAATTTGCGCCGCTACACGCTGGTGGTATAACTCGCGGTCGCACGCGGCGGAGCTAACGGCGGGGTATTACAA
>Ga0307489_10001253_pt1 | contig 16680 bp, 5 predicted proteins | sample SB12metaG_FD_202247 | JGI IMG/M metagenome (GOLD analysis project Ga0307489, IMG submission 202247) | Sea-ice brine microbial communities from Beaufort Sea near Barrow, Alaska, United States - SB 1.2 | ecosystem: Environmental > Aquatic > Marine > Coastal | place: USA: Alaska | collected 2017-05-06
GCAACCGACGCGTTCCTGCGGTGTTGAATCATGCCCTGCCCAATAGGCGTGAATACGCTTAAGTGGGTATGTCGTATGCTACTGTATTAAAGCGTACGGGCGCTCTCGGTCGGTACGCGCGGGCCATGGCGACGGCCCATGTGTGCGCACTGAGCATCACTTGGGCGCTACTGCTCACGCTGGTCCTGTTCTCTGTCATGAAGCTCGTCGCGTTGGTGTGTCGGACGAACCACACCGCCGGGAAATTGGCACAGGCCCTTCTCAGCGGCGGTGGTGGTGGTGGCGGTGGTGGTGGTGGTCGCGGCGGTGGTCGCGGCGGTGACGGCGGCGGCGTGGCCACCACGGCGGAGGGGGCGTGCTCAGAAGACAGGGCGAACTGTACACTAACGCGAGCAGTCGCGCGCAGTGACGCGGGGAGCGACAGCGGCAGTGCCAGCGACGCGGAGACTCTCACTGAAACTGGGAGTGCCATAGCCTGGAGCGCGGGCGACACAGAGGAGGACACAGTCTGGCAGGCCGGCATGACGGTGGTGGGGGGGGGCGTCGGAGAGGACGTGCAGGACGCACAGGGCGCCTTTGCGCACGAGGGCCGCGCCGCTCCCGTCGACAGTGGTGGGGGGCCGGAGCATGTGGATGCCTCCTGTACCCCCGACGGTGCCGTTGGCGTGGGTGGCGAGGCAGAAGGCTTGTCTCAGAGGAAGGGTCTGGTGTCCGGTGTTCGCGAATAAGCGAATGTGTGGTGCGTGTATGCGCGCTGCTCAACTGCAGGGGGGGGGCATGCCGTAGCCACCAGGCCCGAGTCTCCCCGAAACCCAGAGACGGTGATGCGCAGCCATTTCGAGAGCCCTGGCAACGTGCGTCTGCCCTGAACGTGCCGCCAGTGTCTGCTGCCGCTCGTGCTGCTTCTGTGGCGCTCTACTGCGGCGCTTCGCTTAGGACGGGGTAGCATTTTTCGCCTACCTGCATGAGTGGTGTCCGACATACCCATGCGCATGAACCCTTGCGGGTGTAGACGGTCGGGTTTCTGTAAGTGACAGTCTCGTCCCACATCGGTGCGGGGGGGTCGCACTGCACACACCGTTCTGCACAGGGCGTGCCGTGCAGTGCGTCGCTGTCGAGGTGGTACCCGAACTCGCAGACGCTCGGCTTCGGGCAGGCCACCGCTGTCGGCTCCGTCGTGATGGTCGGGGCCACCGGGACTGGCACAGCTTCGCACTCCCTCGACGTGCGGTTGTAGGCGTCGCCGCTCGCGCACGTCCACGCGCACGAGCTGTTGCGGGACAGGGTGCCGCTGGAGAGGACGACGGCGCGCTCTGGTATGCTGCAGGGGAGGCATGGGGCGAACGCGTTCGCAAGCGTGCACGGCACGGGGTAGTATCCGCTCGCGCACTCCTCGGTGCACGGCACGCATGTGTTGCGCAGCGTGTCGTGTGTGAGGCCAGTCCTGCAGCGCCAGTGGCAGTAGTCCGTGGTGTTCTCGCCAAGCGTCCACTCACCGCCGACCCCGCCGTCGGCGGTGGGCACAGGCATGCCCAGGTCCAACGCGTCGCACGCAGAGCACACCGCGTTGCCATGGCTCGAACACTCTGTGGACGCGTACGACCCCAGGGGACACACGCGGCAATTCAAGCAGAACGCGTCCTGCGTGTCGGTGCAGACCTCCTCGAAGTAGGGGCCGCCCGGCTTGGTCGAACAGTTCAGGGTGCTGGCTGCGGTGCACGCCCGGCAGAGGTTGTCTGGCGTGCGGTAGAACCCCGTTTTGCACTCGAACGGGCACGACGCGTTGTCGTAGCGTGTGAGCCCGCGGCCTGCGACGTCAGAGTTGTCCGGCCCCGGGATGCACGATGCGCAGGTGTCACATTCTGTCCAGTACAGTCCTTCGGTGCAGTTTGGGTCGAAGCACTCCTCGCACGTGGATTCAGCGCCGCCCGGCGCTAGCTCGTAGTGCTGGTTGCACAACCAACTGCAGTCTTTGGGGCGGTCCCAGTGCGCGTTCTGGGGGTGCCCCCCCGGGCACGCGCGGCAGCGCGTGCGCCCGCGCGGGCTCACCGTGTCGGGTGCGGTGCTGTTGGGCGTGTCGCAGCAGCCTGCGCCCGTGGTTTTGATCGCTTCGACGCGGAACGCGCTGACGTTGAACAACCCCGTGGCGCTGGCGGTGGAGGCTCCGAGCATTTCAATGCTGTAGACGAGAGTCAGCGTGTCCTTTCCGTCTCGCCACAACGCGAATGCTGCGCTCTGCCGGATGCGTTCGTCCGTGCTCACGACCGCGTCAAACGCTTGCTCGGGCGCACCTGTGATGTCGTTCGTGCCGTTCTGGGCGGAGATCGACGCGAGCGCTGCCGACGGAACCAGGGGGAACAGCTCCACGGCCACGAACGCGTCGGTCGGCGGCGGCCACCTGCTGTTGTCTGGGCCCGCGATGTGCATTTTGACGACCAGCTGCGTGCCGAACTGCGCGGTCAAGATCGACGCACTGCCCGCGAAGCGTACGAGCTTGAGTGTGTCGCTGAACTCGACGGCACCGAGCACTGCGACGGAGGGGTCGTGCTCTCGCAGCAGGAGCGCCTCGCTAGGGTTCCATATGCAGCCTGTGCACATGGTGGTACCGGCTTGGCACACGTGGCCACACCATGCGCCAATCCTGTCGGCGCTCCCGGTGAAGACCACGTTGGCGTCATCGCTTTCGCAGAGCTGGCAGCGCGAGTCCGCGGTAGCCGTACACTCGCTGGTGTACTGCAGGCCGTCTATGAGCCGCAGAACCGAGATGCCGTTGTCCTCCGCGCCGCACACGGAGGTCGTACACGGGAAGCACGCCGGTGTCGAGGTCCTGGCCACCACCCCGTACTGGAAGGAACCGGGGGCGCACGCGTGTGTGCACTGGATTTCCTTGCTCTTCGTGTACTCGTCGATGTTGTACCGCGACGCGGCGCTATACACCGCGCTCGGGTCCGAGACCTGCAGGTCGTTGCACGGCATGCACCTCGTGTCTTCCTCCCGTCCACAGGCCCGCGCGTAGAACCCCACGGGGCACCGCAGCGTCGCAACGGCCGTGCACGGCACACAGTGCCCGCGTGCAACCGCTTCGCCTGTGCCCGCGCTCTCCGTGCCACGCTGGAACCAGGCGCCGTCCCCGCACTGAAAGTTGCACTCGCGGTCGCTGGGCTCGGATACCCACTCACCTGGTGCGGTTCCCTCTTCGTTTTCCTTGTGCGGCGTTGGACACGCGACACATATCGGTTTCACCTTGGTCTCGGACAACACGCACCCGGTCTGGTACTCATCCGGTGGACACGTTTCCGTCGTGGTGCACTTCGTACACCTGCCGTTCACCAGCACCTCTGTGCGCGGGTCGGCGCACCCGTGGATGGGGCACCGCCGGTCGTCGACGAACAGGAGCGCACTCTTGATGGAGACGTCTCCCTCTTGCGCAGAGATCGTGAAATAGTAAGAGGACTGCAAGCCGCTGCCGCCCGTATCGCTTTCGGTATTGACGCGCAGATTCACGGCTACAGACACCAGCGTCCACGTGTCGGTTGTCCCTGACAGGTCTTGTTTGATGATGTATAACGGGTTGTTCAGTACGGGGTCGCTGTCGGGCGCCGCGCCCTCCCAGAGGTTGGTCGATACATACAACATGCTGCCGAACTCGCCCCGCACGTACAGCGACAACGTGGCTGCGACCTGCGGCTCCTCAGAGACCATCATCGTCCGCGTTGGCAGCTCGATGCGCTGTCTTATCCAGCCATCGTGGGACAACTTCACATACGCTGGACCCGTAAGACTCTGCGCGACGTACTTCCATTTTTCCGCAGCCCACCCGCCGTTCTGGCCATACTTGTGGTTCATTGTGTCCCCCCACCCGAAGAAGAACGGGTTCGCGAAGAGGCTTCTCATGACGCGGAGATCGTCCACCTGCACCTCATGTCGTTCCTTCATCTTGAATTCGAGGCTCAAGCACCCGAACTGTGGGATGTCTTTGGTTGTCTCGAAATAGTCAAAGACCCCTTGCACGAGCGTCCATTCAGCGGTCGGTGCCAGGTCCAGGGAGATTACTCGCGACAAAATAACGCTCTTATCGGGCATTGTTAGCTTCGCGATGAATGCGACCGTGTTCGTGTACTCCATCACCTGGCGGTACCAGAACTCGAAGATGAGCCCTCGTGTATTGTTATCTCGCTGGAGCTCTGTGCTGTCTTCCTCGCCCCACGTGGCGCCGTCGCTCAGCTCCATGTTGCAGACCATGACCACGGCCGTGGGGGCCGACAGTCTCATGAAGACGTCACTCTGGTGGGCGCCCTGTGCGTAGGTGCTGTGCTCCAGGTCGATCTTCCCGGACCCGTACCAGGACATCGTGTGCCCCGACGTTTGCTGTGGGTGCATGACGTCCTTCCACGCCACCACGTCGGGGGGGGTGGAATTCCCGGGCACCCTGTTGTCGACCGCGTTGCGGACCATGAGCACCGGGGGGTACAGCTTCGCGCCCTCAAAGGTGCCGAGGTGGTACAGGATGTCGAACGACTTGCTGTAGATACCGGCCGGTGTGAAGGAGTAGCCCCCTTCCGCTGCCTCAGCACCAATCTGCGGGCACGCCTTGCACCGGGCATTGTGTGGGGGGCTGCAGGCCTCCATGTACTCGTTCGCGACGCAGGTGAATGCGGCGGTATCGGGCGCGCATGCTTCACCGCACCCGCGTCCCGTTGTCAGCCCATTGCCTCCTATGGGCGGATCACCGTTTAAGTCTTCGTACTCGATATTGCCGCACCTCCACGGTGGGCACTCGCCAGACGCGCCGACATCGCCTGCAAACTCAACCCCCGCACCGCTGGCCACCCATGCCGCGTCGGGGAACACGTCGCAATCTTGTGCGTCTGCTCGGGCGTGCGGGCCGTCTAGGATGACCGCCACCAACACCACCGCCGCCAGCACCGCTTGCAGCGGGACAGGCGGCCGCCGCATGTCTGGTCGTCGCCGTTTGTGTCCGCGGTGTTAAATAGTGGCATACCGTGGCATTGGGCGTACCACTCGACACCCCGCACGCGCTTGTGCGACGCGGCTCGTAACCGCCGTACGCGTGCCTCCGTCGCACAGCAGCCCCGTCCGTGGGGTGCCTGGCGACCCCTCCCCCCTCCCCCACGCCGCGTTCTTTTTTCCTGGGGAGTGTGCACGGGCACCCCGGGTCAACGCACCGCACGCTACGTGACAGCTTGTACTACGGGCAGCATGGCGGGCAGTATCGCGAGCGGTGTGGCGACGCGCACGGTGATGCGCGTGGCGGTGCTGGCGCTTCTGTGGCCCGCAACCACGGCGGAGTGCGCCGGTGGGTTCTTCGCCGTCTCGGACGACGCGCCCTCTGATTGCGTCCCATGCCCACCGGGGCGCTTTGTGGGTGGGCGGAATGTCCTGCGCGAGTGCGTCGTGTGCCCTCCACAGACGTGCACCGATGGGGGGGGCGCGCTCTCGTGCGTTCCGTGTCGCGGGGGACTCGTGTCGGAGGCGCCGGGTGCCGCCTCGCGTGGCTATGTCGTCGGGCCCGCTGCAACCGCGGGGGGGGCTGCCGCGCCGGACGCTCAGACCTCGCCTCCAGCCTCGCCCCCCACCTCGCGCCCCATCGGGCGTCCTTGGATTCCCGCAGAGAAATCTGTTCGGCCTCTAAGCGGCGCCTGTGGCATGCGCGCCGGCCACACGGCTCTGGTGATCGCCGTAGGGCTCTTCGTCGCGTCAGTAAATCGACGCATGCACTAACACGTGTCATCGTGTGAATCTGCGTCTGTGGTGTGGGCTCCGCCGCATGGAGCATACATAAGCCTCGCACGTTGGTGCGGTTTATTTAGGGGTATCTGTGCCCGGGTGCGCAGTGTTGTTGCTATGGTGTCCCTGTCACTCAGGTGCCGCGCGGTACAGAATCTTGCAGCCTTGATTCTACTGCACGTTCGTGCTGTTTCTTCGTACGGGGCTTGTAAAGCAGGCTTTACGCAGAAACAAAACGGGTATTATTGTACCGCCTGCTCCAGGGGGACAGCTATCAGCGTCGATAATCATTTTGGTGATTGTCCGTGGTGCCCGAAAGGTACATATGCCTACAACCGGGGTTCAAAAGGTTGCACCTATTGTGACTACGGGACGTATAATAATGAGTGGAGGAGTACAGACTGTGAATCATGCGGGGCTGGCAAGTGGACCCCGAGCCGCGGGGCTACTTATTGCTCAGACTGCGCAGACGAATGCCAGAGTGCTCAAGAGGAAACACAGGCCTGTTCTGGAGGAAACGACAGAGTATGTGCATGTACACCTGGGAAGCGCGTGACAGATTCAGATTCTGGTTCGGGGTGCACAGACTGCGGCTATGGTTTCTACAAGGCGGGTACCGATGTGAGAACGGAATGCACGGCCTGTGCTGTGAATAGGACAACAGCCACCACAACGAACCAATTCGAGTCTGATTGTGTATGTAGCCCTGGCCATTGGGCTACTACAGAAGGGCCCACCCCGCACAAGCAACCCTGTGCGGTGTGTACCGGGGGGACCTATACGACATCGTCGGGCGCGACTGTGTGTGACCAAACTTGTCCACCCAACAAGCCAACTAGTCCAAGTGGAACGGGGTGTGGCTCGTGCCCAGACCACGCCTCTGCTGTCAGCAATGTCTGTGAATGCAACGCACAGTACGAGAAGGATATGGACGGAGACTGTTATATTGATAAGTGCCTGGCGGGCAGCTTCATTGTGGAAGACACTGCGGGCTCCCGCGAGTGCAAGGAGTGTCCTATTGGGAAGTATTCCGCCGACTTGGATACCTCTACCGAGTGTGACGTGTGCCCTGCTGGTAAGTACCAGCCGTTCACAGGCAGCGATGGCTGCCGGGAGGTGCCTGCAGGAGCGGATGTTTCGTCGGCCACACGGGTGGATTTCGTGTGTCGCAACGGGTTCGTGCGGCAGATCGACCGGTGCGTACCGTGCCGACCTGGTACGGGCGGCCCGCCTACGGAGCAGGTGACGAGGCCGCAGGGCGATGAGCAGCTCGCATACTGTCGAGCGTGTTCGCCTGGTAGTTTCGGGGTGGGGGACTCGAGCCCGTGTGCGCTGTGTCCACTAGGAACATACGCCGCGCGCAGCGGGGCGGCGCAGTGCACGCCTTGCCCAGCCTACCAACACACCGAATACACGGGCAGCGCCGGGGTCGACGCGTGTATGTGCGGTGACGCCAAACGGACTCGTGGGTACACGCTCATGTAGGCAGCGTGTTGCTGCACAGCTTGGTGTGGTCTCCCCTAGTCGTTCTTCTTCACCCGCTTCCCCACACGAGGTCCTCCAACGAGTCCACGCGGACAGTCCATTGGTGTGCATGCGAACCCCCAAGTGGGGATGCTACATGAAACGGTGCCCGCCTCTACAATCCACGTGAGGACGTGGCCTTGGCGGCGGTGCTGCGGGCGGGCTCGGCGCCCGCGTGGTGTTGTTGGGGGGCGGTGGTGGTGGCGGTGCTTGTGGCAAGCGCGCGTGGTACCAGTACCCGTGAAGAAACAATACACCCGAGAGTACTCTTGTGGCCAGACCTCACGTCGTCGCGCAAAGTGTAGATAAGCGCCTTGCGCCTTTCCTGGCATAAACCTCTTACGTTGCAAAATTGCACGATGCAGTTGAGGACGAATTGGTTTGTATGTTGTCATCCGTATATGAGCATCCCTTCAGTTTGCACTCTACTAGATAAGATCCGTACGCTGCGCGCATCGTGAGGAATCATACGCTTGTGGTGCACCCAGATAAATTTGCGTTCAGCCAATAATTATCATGCATCTGCACTTTCTTACACGATTGCATTTAGTTGTATCCATTTTGGCAATAGGGGTGCATGCACAACGGAGATGTGGCAACGGATATTATCCAACTCCCAGGTACACTGGGGCATACGGTTCGATTTGTATTCCATGCCCCGCTTCTCAGGCCAGATATGCTGCTACACAAGATGACTGTACGAGGTGTGCAGTTGGTACATATTCCGCCGAGGTCGGACAAACCAGATGTGACAACTGTCCAGCGGGGAAGTATCAAGGCGAGAAGGGTGGGACCCTTTGTTGGCCATGCCCTCCGGATGAGGTTTCGTTGGCGGGTCAAGGCAGTTGTGCGCCGTTCGACTGTGGAGACGGATATGTTAGGGACAAACAGTGGCGTGCAGATTTTGGAATTTGGTTTTGTGATCAATGCATAGCTGGAAAGTACAGAGATACGAGCCGACATCCCGACCGCGACTATTGTACGAGGTGTGATGTTGGAAAATATCAAGATAAAAAGCGTCGAACCTCTTGTAAAACATGCAGTGAGGGGAAGTATTCAGCCACAACGGGGTCGGCGGAATGCTCGACTTGTCCTGAAAACAGCCTTTCGTTATCCGCCGGGAGCGACTCGAGAAGCGACTGCAAGTGTTTGTCCGGATATACCGCGGACTCAGACGGGGAAGCGTGTGAACCATGCTCTTATGGACGGTACAAGCCAGAGACAGGTATAGGTGAGTGTACAGTATGTTCAATTGGAACACATCAAGACGAAAAGGGTCAAACCTCTTGTGAAGAGTGCGCTGTGGGGAAGTATGGAGACACAAACGGGAATAGGCACTGCTCAGAGTGTCCCCAAAACAGCCGTTCGTTATCCGCCGGGAGCGTCGCGGTGACAGACTGCAAGTGTTTGACCGGGTATACCGCGGACTCAGACGGGGAAGCGTGTAGTGCGTGCCCCAATGGAGAGTACAAGTCAGTGACGGGTACATCTACGTGTTCATTGTGTCCTGCTGGGACGAGCTCGGAGCAGGGGAGTTCTGCGTTGGTGGACTGCATGTGCTTGGCGGGGTACGGCGGCACATCGCATGGGGCGGTGTGCGAGGTGTGCGGTGAGGACACGTACAAGGTAGGAGTGGGGATTGGGGCCTGCACGTCGTGCCCTGTGAACTCGTACTCGGACAGCGGGAGCGGCAGGTTCGATGATTGCAGATGCAAAACGCTTGAAGAGATGAACGACGCTCGAGAATGCTCTCAAACACAGTGCCGACCCGGTCAGTATGCTAGCAGCACGGAAACTGTTGAAGGCGTGGATGTTGTGACATGCACAGCTTGTGCAAAGGGGGGGTTCCAACCCTCAGCAAACTTCGCGACTGGCTGTCCCTTATGCTTACCGGGGACATACAGTGAGGGAACAGGGGCCAGAATATGCGAGCCATGCAAACCGGGGACGTACGCGGGTGGCTTTGAATCGACGTCGTGCAATCCCTGTGGCGGAGGTACGTACCAAGACGCGTGGGCGGCGTCAAGTTGCTCGAGGTGTTTTCCGGGGGCCTCGTCGGACGGCGGGAGTGACGCGTCGGCGGACTGCGAGTGTTTGGAAAGCCACACGCTGATCCCGGATGGGACGGCGTGTATCTCATGCGCGCGCGGTACGTACATGAGCGCGGAGGGGGTAGGTGAATGTTTGGCATGTCCGGACGGCATGACCTCCGACTTGGGGAGTGTTGCGCAAGCGGACTGCAGGTGCTTGGTTGGCCTGAAAGGCTTGGTGGACGAGGATCTGGTATGTCTCCTTTGTGATCCGGGTAAAAAACAGGTGGCAGGTGACTGCCTTGAGTGTTCTACCGGGTTTTCCAGCAACGACCGGAGAAGATGTGGGCGCAGCGTCGACTGCGTCAGCCAGTGCCCAAACTCACAGGTAGAGGTTGCTTCGTGTGGCTACAACCAAGACCGCGTCTGCGGATGCGGACCTGGACAGCACGTGGTGGGAATCACGTGCGCAGACTGCGACGCGGGAACATACTCGCCCCTCCCGGATAGGACTACGGCATGTGTCCCGTGCCCAGCTCATACGGTTTCGCAGGCGGCGGCCACATCTTGCGACGCGTGTGGCAGTGGCACAGACGCCGCGGGTACAGGCAATCGCGAGTGCACACCCTGCGCGCTGGGGACGTTTACGCGTGCAGGGGGTACCGGGGAGTGTGCCACGTTCCAGGCCGCCTGCGGCCTGGTTGCAGGGCCTGACTACGACCAGTGCGACGGCGCCTACTTTAACTGCGCGCCCTGCGAAGCTGGTCGCTACAAAGAGACCGGGCAGACGCCGGACGACTGCAGGAGTTGTCCGGCAGGAATGGTCTTCACGGACGGCAGCCAAACCCCAACGTCCAGTGGCTGCGAGTGTTCCTCGATACTGCAGCGTGGTGCCGCGTCGGTGCGGGGTGCGACCAGCAAGCGCTTCCTGGAAATACTGGAAGACAACGCCGCGGTAATGCGGGCGGCATATCTGTTTTCGGGGCCCCCGTGAATAACAGCGCCTTTCTTGGCATAAACCTCTTACGTTGCAAAATTACACGATACAGTTGGGGATGAAGTGGTTTGTATGTTGTCATCTGTATATGAGCATCCCTTCAGTCTCCACTCTACTAGATAAGATCCGTACGCTGCGCGCATCGTGAGGAATCAGATGCGGATTGGTGTCAACTTGCGTTTCAAATGGCACGTTTTTGTACTTTTCACCGCCACATGCCTTTTTGTTCCGTCGATGTCGACCCCGCGAAGCTTTGAACCCCTATCGTTTGCGGGTGACACGCTGCCGACGACGCCCCCCGGCCGGATTCCGTTTGTACAGCCAGGGGATGAATTGTATCGATACCCGACGTACGGAAAGAAGATGCTTTGGAACTTTGCCCAGGGTCGCGGACCGCAGTATACGTCTCGGTCCGGCGAACTGAGCAATGCTGCATTTGGGCCAGATCTTGATAATGGGAGGTATCTCGTCGAAGTCTCTGGTTTTGACGACGAATGTGGGGAGGAGAAGGACTGTTTTCCTGGAAATGTGGTGGTGTCAAATTCAAAGTACGACACGATAGACAGAACAGGGTCGTATGCGTTTGAGCATTCTTGGGAGCTGTCGGCTTACGACGCACATGGGGTGTTCAATGCACAAGGCGACGGTGCATCTCCTGCTGGCGACGGTTACTTTGGGTCTTGGATCCGCATACTGCACCCCGCAGCAATCATCCTCAAAGAACTATCGTTCGGGGTCCCGCTCAGTGCCACCGACGGGCCTGCGGCTTACCGCAGGCCGGGTTTCTTCCGGGTGTATGGAAGAAACAGCGCGTTGCCGGACGTGACTTGGGAGGTCATCTATGAACGTCAGGGTAGCTACGACGGAGCGATGATCCCTGATTCTTTCAGCGTGGGCGAAAACGACAGGGCGTTCGACGACATCATGATCGTAGTGAACAGGCTCCACAGAACGCTGACCGAACCCGAGCACACGGACGCTACGCATCTCGCTTTTCGAGAGTTGGCCTTGTTCGGTGTTCCGCCTCTTCCTGTTCGTGTGACTACTGCCCGAGCTCTGCACACTGCGGGCGCGGGGGTGACATCTTTACATGGAACAACAAGTACGAGGAGCTACGGTGGCCCTGCGTTCCCGCCTTACAGTCCAGCCGAAGAAGAGTTTACGCTGTGCTATGCCACCCGGTACAGTAACCTAGATAACATGGGCACGATTCTAGGCTGCGCATTCGGTGACGACAGTGACGCTGGCTGTCGCTTTGGCCACGACGCGTCTGTTCGCGGTCGGGTCGTTTTCAACAACAGGCAGTTCACGGTTGCGGACGCCGAAGCCCCCGAATCGTGTACTGCCTCCGAATCGTGTACGGATTGGCTGGTGCAGTGCTTTAGTTACAAAGCGACAAACAAGCAATTCGATAATGCGGATGGTGAAGAATTCGTGCACACTGTTGACAAGGTGGTGCTCGTGCAGGACCAAAATGCAACATCCTGGTTTGGGAGTGAATTCGACCCGCAGACATCCTCCGCGAGCTCCAAGCCGAAGTTCCTTTCCATCAACCAAAAGTATCCGGACTCGAGCGACTTCCATATCCACTCGGTGTATCTCTGGGACGTGGCCTTGTCGACGCGGGACATGTTGGAGATCACTGCTTCGCTCCGTCGCGAGTTGGGGGGCGGCCCAGACGCGTTGTCCGCCGCGATGCGCGCTGAGCTGACCAATCACGTCGGTGCTGTGCTTCGCCACGCTCTGGGTGGATCGGACAACGACGCTTCGCTGAGCTGCAGCTGGGAGTACCCCCCACACCTCAACACGGTCGCGGTAGACCGCGCGAACGTTGGCGGCGACACCCGACAAGCTGCACGGGCGGACGATAACGAGGACGTGTACAGGAACGTGTACACGTTGACAGGCCCGGAGGTACCGTACGCACGAGGCACGTACGCTGTCGAAAGTGTCCTGCGAGAGGCATCCAACTTGTTCTCCTTCAACGGTGCAGCAACTGCTGCGGTAGGGGTATGGTCAACGCATGTATCTGGTGTTTTCCCCAGCGGTGGTTACACTCCACTTCCCATAGAATGGGAGGACGAAGGGACGGGCTCCGGCCAGCCGTGGGTGGTTCTGTCGTTTCCGGAGGCATTTGCGTTGACACACTACCAGCTGTCTACACCTGACACGGGTCCAGCCGTGAAAAGCCTCGTCATACTGGGCCGGCTTCCGAATGGGGAGGGATGGACCATGATTCACACGTGGACGGCCGGCGACGAAACAAGCGCCGCGTCGGCGCAGCCCAAGTTTGTGGGGCGTAACAACCAGCACTGCCAGGCGTATGCACTGCAAATCCTGGAGCGGAGTGAGGACCCGGAACGTGGGGGGGATCTGAAGCTGGACCGTTGGCGTTTGTTCGGGCGCCCGTGTCCGGCGGGCACTGCAGCGTCTGGTGTGGAGTGTGCCCCGTGTGCGGTGGGGTTTTACAACGCAGCGAGGGGCGCAGTGCTGTGCAGGCGCTGTCCAGGTAGCCTCGTCACGCGTGAAATGGGGTCGACCTCGATGTCCGCTTGCCTCCTCGAAAAGAGTACGCTGGGGTGTGTCGCGGGCGAATACGCGAAGGTACACTCAGAGTCCATGCGAGACGTGTACACCAACGGGGGAACTGGCCTCGGCTACACCGTGACCGCAAGCGGAAACTCCCGGCGTGTGACATACGAGTACAGCCACAAGGTCGACGAGGTCGACCCGCCGCTGTTCCGCTCGTACGCCCGGAGGCTTCCTGAAGAGATCCCGCACAGGGTCTTCCTGGTAGTGCCTGCAGGTACCGGAGGCTCGCAGGGTGTGCAGCGCACAGTGGAAGTCCCGTTTGAGGAAACAAAATGGGAGGTGGAGGATCTCACAACGTGCGAAGCCTGCGCACCCGGGCACTACAGTGCAGCCCCCGAGGCACTCGTTTGCACGGCGTGCGCCGCCGGAACATTCGCTGCGTCTGCGGGGGCGACGGCCTGTCGCGCCTGTCCCGCGCACATGTCGACCACGGGCACAGGCAGCACCAGCCTCGCGGACTGCGTCTGTGACGCTGGCTGGTTTATGGACCCGCACGGTGGCTGCGTCGCCTGCACACCGGAGTCTACGTCCCCGCAAGGCGCAGAGACGTTCGAGGGCTGCACCTGCACGGCGGGCTCGCGTGCCTACAAGGCGAGTGGCGCGGCCGCCCACGCGGTGAACCATGCGGCCGCCCAGTCCTGTGCACAGACGGTGTCTGTGGTGGCAGGTACAACCTGCGCGCTCCTGACTAGCTCGGGCAACGTCCGGTGCTGGGGGGTCGACAAGTACGGGGCAGCCATGGTGGACGACGACGAGGACGCCACAGACACGGCGGCGGGTTTCGTCCGCGTCGGTGGCCACGGCCGTGTCGTCCAAATTTCTCAAACGGAGAACAAGGTCTGCGCCCTCTTCGACGGCGGGCCTGTGTCGTGCACCGGCTCGCGGGAAGCGACCTACCTGCCCGATGGCATTTTCGCAAGTCCGGGCGGCACCACCGCTGGGGCTGCGCCCGTCGCCATCGCCACGTCGCCCAGGAGTGTATGCGCGCTCACAGACAGGTCGCAGCTCGTCTGCTGGGGTGTGTCGGCGTCCCTCCCAGATCATGCCACGGCCGGGGAAGTGGTCTCCTTTGGCGACGGCTTGGGGGTGGTCAAACTATTTGGAAGCGGGCACGATGCAATGTGTGCGCTGCTGAGCGACGCGTCGGTCCAATGCTGGGGACGCGCCGGAAACACAGGCCCGCAGAATGGCGCGCAGACGCCGCTGCAGGACAAGCTCGTGCTCGACGTTGCCATGTCTGGGCACGCCTGCGCCCTCTTCGAAGGCGGGTCCATGTCGTGTTGGGGAGACAATTCAGACGGCCAGTGTGGCAGGAGGGTGCCCGTCGACGTGTCCATCGGTAACATGCAAAATATCGACTTCGGTGTCGACGGTGACGGCGCGGCCCGCCGTGCGCTGCAGTTCCAGATTCACAGCGCCAGCACCACCGTGCTGTTGAATACAGGAGAGGTTGCCACGTTCGGGACGAGTGATGTGGCGGGTAGGGGGGCAGGCAGCGCAGACACCGCCGGCCACGAGCTGCACGTCGTTGACCTGGGGGGGGGCGCCAGAGCGATCGCACTGTCCAGGGGCAATGCGGACACCGTCTGTGCGGTCCTGGAAGACTCCAGCGTGAAATGCTGGGGGGCGAACGCAAACGGGAATGCAGGCATGTTGGACAAAGCGAACCGCGGCGGAAGCGCCGGCGAGATGGGTGCTGACCTCCCGGTCCTTGACTTTGGGGCCGAGGCGCCGTCGTGCACGGGCGTCGCGAAACAGCCTGTCTGTACAAGATGCGACGGCGCGTCCTTCTGGGCTGGTGCCCCGCAAGCTCCCAACGCGCCGTTGTCGCTGCCGCACGACGCTAGGGAACCCCCTGGGGACGCGTGGGTAGGCCCCCCGGAGTGCCCAGCGCCGACCGACGACGGCTTGCGCGTTCATGTGTCGTTCGACGACCACGTCGGGCGGAACGAAGCGCGCTTAGGCGACCCCCTGGCGCTCCAGGCACTGCATTCCTCCTCCCAGCCCCCTTCCACTCTCGTGGCCCCGGGTCGTGTTGGTCTGGGGTATGCGTCCATACCACGAGGCGACGGGTACACGTACCGTGTCGACGCTGGGGCGGGGTCAGCGCCAAAGCTAGCTGGCAGCTACACGCTGGCGTTATGGCTCCGCGTGCAAACCAGTACGAGCGGTGAAGACGCGCCTCCGAACACCTTCCTCGCTGGGCCGTCCGTCTCTCTTTCGGCCTTACGTGAAGAGTCGCAACTGCGGGTGGAGATGGACCCTCGCGTTGCTGATCACACGGTAGACGAGTTCAAGCACCCGGCGGCGCTTGGTGGCTTTCAGCGCGGAGTGAACACATGGTATGGCCGCTGGACACACGTCGCCGTGGTCGTCGACGTCTCTGATTGTCACTATGTTCTGTACATCGACGGGGTCCCTAGTGGAGTTGTAGGTAACCCGGCTAGGACAGAAGTGATCTTCCGTGACAGCGGCAGCTGTGACGTTGACGTGTTTGACAGGGCGATGCAACTCGGATCGGCAGAGGGTTCTATTGACGTGGACGACTTCCGGTTCTACAACGTTGCCATGACTGCGCAGCAGGTCGGGTCGGTCTGCGCGCGCGAGCTCCGTGGCCTGGTACTGTACGCGCCGTTTGAAGGCAGCAGTCTCGACTGGTCCGGGTATGGTGTGACTGGTACTACTTCTACCACTACTAGCACTACTGCGCCGCACGGCCTCTCCTACACGAACCACGCCGATGCATTCGTGGGCTCCGGTGCAATGCGTAACAGCGCAGACGTGCTGGGCACTGCTGCGTTCACGTACGTGCACACAACTGCCTGGGGACCCCCAGGCGCCGGCTTCTCGGTGTTCCTGTTCCTGCAGGTCCACGAATCGAGTAGCAGCGGCGCCGCCTTCCAGCTAGAGCTCAACCAGCCCGTCGGCACCTCTACTCTCCCGACGTATTACCGCATGACCCTACTCCTCGACTCTGACGGCCGTCTCCGTGCGCGGGTTACACACTACGAAAAAAGTACAGACGCTGTCTATGGTGAAACGGTGTTCGAAAAAAGCCTCGACGGAGACAATGGAGCAGACGTTCGCGGTACAGGGTGCCATATCGGAATGTCGTTTGAGTGGAGTTTGCTCGACACGCCTCTGTTGCGCGTGTGGCGGAACGGGGAAGAGCTTGAGTCCGCATCACCTGCCGACTTTCCACCCCTCCAGGTGGAAAGGATGCAGCTGGACCTCCTCGGGCCACACGCTGCTGGGTCAGGAAGCGCTCTCCTGGGCGTCGTGGATGACGTCCGCGTGTTCTCGCGTGCCTCGACGCACGCTGATGCCCAGGCCATGCACGCCAAATCCTCGCAACCTGCCTGCTATGACCGTGCCAAGTGTGAGCTGGGCCTGACGCTCGACGCGGTGCTTGCGATGCCCCTGTCCGACGGGGTGGACGCACGCCGCGAGGACCTCGGGGGGCTGAGCTGGATCGACAGCGATGTGACGGTCGCGGCGTGGGTGAAACTAGGAGCCCGCGTTGCAGAGTTCCCGGCGTTCCCGCCCGCAGATGGCACCCACGTGATGACGGACGTGTCGGACACCACGTCCGTGATGACCCTCTCTGGAGCGCAGTACGGCAACGGTGCGTACGAACTGCAATATCCGGCTGGACAAAAATATGATAGAGGACGCCATCCAATGTATATGTTTGGCCGAAATGAGGCCGAGTCATTCCAATTTATAGCAATTAACGGCTTTGATGAGAATGGTAGGTACACTGGAGAGGACAGCTTGCCCAGCACGGAC
>Ga0307489_10001255_pt1 | contig 16670 bp, 14 predicted proteins | sample SB12metaG_FD_202247 | JGI IMG/M metagenome (GOLD analysis project Ga0307489, IMG submission 202247) | Sea-ice brine microbial communities from Beaufort Sea near Barrow, Alaska, United States - SB 1.2 | ecosystem: Environmental > Aquatic > Marine > Coastal | place: USA: Alaska | collected...
ACGAATAGCGGTATGTAAATCATAATGAAAACGACTTCTAGATTGAGTCGCATCTATTCCTAGATAGAAATTTTTAACCACATCTTCTAATTGTTTTGCTCGACGTCTTTCAGCATTCATCTGTTGCTCAGCAGCCAAATTTTGGTGTTCGCCACTAAATAAACGATTCATATTTTCTTCAACAAATCGCTGTGCAATGTCCATAGCAGGTAAATTACCAAATAAAAATAACACCCGTTGTTTTACCAGTATTTTACCCATCAAAATACTTTTGACTAAATCATCACAGATTTCTATGGGAGCGGTTTCGTTACCGTGGACACCACATGAAAGCACAATGTCTTTATCACTATTAGCAATCGTCTCAAAGCTGATAATCCCTTCTGCCAACACATTAACTTGTGTATGTGCATCAATAAAAAATTGAAAAGAAGTACTGAAAAGTGCAGGTTGAGTTCGCGATAAAAATAGGAAATTGCCATGCTGCTTTAAGGTTTGAATGGTGTCTTGTATGGTGTTTTTATTTGATGAATCGATTTTTGTTTGCATAGTGAGCTGGTATTAGTCGCAGATATGATTTCTAAAGAATTAATACTACGCTAATCAGAGTATTAACTCTGCTTTTTTCAACTAGAGATAAACCGTCAAGCAGTCTGATGTTCACGCATAAAGGATGTGCCAACGGCTAAGTCTTTGTTGGCTAGCTCAACAAATTCATTTATTGGGATCGCTTTGGAGAACAAAAATCCTTGACCAGATACAACCCCTATTTCACGTAAGATATGTAGATGTTGAATAGTTTCGATACCTTCAGCGACCAATTCACAATTTGCAGCCTTAGCAATTAACTGACTCGCCTCTACTATTGCCCTATTAACCGGGCTTTCATCAATCTGCATGATGAACGACTTATCAATTTTAATGCTGTCAATTTCAATATCACGTAAATAAGATAAATTTGAGTACCCTTTACCAAAATCATCAATCGCAATGGTCGCTCCGAGTGAGCGTATTTGTGATAACTGTTTTTTAACTAAAATTGAATTAGACAAAGCCACGTCTTCTGTTAGTTCTAATTCAATCTGAGATAGTTTCACCTGGTGTTTTTGCGCCAGTCCTTTAAGATTCTCAGCAAAATTCAAATCATATAATTGCGAAGGTGACATATTAACTGAAATTTTCAATCGTAAACCTACACTATTTAGATATGCAGCCCCTTTGAAGGCTTCCTCTAATACCCAATAACCAAGCTCATTCATCATATTGTATGATTCAGCTGCCTCAATCAATGCACCCGGAAAAATGAGACCATCTAGCGGATGATTCCAACGCAACAAACACTCTGCACCTAATATCTGTAAAGTATTTAACTCAATCTTAGGTTGAAAGTAGATTTCTAACTCATCTTGATTCAAAGCGCGGGTTATATCTGCCTTGAGTGCTAATGCTCGACCTGATATATCATTAATTAAATTTTTAACATATTGAAAATTATCAAATTTATTTTGTTTTGCTTGCTTTAGGGCAGTTTCAGCCAATGAGAAAAATTTATTGATATCACTATTATTTTTAGGATTCGATGCTGCACCAACATTAAAGTCTGCGATAAAGGCGTGGTCATCACATTTTATGGGAGTTTTAAAATGTTGAACTAGGTGGTTATAAAATTCCTGAAGCTGAGTTTTTTTATGTGTTCCTGACAAAATCAACCCAAAAACATCACCACTAATTCGACCAAATATCGCGTTATCGTCAAACAAAAACAAAATACGGTTCGCAATCTCTAGTAATACCTTATCGCCATAATCATAGCCGAAGCTGGCGCTGACATCAGAAAAACGTACTATATCAATTAGCAATAAAGATTGCTCAGCGTCTGTTTTAAGAATCTGCTCTATTTTCCCCAAAAGTGCGTACCGGTTGGGAATAGTTAATAATGATTCATGCTGCATTAAAAGGAATCCCCTTAAATAGGAACAGCGTTACATATGTTTCAGGGACGAACTGCACTTTTCCATGGAAAAATATTATACGTATTTAAAAAAATGAAAGCTCAAACATCTGCTTGAGATATATTATCTAATATAACTTAAACAATTAAATTTATCGATTAGACAAAAGTATAATATTTTAAATTTATCTAACCCAATTAATCCACTATACACGATTCTAATTTCCAAATTTTTTCTACATAATCTTTTATCGATCGATCCGAAGTAAATTTACCCATTCGCGATGTATTGAGAATGGCCATTTTCGCCCAGCCAGATTTATCACCATAAGCTTTATCCGCTTTTTGTTGTGCATCTGAATAAGATTCAAAGTCGGCCAATACTTTGTAAGGGTCACCGCCTTCCAACAGACTATGTTTGAGGGATGCTAATGCACCGGGTTTACCCGGTGTGAAATAATCAGTTTCAAGCCAATCTAAAACGGCTTTAATTTCTTTGTTTTTGTAATAATAGTCAAACGGGTTGTAGCCCACTTGATCAAGTTCATGCACCTCATTTACGTTTAAACCAAAAATAAAAATATTTTCTTCACCCACCTCTTCAGCTATTTCAATATTCGCCCCATCTAATGTGCCCACTGTTAATGCACCATTTAATGATAACTTCATATTTCCTGTACCAGAAGCTTCTAAACCCGCAGTAGAAATTTGTTCAGAAATATCAGCAGCAGGTATTATTTTCTCAGCCAGACTGACGCGGTAATTAGGTAAAAACACCACTTTTATCTTGCCATTTACACGTTTGTCATTATTCACTTTTGCAGCCACTTGGTTGATCGCGTAAATAATGTCTTTAGCTAGTTTATAACCAGGGGCGGCTTTTGCGCCAAATATAAATACCCTTGGTTGCATGTCGTAATTAGGATTTTCTAATAAACGACGATATAGCGCCATAATATGTAAAAGGTTGAGATGTTGGCGTTTATATTCATGTAACCGTTTAATTTGCACGTCAAAGATCGCTTCAGGATTAATTTCTATCCCCGTTAACGCTAACACCTCTTTTGCCAGTGCCACTTTATTTTCATGCTTTATTTTCATAAATTGTTTCTGAAATTTAGCATTATCAGAGAACTCACTTAACTGCTCTAACTTTTCTAAATGCAATGGCCAGTCATTACCAATTTTTTCATCAATTAACGACGATAATTTAGGGTTACATGCCTTTAACCAGCGACGTGGCGTAATACCATTGGTTACGTTGGTTAATTTTTCTGGCCACATCTTATCAAATTCAGGGAACAGATTCTTCTTGACTAAGGACGAATGAATTTCAGCCACACCGTTCACTTTAAAAGAACCAATTACCGATAAGTTCCCCATACGTATCATCTTTTCATTACCCTCTTCGATGATCGACAACTTCTGCTTAATAACGTTGTCTCCAGGCCACACTTTTTCTACTTCAACCATAAAGCGGTGATTGATCTCGTAAATAATCTCTAAATGTCTTGGTAGAATTTTTTCAAACATACGGGCAGGCCATTTTTCTAAGGCTTCAGGTAATAACGTATGATTAGTATAGGCAAATGTTTTACTGCATATCTGCCATGCGCTATCCCAATCAAGCTCTGCCCTGTCTAATAAAATTCTCATCAATTCTGGAATGGCAATAGCCGGATGAGTGTCATTTAATTGGATAACGACTTGGCTGGAAAAACGACTCCAATTATTTCCATGGGCTCTTTTATAACGACGAATAATATCTTTTAGTGAACAAGCGCTAAAGAAATACTGCTGAATTAAACGCAACTCTTTACCCGCTTCTGTCTCATCATTTGGGTACAACACTTTAGAAATCGTTTCGGCTTGTACGTTTTCTTTCTGCGCATCCACATAACCACCGGCATTGAACACGTCCCAGTTGAAGTAACTTGACGCTTGGCTTTGCCATAAACGCAAAACATTCACGGTTTTGCCGCCGTATCCCACCACAGGAATATCCCAAGGTAGCCCTTTCACTATCAGACCAGGATGCCATTCTTTTTTAATTTCGCCATTCTCTCCATATTTGGTTTCTACATAACCATACAAAGGAATTTCTTGGATTGACTCAGGACGGCAAATTTCCCATGGGTTACCATAATCGCGCCAGCTGTCTGGGCGCTCAATTTGTTCACCATTTTTGATTTCTTGGCGGAATAAACCATGTTCATAATGTAATCCATAACCTACCGCAGGCATATCAAGTGTCGCAAGCGAGTCAATAAAACATGCTGCTAATCGGCCTAAACCTCCATTACCCAGGGCCATATCCGGCTCTTCTTCCATAATGTCAGTGAGGTTAACGCCTAGTTCTTTTAAGGCTTGATCTGTTTGTTCAAACAAACCTAAATTATGCAGGTTGTTGGACATCAAACGGCCCATTAGGAACTCTGCAGAAAAATAATGTACGGCACGGGTATCATTAAAATAATGAGATTTTTGAGTTTTACGCAATTGCTCCAACACGTGCTCTTGAATTGAGGCGCAAGTCGCTTTCCACCATGCATGATTGTCGGCTTTATTTTCGTCGGTGCCTAATGAACAATGTAGATGTCTAACAATCGCATCTTTAATAGCTTTTTTTGGTAAGGAAGCCGTTTTAGAAACTGACTTTTTCGCACTCATATTATACCTCAATTTAGCTTTATTTGGATGTCATTTACCCAGACGTGATTTGTCTAACAATGGTTTAAATGACGTAATAAAATTACAGATAAATTTAATGAGGTAGTTTTAGCAGGATTTTCTACAATACTTTGTTAAATAAATGTTAAATGAACAAATAAGCATACGTATTCACTTTAGAACACGTATGTTTTTTACATAAAAACAACATTCTGTGTTTTTTATTTATACATTTGCGGTTTTAAATACTTGTTCTACTAATGCTTGAGCTTCTTTAATCAATAAATCAAGATGCTCTGAGCCATTAAAACTTTCTGCGTATATCTTGTAAATATCTTCAGTACCGGATGGGCGTGCAGCAAACCAGCCATTTTCGGTACTGACTTTTACACCGCCAATAGCTGCATTGTTACCTGGCGAATGAGTTTGAATATTCGTAATCGTTTCACCTGCCAGATCTGAAGATTGAATAACACTTTTATCCATTTTGCTTAGAACTTGCTTCTGTGCATGATTTGCAGCTACATCAATTCGAGTATAAACAGGTGCTGAAAACTGCTCGGTAAGTGCCTGATAGTGCTCGCCGGGATCTTTGCCTGTTACAGCAATAATTTCAGCCGCTAACAAACACATTATGATCCCATCTTTGTCGGTTGCCCAAGGTTTGCCATTGCGACGCAAAAATATACCGCCTGCACTTTCTTCACCGGCAAAACCGATTTCGCTATTCAATAATCCTTGAACAAACCATTTAAAGCCGACTGGCATTTCTGCCAATTCACGGCCTAGTCCGTTCACTACACGATCAATCATGCTACTCGATACCATTGTCTTACCGACTTTTACATCTTTGGGCCACTGGGTTCTGTGTTGAAATAAATATTGAATGGCTACAGCTAAATAATGATTAGGATTCATTAAACCGCTTTTGCGGGTGACTATACCGTGACGGTCAAAATCAGGATCGTTGCCAAAGGCCACATCAAACTTGTCTTTTAAATCAATCAAACTCGCCATGGCATAAGGTGAGGAACAATCCATACGAATTTTTCCATCCTTATCTCGGCGCATAAAGCCAAACTGCTGATCGACATTACGGTTGACCACTTCGATGTTTATACCATAACGCTCGGCTATTCTGTCCCAGTAAGCTAAACCTGCACCACCTAGTGGATCAGTGCCTAAAACTAATCCTGCCTTGGCAATGGCTTGCATATCTATTACTTGATCGAGCTGTGCAATATAATCCTCGGCAAAATCAATTTCTGTTACATGAACCGATTCATAGGCAGCTGCCAAACTCATACGTTTTACACCAGCCATGTCATTACTGATAATATCATTGGCACGTTGCTGGATAAGATTGGTGACATCGCTGTCCGCGGGTCCACCATGAGGCGGGTTATACTTAAAACCGCCGTCTTCTGGAGGATTATGTGATGGAGTTATTACTACACCATCAGCCTGATCTTTTGACGCAGTGCCATTATATTGCAAAATAGCATGGGAGATAACAGGTGTGGGGGTATAACCACGATTTTCCTGTACAACTAAAGCAACACCGTTTGCTGCTAACACTTCGACAGCTGTTGAAAACGCGGCTTCAGATAAAGCATGTGTATCCATGCCCATATATAAAGGCCCCGTAATGTTTCGATCTTGTCGAAATTCAGCTAGCGCCTGACAGATAGCAGCGATATGCATATCGTTAAAGGTATTTAAAAACGAGCTACCACGGTGTCCTGATGTACCAAAAGACACAGCTTGCACACTGTCACCTTTGGTTGGTTGATGGGTGTAATAGGCACTAGTTAACTTAGCAACGTTTACCAACTGTTCTTTACTAGCGGGTTTTCCTGCTTCTAGATGTAGAGCCATAATAGTCCTTATTTTTTGTTAAACTCCCCAAAATCGGGATAGAAAATGTCGAAATACGTTTACATTAATATCAATCTTAAAGTAACAGATAATCCCGCTGCTACTGCTGCTGCCATATTCAGGGTAAGTGCCGCTATTTGTGTTCTTATCAAGGCGCTCGCTAGATTGTTTAGTCGTTCTAAACTTACAAGGATCAACACAGAGATACATAGATAGCGGTGCTTATTCCGAGTTTGAGTTATATATGTTCGGGGGCAAGTATTGTAATCAGCTGTTCTATTTCGGATAAACTAAAGCCCACTTGCTCAGCGACTTCTTTAAGCATATTAATTTTCTTTACCGTATTGTTATTGGTTATGACCCAATATTCGGAGCCGGGCACATTTTTAGGGTTGGTACTGCTACCGGTCGCTAAGAGTGTATCTTTGTCAGTGGCAAAGTAGGTTCTATTCCGGCCACTCATACCTAATACTTTACTGAATTGCTGGGTATGATATGTATGGATAACCGATAACACCAACAGCCACCTTTCCACCATTTTAGGAATAGCTTGCAACTGTTGCCCTTCGAGTTCGCTAAATACTGCTGATGCCTGACAAATCTGCTCTGCACCTTGTGCACTAGTGACATCATTTTCTATAGCGTAAACATGTTTAGCAGCGTCAATATTATTCGCTCGCTCGCTGTTAAGAAGCGACTCAGGCATCACTAAGCGACGTAAAATATCTGATGCACTTTCACCAATATCTTGAGTTTGTGAAGCAATAAAGTGGTAAAGATCGTCTTCTATTTGAATACTTTTCATGGAATTACTTTTTATAATCGGTGTACATAACTAATATTATACGGATTGACGCAATCAATTCATCGATTAATTCCATTTCATACGCAAGTATTATCTAAACCACCGAAATTTTGCTTAATTTGCGCTAAAATATTGATTCGCTCAATAAAATCATTTCTTTGGATACCTTTACCCTATGCTGCAAAATAAATTGGCTATGGCCATAGAGCAATCCTGCAAAGTGTTAATTGGTAAACAACAACAAGTTAAATTGGCACTGACCTGTTTGATAGCGAATGGCCATTTGTTAATTGAAGATTTACCCGGTATGGGCAAAACCACACTTTCACACACTTTGGCTAAAGTACTTGGCTTGGAATACTCTCGTATCCAGTTCACATCTGACTTATTACCCGCAGACATGTTGGGGATCAATATTTATGATAACAACGAACAAACGTTTCGCTTTCACCCAGGGCCTATTTTTAATCAACTGGTTCTAGCTGATGAAATTAATCGAGCTAGCCCAAAAACCCAAAGTGCTTTGCTTGAGGCGATGGAAGAAAGGCAAGTCAGCTTAGATGGTAAAACCCGCCCACTGCCTTCGCCGTTTTTTGTGATTGGCACCCAAAACCCGATGCATCAATCAGGCACATACCCTCTACCCGAATCCCAATTAGACCGTTTTTTAATGCGTATTCAGTTGGGATATCCCGACAAAGAAGCAGAAATAAGCATGTTAAAGACACAATTAGGTGACTCGCAAAATAAAGTAAAGACGGTAATGGACATAGCTGAGTTTATTGAATTACAAGAAGCAGCCAGACAAGTACATGCATCGGATGAAATACTTCATTATATATTGCGTTTAGTCACGTTTAGCCGCGAAAGCAACTTATTCGCCAACCCATTATCGCCCCGAGCGACCAAAGCATTGTTAAGCTCAGCTAAAGCCTGGGCTTTTATTAATAATAGAAACTTTTTAATTCCAGAAGATGTGCAAGCCATATTGCCAGCGGTAGCGGAACATCGACTACGCAGCGCATCAAGCGACTTCAGTGCACAGGGCAGTTTAAGCAAAACTTTGATCGAAGCAATCGACCCGCTTGCTGCTTAGACTCTGATATGACTGTAATCCATAATTACTGGAACAAATGGTTAAATAAGCGGATTCCTGCGGCCATTCAGCATCACTTAAACCATCACAATATTTTTATTTTCCCAGCTAAATTTGGGCTGTTGTTTTTGTCTTTGTGTGTACTGCTATTTTTACTTGGCACCAACTATCAAAACAACCTGATGTTGTTACTCTGCTATTTTTTATTAGCAATGTTTTTAGTTAACTTATTGGCTAGTTATATCAACTTTGCCCGTATCGATTTACAAATTGGTAAGTGTCCAGAGGTGTTTGTGGGTGACAATTTAGATGTTCCTATATGGTTAAATGCCAATAACGATGCTGCATCTCCTACCCATGGGCTATTACATTTTAAGTTCCAAGCTACTCAGTGTAAATCCAATAAAAAAGCCAAAACCCAACATGAAAAATCAGGCACGCTAGTAGATGCCGATGCATTTACTAATCCAATTAGCTTAAGCCAAAATTGTCAACAACGAGGAAAATTGACATTATCAAGAGTCACTGTAGAAAGCTTTTATCCATTAGGATTATACCGTTGTTGGACACATTTAGCTTTTAGCCACGAGATAACCGTTTTTCCAAAACCTTTACCTTGTGACATACAACTGCATGTTAGTCAGAAAAATAACGCTAAAAAAAGTGGTGAGATAGCCAATCAACAAACCGGTTACGATGATTTTTCTAATCTCAAAGCATACCAAATAGGCGAACCGTTAAATCATGTTGCATGGAAACAACTCGCTAAGGGCCGAGGTATGGTCAGCAAACAATTTTCTTCGATTGGCAATCACATAGGTTGGCTTAAACTATCCGCTGAATATAAAAACAAAGTGTTATCACAACGCAGCCTAGAGTTAGAAACTTCATTAGATAAAGTGGCTTTGGATAAAAATACTTTAGATAAACGAGCTTTGAATAATATAGCTTTGGATAATATAGCTTTGGATAAAGAGTTAGGCGAATTGTGTTATCAAATAATTGAGTTGAGCCGAACCCAACACACGTTTGGTTTAGACCTGGGCGTAACATGTATTGCACCCAGTAGTGGTGCTGAGCACCGACTCGCTTGTTTACAAGCGCTAGCCTATTTTCCAAAAATAGGCTGCTAAGCATGTTTATCAAGCTTAAACAAAAATCTTCACCCCAAAACACCGCGCAGTCTTCTAAAAATATTGCATTGTTATTATTGGCGGCGGTATTGGTATTTGTGAGTTTTAGTCTTTTTTCTTCGATACTCACTTGGATATTGTTATTGGTTGCTTGCGGTGCGGTGATCAGAGGCGCTATTTACTATAATTATTACAAACACTTACCATCGATTCGCACCCTAAATTTATTAGCGGTGTTAAGTATACTGGGATTGATTTACTCAGCTTTAAGTGCCGGTTTATTATTTGGAATGGTTAACTTATTGATCCTCGCCTGTGCATTAAAGCTGATGCAAATGCGCAGTCAAAAAGATGTCTATCAATTAGTCATTAGTCTACTTTTTTTGATTGGCTGTGGTTTTATTTTTAATCAATCTATTGGTTTCAGTCTATTTTATGGCTTGATGTGTATGGCACTTTTATTAAGTTTGGCCTGTTATCACGCTCCTTCAAACACGATGCGCAAACAATTAAAAACCATCTCAATATTAAGTTTACAAGCATTACCCATAGGCTTATTGATGTTTTTAGTGCTACCCCAGCTATCACCACTGTGGCATACCCCAAAAGCCAAAGGTGCGCAAACAGGTCTCTCAGAACAGATAACACCAGGCGATATCGCCACTCTCTCGCAATCAAGCGAATTAGCATTTCGAGCAACTTTCGAAGACACACCGCCCATAGCGCGGCAACGATACTGGCGAGCCATAGTAATGGAAGACTTTGATGGCAAAACATGGAAAGTCCATCCTTATCGTCAGAAGGTACGAGAATATCAATTAGAAACAAAGCAGCAATTTGAGCCTAAATTGACTGGCCCTTTTTTTAATTATGAAGTGATCGCCGAGCCTACCTATCAACCTTGGTTATTTGCATTGGACATTGCGGTGCCCGCAAATGCTCAGAGCCGCAGAAATATAATGCAAAGCAGTGATTTTTTGTTATTTAATCGCCAGCCAGTAGTGAGTAAATATCAGTACGCAGTGCGTTCATATCCTGAAGCATTAGCCAGCCAAACTCTGACTACAGCTGAAAAACAGATTAACTTAAGCTTGCCTGAAAAAGCCAATAACAGAACTCGAGAATGGGTCAATAACCTGCGTGCTCAACATCAAGACAACAACAAATTTGTAAAAGCAGTTTTAGGTCACTTTATTGAAAACCCGTTTGTTTACACCTTACGACCTGATGTGATGTTGGTTGATCCCGTGGATCGTTTTTTATTTGATAATCAAGCAGGATTTTGCAGCCACTATGCCAGCGCGTTAGCTTATGCACTGCGCTTAGGCGGCATTCCAGCACGCATAGTAACAGGTTATCAAGGGGGTGAATTAGTAGAAAACACTGGGAAATCACCGTATTTGAGCATATATCAATACGATGCCCATGCCTGGGTAGAAAAATGGGGTGATAACTCAGGTTGGCAACGTATCGATCCAACTGCACTTGTATCGCCAGACAGAATAGAATTTGGTTTACAACAAGCGATGCAAGAAGAAGGCAGTTTTTTAGCTGATTCTCCCTTTGCCCTAGCCAGACTTGCCAATATAGCTTGGCTCAATAATATAAGACTCTTTTTGGCAGACATAGATTACAACTGGAGTCGCTGGGTACTAGGATTTAATAGTGATAGGCAACGTGACCTATTCAAATCGATATTAGGAAAACTTACCCCAGAACGCTTATCTATCTTAGGCGTAGGAATAATGTTGAGTATCGCATTGTTACTGAGTTTGTTCTTTCTCCCTCATTGGTTAAAAAATCGACTTGTGACAACACAACGCTTATATTTAAAAGCACTGAATGCCTTTGAAAAAGCAGGAACCCAAAGGGCAACTTGGCAAGGACCCAGTGCATTTAGTCAACAGATCAGTGAACGCTACCCACATAAAGTGAGTGTTCCCTTTTCTCAACTAACCCAATACTATTTGCGATTAACCTATCAAAAAAAGCAAGACCCTAAAACCACAGTACTCACGACTAAACAGTGTCATCGCATGATGCGACGTCATTTAACCCTCTTAAAAACTGAATTGTCAAAACATAAAGCTTAAATCTGTAAAAAGAACCCTCCCCCCTTAGCGATATCACGATTTTTGTGGCATAATATGCGCCGAATTTTTGCCATCTACACATCACCTATTTAAGGTATGTGATGGTAAACGATAGTTGAATATTAATACTGGGGTACCGACATTGCTAACAACTGCAAATATTACAATCCAATTTGGCGAAAAGCCTTTATTTGAAAATGTCTCAGCCAAATTTGGCAATGGCAATAAATATGGCCTGATTGGCGCAAATGGTTGTGGTAAGTCAACCTTTATGAAAATCATTGGTGGTGACTTAGAGCCCTCTGGAGGCAATGTGTCTGTCGACCCAGGCGAACGGATCGGTAAACTAAAACAAGATCAGTTTGCATATGAAGACTGCAGCGTTATTGATACAGTTGTTATGGGTCATGGTGAACTTTGGAAAGTTAAAGTTGAACGCGATGCTATTTACTCCAATCCTGATATGACCGAAGAAGACGGTATCAGAGTCGCCGATTTAGAGAATGAATTTGCCGAAATGGATGGTTACACGGCTGAATCTAGAGCCGGCGAACTTTTGATTGGTGTGGGTATTCCTGTGGAGCAACATTTTGGTCCTATGAGTGAAATTGCGCCAGGTTGGAAACTTAGGGTGTTGCTAGCCCAAGTATTATTTTCTGATCCTGACATTATGTTACTCGATGAGCCTACCAACAACTTGGATATCAATACTATCCGCTGGTTGGAAACTGTACTTAACGAACGTAACTGCACCATGATCATTATTTCTCATGATAGGCACTTTTTAAATTCTGTTTGTAGTCATATGGCAGACATCGATTACGGTGAAATTCGTTTATTTCCGGGAAATTACGATGAGTACATGACAGCAGCCACTCAATCTCGTGACCAGTTATTATCAGATAACGCCAAGAAAAAAGCGCAAATATCTGAGCTAAAAGCGTTTGTGAGTCGTTTCTCAGCCAACGCATCAAAGTCGAAACAAGCCACATCACGAGCTAGGCAGATTGATAAAATTCAATTGAATGAAGTCAAACCTTCTAGCCGACAAAGTCCGTTTATTCGTTTTGAAGAAACTAAAAAGCTTCACCGCTTGGCAGTAGAAGTCGAAGGGTTGGCCAAAACCTACGATGAAGAGTTATACAAAAACATAGACCTGATGATAGAGGTAGGTGAAAGAGTCGCCATCATTGGTCCTAACGGTGTGGGTAAAACAACCCTACTAAAATGTTTAGTCGGTGACACCGATTTAACAGCCGGCAGCATAAAATGGTCAGAGAATAGCAACATTGGTTATTATGCACAGGACCATGCTTCTGACTTTGAAGAAGACAAAACACTGATGGATTGGATGTATCAATGGGCCCAAGAAGGTGACGATGAACAGATCATGCGCGGCACCTTGGGCAGGCTGTTATTCTCACAGCATGATATTAATAAGTCGGTCAAAGTCATATCAGGTGGTGAACAAGGGCGTATGTTGTTTGGCAAATTGATGCTACAAAAACCCAACATCTTAGTCATGGACGAACCGACCAACCACTTAGACATGGAATCTATAGAGTCTTTGAATTTAGCGCTAGAAAATTACAAAGGCACCTTGATTTTTGTCAGTCATGATAGAGAATTTGTCTCCAGTGTCGCTACACGTATCATCGACATTCAACCAGATGGTATCGTGGACTTTAAAGGCGACTATGAGAGTTACTTGGCGAGTCAAGGAGTATAAAGCATAATATTGATTAGGGTGTGGCACTTGCTACTCCCTTTTTTATGTCAGCTGGAAAACTTAATCAAAATATTTTGATTGCTGTTTGTCTGATAACCTTCGCCGATTAAGTTTATTAGCTCACACATTAAAATTATTAAGGTTAAATGAAAAACAGACGTTTGGTAAGCTACTTCACGATTGTGCTGATACCATTTCAATCCTTTTCGGCTATTGCCAATTCGTTAGACTTTCATGGGACTGACCCAGCACATCTGCAGCAAATACATCAGCACTCTGATGACCATAATGCAGCCAGAGTGGAGCACAACCCTTAATAAACAAGTCAAAAAACTTGATGATGCTAAATGCACCCCTGCCAGTCATCACAATCCCGTCGACTGTCATCACTGTGGCCATTGCAATGGCACCCACCTTCAGTGGGTGGGTCAACAAGCTTTTCATAGCACTGATCTAGCGCAACAGTCACATAACTTTTCCTATTGACGCGCGCTGATTAACGCCCCTATCAACCAGTTATTACGCACACCCAAAGCCTAATCCTTTTATCTAATTAAAACTTAGGTCTCAATTACTTTTTGAGATGCACAGTCATATTTGATTTTATTAGGACAAGCAATGAATCTTTTATCTTTTTAAGAAGCATCTGTGCCTGCGAGCATGGTATTTAAGTACTCTGGTAATGTGTATCGCCCCGTATTGTTGGGTGCATTGAAGTTTCGTTGGTTGGTTGTTGTGACAGCAAGTATATTAGTTATTATCAGCATCTGGCTAGCGACCCGCTTAGGCTCTGAGTTTATTCCGCAAATTGTTAAAAGCGATATTGCACTGCACGCGATGCGAAATCTAGGGACGGGCATCGACCAAGCTATTGATATGCAGAAACTACTTGAGACAAAAATCATGAAATACCAGCAAGTACAGACTGTGTTTGCTAAAAGAGGAACCGCTGAAGTAGCAACTGACGCGATGCCGCCCATTGTGACTGATACCTTTGTGATGCTAAAGCCCAGAGAGCTGTGGCCAGATCCGAGCCTGTCTAAACAAGACTTTGTAGCAATGTTTGAAAAGAATTTAAGCGTATTACTAGGCAATAATTACGAATTCACGCAACCCATACAAATGCGATTTAATGAGTTAATAAGAGGTATACGTGCAGATTTCGGTATCAAATTATTTGGTGATGATTTGGATACCTTAGTGTTGTCTGCGTCTGAAATATTCACTATTAATCCCAAACTTGTGATGTTGGCGCGATACGGGTTAGACGTGACGGACCTGCAAACATGGCTTCATTCAGCGATTGGTGGCAATCAGGCGGGATTGATTTTCGAAGGTGATAGAAGGTTTAGCTTAGCTGTCAGATTTAGTGAGGATATGCGTTCTGATCTCGATGCATTCGGAGACATTCCAATCGTGACAGCCAACAGTGAATATGTAGCACTGGCAGAAGTAGCAGAATTAAATTTTTCCTTCGTACCCAGCCAGATCGGTCGAGAAAACGGCAAACGACCCGTTGTAGTAACAGCCAATGCACGGCAGCGGGACTTAGGCTCTTTTGTGAAGTAATCCAAGCTCAAATTAGCACAACAAGTAGACTTACCTGCAGGATATTGATTAGATTATGGAGGCACTTTTGAGTAGTTACAAAAAGCCAGTCAACGGATCTCGATTGTGGTCCCTGCCACGTTATTTATTATTTTAACTTTATTGGTGATTACCTTTGGCTCAATCAAAGATGCCTTGATTATATTTACTGGTGTGCCGCTTGCCTTAACGGGGTGTATTCTTGCGCTTTGTATGAAAGATTTACCTCTGTCTATTTCAGCTGATGTAGGATTTATAGCCCTCTCAGGCATTGCTGTTCTCAATGGTTTGGTCATGTTGTCATTTATCAAACTACGGTTGTTAGAAACAGATTAATTAATTCTATTGTTGAAGGTTTGCTTACTCGACTAAGTCCAGTATTGATGACCGCGCTTATAGCCAGTTTAGGATTTTTACCCATGGCGATAAACCTTGGAACAGGCGCTGAAGTACAGCGACCTTTAGCAACCTTTGTGATTGGCGGTATCATATCGTCAACAATGCTTATTTTGTTTGTTCTACCAGTACTTTATCGCTTCGCCTATTGGAAAAGAGCCAATTGATGACAAGTGTGGCGATCAATCTGAGTAAATAAGTCGAGGAGTTGCAAGCTGCGGAGCCAGTCACTGCATGCTACGAGCTTGTTATTGGCAAGATAAGTTTTGGAGCCAAGCTAAGCGGTGCTAATTGTTGGAGGCAGTGCGGTTTATTGGTTTTTATTTTGCTTCGAGCTAGTCACTCGAAGTTTACAAATCATAGAACTAAAAAAACCGGATTTCTCCGGTTTTTTTAGTTCTGTTACTACTAGCTGATTGCTCGTAGCTGTCTAGTTATTACTTGATATTTAGTAACCAAGAGACAAATTGTTTTGCTTCAGTGGTGTTAGCAAAGGTGCCCATTTTTTGGCCACACTTGTCGGCAAACGCCACTTTGTATTTATTCACAGAGATGTTGTGCACTGGGCACATTACCGAAATCTGTGTTCCGTTATATGTATAAGACATAATAAAACTCATTAAATATGACTATTTTATACTTCAAAAATTGAAGTCATCAATAGTTAAAACTAAAAATAAGCTCATTACAGTTTTGACGATACTACTAAAACCTTAAGTTTTTTGTTCGATGAGACATCTGCAAATTTTGTTTGCTACGATGTTAATGCCCATTAATTCGTCGTACGATAATTCAGCTTGTTATTGTAATTCATTAAGTCATTGCCTAAATAGGTTCACTTAAAGACTACGTTTTTAATGTTGGCTGACTGGATCAAGGAAAGACATAACATTGGAGGCTTGTATTGAAAGAGGTTCTACAAACCGAATAGCAACATACTTGCCTTTGATTAATTAGTCAACTGTTAATTAGACTAAATGGTCTACTAGCGGCAAATATTTTCACTATTAAGATGTTATCATCAGACTAGTTTATTAATAATAAGAGATTTACTTTGGAAAAAATTGCCATATTTGTTGATGTACAAAACATCTACTACACTACTCGCCAAGCGTATTCTCGGCAATTTAACTATCGTCGACTCTGGCAATACATACAGCATCAAGGCGACATTATCATGGCCAATGCCTATGCTATTGATAAAGGTGATGAACAACAGCAGAAGTTTCAAAGCGCACTCAAACATATTGGTTTTGATATAAAATTAAAACCTTACATCCAACGTAGCGATGGTTCAGCCAAAGGTGATTGGGATGTAGGCATTGCCATAGA
>Ga0307489_10001256_pt1 | contig 16662 bp, 23 predicted proteins | sample SB12metaG_FD_202247 | JGI IMG/M metagenome (GOLD analysis project Ga0307489, IMG submission 202247) | Sea-ice brine microbial communities from Beaufort Sea near Barrow, Alaska, United States - SB 1.2 | ecosystem: Environmental > Aquatic > Marine > Coastal | place: USA: Alaska | collected...
ACCCTAAACACCCTCTAGCACCCCCTTAACACGAGCTACAACATCCCTACGCGCACCCCCTATCCCATACAAAGCGCTCAAGTTGAGCTGAGCTGTGGACGAGTGTAAGCCCCTGCCTCGAAGCGCTCATCCTCGGGCGAGGCGTCGGAGTCCGTCTCGCTGTCGTTGCCGCCCTCCAGGGGCTTACACTCGTTCACTTTTCAGCTCAACTTAAGCCGTGTCTGACACACAAGAACACCCCACACGCTGTTAACACCTCCTAGCACCCCGCAACACGGGCTACTCAACCCCCACGCCCTCCCCCCATCCCACAAAAACGTTCAAGTTGAGCTGAGAAATGAACCGAGTGTGGAGCCCCTGCCGCCCTCCCCCGCGCCCCCATCGCCCGCGCCTTCCACCGCGGCGAGCTCCTGTTGGAACGCCGCCAGCTCGTCAATGTTCGCCGCCGTAACGGGGCCGCTGCTCGCCATCCTGCTTCCCGAACCCGACGCCGGCGGTGGTAGGCGGGCGCTGCGTGGCAGTCAGTGGAGTGTAATGCGCCCCTCTCCGTGTAGAAAGCTGAGCAGCGCAGCACGCGCGCGAAGTCTTAGGGTTGGGGTTTAGGGTTTAGAGTTTTTAGGGTTCGTCAGGGTTTAGGGTTTAGGGTTTAGTGTGCCCCCACCCACCCACGCCCTGCCCCAGCACGCACGCAGCGCAGTGCCGGCCGCGACCGTAGAGATGTACCAACAAACCATTCCTGCCAAACCACCACCACCACCACGCTGAGAGAGAAAGAGAGAGAGAGACAGAGACAGACACGCTGCCGCGTGCATATATAAACGAGGCACCAGGCTTTCGTCCTGGCCCCTATGTACCAACAGCACACTACCCCGGGGGGCGGGGGGGGGCGAGCGAGTGCTCATGCGCACCATGACCCCATCGTGCAAGGGAATAGTAACCTTATCTTCTCTTGAATAAACATGTACCTTCCATTCTTCATGCTGCCAGAGATCGGAGACCGTGTAGCGCTTGGGAAATCGCCCATAGTTCAAATATGTCACCTTTTAGCACAAAGCTAACCTCCATACCGTCTCTGATAATGTTTTTAAAATATAATATTAACAAAACTGCTACCTACCAGCGCGCCCCGCCCGCCCCGCTCCGCAGCAGCAGCAGCGCCGCTCTCGCAAATCGATTTGCGCAGACCCCCCTCATTCCGGGCCCCTCCCCCTCCACCTACTCCGCCACCGCCGCCAGACTGTCTGCCCACAGCACATCCTCCGCCGCCGCCGCCCCGCCGCTCTCCACCGCCGCCGCCCCGCCGCTCTCCCCTGCCGCCGCCCCGCCGCACCGCCGTTGCCGCCTACACGTCCATCCTCCGGGGCCTTCCCGCCGGCCGCCGCCGCCGCCAGACTCTCAACGCCTCGCGTCCTCCGTCATGCGCCACCCGCCGTCGCCGCCGCCGCCGCGTCGTCATCGGCGCCGTTACCCAGCTCCAGGGGCTTACACCCGTCCACTTTTCAGCTCAACCTGAGCCGTTTGAGACACAAGTACACCCTACACACCCCCTGATAACCCCTTAAGACCTCCTCAACCCCCACTACTCAACCCCTAAATACACCCCCTATCCCACAGAAAGCGCTTAAGTTGAGCCGAGAAGTGGACGAGTGTAAGCCCCTGCCCAGCTCCCCGTAGTGAAACACGCGCCGGTGCTTCGCCACAAATTTGGCAACCCGCGGCGCCTCCGATCCGCAGGGCCTCGGAATACCTGAGTGCCTCATTCAGCTGGCATGTCGGTACGCGTAGCGTTGAGGTAATAAGAGGGATACCAGGGCCTTATAGGCAGTGCGTTTCCAGCTGGCACTGAGTATGTTTGAGGCGTTATGCGGGACAACAGACATAGACAGGTACAGTGCTTTGCAAACAGGGTTCGGGGAGGGGGATATTTATTAAAAGGTGGTATAGGGGTCTAATGATTGAAGCTAATCGGTAAAAAGGTGCTATGCCGGCCCTGCCGCGTCTAGGGTTAGGGTTTAGGGTTTAGGGCTTAGGGTTTAGGGTTTAAGGATTAGGGTCCCTGCCGCGTCGTCCCGGCCCTGCTGGCTGTCGTTGGGCTCAACCAGATCGTAGTAGTGATACTTCACGCGCGCCTCCGGGTCCGCGGACTTGTTCCATCCTTTCGCGAACCCGTTGAGTAAGGCCCGGCATCATCTGACTGTTTGCTCATAGTGTATGGGCGTAAACCCCCGCCGCAAAGGCCGGGTATTGCTGCGGGACTCAGGCCCCTGTGTCGTGAAAAAAACGCGTTTTGGTCGGCCGGTCCCAAGTGTGGAAACTACTTTGACGCGGCCGAATCCGGTCGGCGATGGCACGAAATGTCGCTGTCGTTGCCAGATCTCTGTCCTTGCGCCATACAAAGCAGGTCATTTGGACTGCCGTATGGTTTGTTTTTTTGTTTTTCACGACACAGGGGGGCGAGTCCCGTAGTGTCTGAGTGTTCGCTTATATTGATATATGGTGTAAGGGTACACCAGTGCACGGTGCACGGTGGGCAAACAGCCAGGGCCTTGCCGTAGAGGACAATCTTGTCGCAGCGCTCGTACGCGAAGACAATCCCGAAGAATCCGTTGGACGCGGCACCGTCACCCATGGTGTAACGGCGCTACTTGAATTTGAAAACAAAACTTGAAAGCAGTATATCACACTAAAGGTTCAAGCGCTTCGTTCCAGGCGGATTCAACTTTGGTTTCATACGGTCAACCTGCGCCAATTTGAATGCAGAAGCTGAAAGCAGTATATCACACTTTAGGTTCAAGCGCTTCGTTCCACGCGATTTCAACTTGGGTTTCATAGGGTCAACCTGCGCTGCCCAACCATGGTGTCTAGCACGTGTTGGTGGAAGTCACCGTCGATGATGTACGACTTGTGCTTCGGGTGCCTGGCTGTAGCGGCGCAACTTCAATTTGAAAGCAAAGTTTGAAAGCGATTAATCACATTTTAGTTTCAAGCGCGTAGGGCCAGGCGCCTTCAACGTGGGTCTGATAGGTTCAACCTGCACCGCCGTACCAGGCCTTCCACGCCGCGAACCAGGGGCTTACACTCGTTTACGTTAGCGCTCAACTTGAGCAACTCCAGGACACGTTCATGAGTTAAGGTGGGTTACACGGTGGACAGAAGAGCTCAAGTTGAGCTGAAAAGTGAACGTGTGTTAGCCCCTGCCGCGAACTTCGCCATGCTCTCCTCGATGGTGATGTGCTGCAGAAGCACCTAGGTTTAGGGTTTAGGCTTTCAGGGTTTAGGCTTTAGGGTTTATGGTGATATGCTGCAGAAGCACCTGGCGGGACGGTCATCGAGAACAAGCATTCGTAGCGAGATCGGAGCAGATTTACCGGGTATCCAGTTGTCACTCTGCTCCAGTCTGCCACGTGTCGATGGATGTGTGTAGCAGACCGGAGGTATGCTCCTAGTCTGGATACAGGCTGTACTAGTACTAGCGATATACCGTCAGGGCGGATGCTCAGGCAGAGGCGCGAAGAAAGAGGAGGAGATTCAACGTCGGTCGAGTGCGGCGTTCTCGATCGATACCCCCCTGCCTCGTCCTCCGACTCGAAGAACCCCAGGTGCTGCGTGTTGGCCAGCCGCACGGTGGTCCTCGTCCCCATGTTGTAGCGGCGCAAGTTGAATTTGAAACCAAAATTTGAAAGCAGTTCCTGACATGCTAGTTTCAAGCGCTCGGTTCCAGGCGCATTCAACTTGGGTTTAAGGGACAACCTGCACCGCCCTACCACGTGCGGCTCGAACCCTTTGGTGACGCCGCCGTTGAAGCGGATCACAGCGTCCGCGGCGTCGATGCGTTTGCCCACCGTCAGGGGCTTACATTCGTTCCCATTTCAGCTCAACTTGAGCTCCTCTGTCCACCGTATGACCCAAACTGACTCATGAATATGTCCTGGAGATGCTCAAGTTGGGCTCTTAACGTGAAGGGGTGTAAGCCCCTGCCCAGCGTATGCATCAGCAGCGACCCGCCGTTGCCCACCACCAGGGGCTTACACTCGCTCACTTCAGAGCTCAACTTGAGGACCTTCGGGACACATCGCTCACGTCAGAGCTCAACTTGATCACCTTCTGGGCACCTCCACCGGTCAATTTGGATTATATGGGGGACATAGTACGCTTAAGTTGAGCGGAAAGGGGCAAAGTAAGCTCAAGTTGAGCGGGAATGGGAACGAGTGTAAGCCCCTGCCCACCACCGCGCACGTGCGCCACCGCGGCAGCAATCGCATGTCGTCCTTGGTGTAGCGGCGCAAGTTGAATTTGAAAGCAAAGTGTGAACGCGATTAATCGTATTTTAGTTTCAAGCACGTAGAGCCAGGCGCCTTCAACGTGGGTTTGATAGGTTCATCCTGCACCGCCCTACCTTAGCCGGGAGGGTGTCGAGCCAGTCCTTGGTGTAGCGGCGCAGGTTGAAGTTGAAAGCAAAATTCGAAAGCGCTTCATCCCATTTTGCTTTCAAGCGCTGAATGGTGCGTAGGGGGGCTCCCCAATTTATCAGAGTGAGGAAATAATGGTGCATAGGGGGCATCCCCCATTTATGAAACCAACTCGATTGAACTCGGGTTTCAGCTTGTTTCAACCTGCACCTGATTACCTTGGTGATGCGGGCGACGCGTTGCCAGCCGCGGCCGCGGGGCGGGTCTGCGGCCGCGGCGGCGCCGTCACACCCGCGCGGCAGGGGCTTTCACTCATCCACTTTTCAGCTCAACCTAAGCCGTCTTGGTCACATCTCCCCCATGTCCCCCTGTCTAATATACTGGGGGGAGATCATGCACCTAACGTATCCCACAGAATGTGCTTACGTTGAGCCGAAGAGTGGACGAGTGTGAGCCCCTGCCGCGCGGCTGCGACGGTGTCAGGCACTGCGACATGTACTTGGCCACGCGCACCGGCGAGCCCCGCACCTCGCAGGAGGGTCGTTGCAACTACAAACAAGCATTCGACCGAGCTCGGAGCATGACTTACCTCCACGGTGACTGCTCATACAGACGCGCGGCGGAGGAGGGAGGAGGGAATTGCAAAGTCCGTGTAGTGCTTAGGGTTTAGGGTTTAGGGTTTCTTCGACACCCGCCCAGCCTCGTGCGCGTACTTCTTGCTGTTCATCACGAATGCGCCCGCCAAGTAGCGCCGGGTTAACAACCCTCGCCGCGTCACATGAGGTATGCATGGGGCTGATGAATGATCGTCGCCGCGTGATGGGGCTGACGTGCGCTGGACGGTGGAGGATGATGAGTATCGTACGAGGATGATGAGTATTGTATCCACGGGTGCGCCAGTACACTATGAGCAAACATGCAGGTGGCGCCGCATCCACGGGTGCACCGGTACACTATGTGCAAACAGTCAGGGCGGGTGTACACCGGTACGCTATGAGCAAACAGTGAGCACTCGCCGTATCTCTCCCTACCGTGAAGCCCTGCGCGAACATGTTGTACCACATGGCCACGCCCTTCCCGCCGCCGCTGTTCACCATCTTCGCGCCGCCGCCGCCGTGGCCCGAGGCGCGCGCGGTGTCCCCACTCCGGGCTCGGTGCGTGCTCCCCTCGCCCGCCCCGCCCCCCCCGCCCCCCTCCCCGCCGCCGCCCTCGCCGCCGCCGCCCTCGCCGCCGCCGCCCTCGCCGCCGCCGTCAGAGCGCCCACCACCATCCCCGTCTCCATTCCCGTCTCCGCCGCTGTCTCTGCCGCTGTCGTGGTCTCCCCCGCCCCCGCCCCCGCCCCCGCCCCCACCCCCGCCCCCGCCCCCGCCCACTGCGCTGTCCTCTCCCCCCTGCCCCCTCCCAGCAGCGCCCTCGCCCGCGCGGTACCCCGCCTCCTCCCCCCCCTCGTCGATGTCGCTTGCATGGTCCTCATACCCACCCTGGTGCCACGGCAGCACCTCGCTGTGCGTCGTGTGGTCGCGCCGATACTGCCGGGGGAAGGGGACGGCAGGAGAGGGAGAGGGAGGCACAGGGGAGGGAGAGACAAGAGGGAGGGAGAGGGAGGGAGAGGGAGGAAGAGGGAACAGGGAGGGAGAGGAAGGGAGAGGGAGGAAGAGGGAGGAAGAGGGAGGAAGGAAAAGGCCGTTGGCGGAGGGAACGAGCCTGTCAGTTGACAGTTTGAGTGCCCAGGGAAAGGCAGACGGGTGCGGGCGGCGCGCGGAGCCCGTCCCCATGCATCAGGCTATTGGGTTGAGTCCCCGTCCCCGTCCCCGTCCCCGTCTCGGCGAACCTCCAGCGCAGCCCTCCTCCGCGTGAAAACGCGTGTACACCGCGCCGCAATCCCGCCAATCCGTTGAGTTCCGACAGACCACCGACGAAAAAGTCGGCACGTCTGCTCTATGAGCATTCACCCTGAAGGTAAGTCGTTCTCTTTCTCAATCCCCCTCGCGGACTGAAACGGTGTCGGCGGTGTGGACGAGGCGTGAAGTGTCCACCGCGCAGTCGACACCCCCGTCCAGGGCCACCGCCGCTTGTCCCTCGACGGCGCGCCCCTCTCCCCTCCCACGCGCGACGCACCCCGTCACTCCCCTCTTCTCGTTCGTTAACCACCATCTAAATTAAATCACCACGTTTTGGTTTGAGCCGCCGGGTTCCGTCCAGGCATGGGAAGCCCCCCCGCCGCCCGCCGCGCGCCGCACGCACCTGCTTGACCGCGAGCCCCAGGCCCACGAGTAGCCCGACCAGCACCAGCGCCTTCGCCTTGCCCCTCACCCGCCGGATCCGCATCGTGCGCCGGAGGCCGAGCCAGTGCCGTGACAGTGAGCAGCGGACCAAGTGTTTTATTCGACAAACCAGCTGAATATTTGAAACGCTGATTTATTGGTCATTTCTGGGGTTTGAAAGGCTGATGAAAGGAAGTGATGATCTGAAAAATAATCAAAAATCAAAGCCAAGCATCAGCAAGCGGAAGCGAGACGTTCCCCGAGACACGACCCGGGAATCTGACGACAGGGGACGGATAATGGTTAGGCGCCATGCTGTCACCTGCACGCAGGGCGTTGAAGCTGCAGCTTGTTGGTTTGCATTTGGTGAGGTTGCATGGGTTTGGAAGGAAAAGTAGGCACACCCGTGTGCCTACTTTACCTCCTGAGCTCGTGGGCACCACTCGCCGCTGCGCTATGCGCGGCGGAACGGCTTAATTAGGAAAAGTGGACACTCATACTTATGTGGCAGTCAAAATACTTCCCCACCCCCACACTGCAGATTGTACCCGGGGAATACCCCCAAATGTGGCCCGTAGTGGGGACGTCCTTTTTGGGTACCCCCCGGGTATGTCCCCACGTGGGGGTGGGGAATACCCCTGTTTTGGGGTATCCCCGGGTATTACCCCACGTAGTGGCAGAAACAGGTTTCAATTCCCCCGGGTATCCCCGGGGGTATCTCCCGGGTATTCCCCGGGTACCATCTGCAGTGTGGGGGTGGGGAAGTATTTTGACTGCCACATTAAGGAGGCTCCACCTCAAAGTGGAGACCCGCCACAGTGATAACGTGGCATAACCACCCACTTAAGCTCGAGTGACTGACACAAGCAAATTAAATGTGTCATGCAGACTGCCTGTCCGCCAGACTCAAAAGACCCTCTCTCACCCAATAGTTCGACCCTCGAATCAGAGGGCCGAGCGAGCAGAAACAGCCAACGCCGTTGCGCCGAATTTGCCGCCGCCGTCAGAAAGGAGGAGCGTCGTCCTGGGAGCGACTGATATGCTGTACGAAGCCTTTACAAGTGGAAGTAACGCCGCTGCGCCGGCGCGGCGCTCCGAAGTGCCGTCATGCAGATTGCCGACATGTATTCTTCGTGATTTGCCTGCGCCCGCGGCGCCCGCGCCCGGCCAACGATTTCAAGGACTGCTGCGAGTATGGCGAATCGACCGTATGTTTAAAACTCAAAATCGTTAACGAATTGGGTGCTATGTATTTTCTGTGTTACGCTCCATTCTTCATAGCTCATTCCCATGGTCCTCCTGCTCGGCTACCAGGGGGCGACACCGCCTTCAGCTTGCCCGACCTGTGTCACCGACGCCGCCTTTAGCTGGTCCTCCTGATGCTTCCGTGATATCATCATGAAGCTTTGCCGCTTCTTCCATCTCCCTTCTTTATTTAATGGCCTCTTTTTCTTTGTCTTTTTTGGGACAAGCGAGGGTGCCGTAGACGCCGCCTCCGCCGGTTTATCCCCCTCCCCCGCCCCTCGAGCCGACGCCTCGAGCCAGGGGCGTACACTCGTCCACTTTTCGGCTCAACTTAAGCGCTTTCTGCAGGACATGGGGTACATTTAGGGGTTGTCCAGGGGGTGTGTAGGTTGTGTCAGGGGGTATCAGGGGGTGTCTAGGGTGTGTTTTGTGTCAGAAGCAGCTCAGGTTGAGCTGAAAAGTGGACGGGGGTAAGCACCTGCCTCGAGCCTGCCCAGCGTGACGAGCGTGCTTGCGACCGCCTGCGGGTCCATCTTACTCGCATTCCTCACCACCGCCTTCATCAACCCGTAGCGGCGCAAGTTGACATTGAAAGCAATTGTTTAAAAAAACGGTTCATATCACATTTCAGCTTCAAGCGCTGAAACCATAGGTGCTTGCAAGACTTTGTGGGCTACGCTAAACACGTCCATTTTTTGGCTTGACGTGAGCATGCTCTATGGGCTATGCTGATAGATTTCATTGACCAGGATTAGCTGTGGAGTGGACGCTTGATGCGGTTTCGGTGCCCAAAAACGGCAAAGGTTGTGCTGAGAAGTGGACAAGTGGAAGCCCCTGCCGCCGACGCCACCGACTCCAGCTTACCCAACGCGGTAAACGTGATTGCGATCTCAACCTGATTCATGTTCTTCCCTGTTCGCAACACTCGCTCACTCAGTGAAAGGCCTGACAGACATTGCTCGCCAGGTCATTCAACGCATTTCAAACCCTCGTTTCATACGGGGGCCAGCGAAGTAAACGCCTAATGCCTCCGTATACACGCGTACGCATATCCCTCTCTGATCCCCTTGTGTCATTAATCAACAGGCATCCTATGACAACGAAACTGAAGCTATGACTAAACTCATGTGAATTGCATTGAGTTTCATTGAGTTTACTGATTTGTGATTGGTCGAGAGGACACTGAGAGGACATTGAGTATATAAATGTTCCTCTCGACCAATCACAAATCAGTAAACTCAATGCAACTCACATGAGTTCAGGCATAGCTTCACTTACTTTTGTCATATAACGTGACAAGCTGTTTCTGCCGCGCCCTGCCCCAGCTGCGCCGCAAGTGTCTCGCCCACGGCCGGGGCGCCAATATCTAGGGTCTGCTCATTGAACTCAGTGTCGACGTCACGGAGAGACGCTTATCTTCTCGAAATCGAGGGTCGATTTACTCGAGGATCGCGACCAGGTCGGACTTTCGGCGAGCAGTCGGTGAGATTCTCGAAATGGACAGTTCTGATCGGTCGTGCGGGATTCCTTACCATATATTCGATACCAGACCCGACACTGACTCTAAACGCATCTTGAGGCCTCGTTTATTGAGTTTAATGGCATCGTATGACGTGGCGAGAACTATTCTATCCATCAGTCCCTACCGAGATCCACGTGCAACACCGCCAGTGCCTGCAAAACGTTCGCAACCGATCTAGAGTTCATCTTCCGGCAGTTCATGCCGACCAGGTCGATCAGCCGCGAGTACCTCTCATCCTCCGACCACGCACTGTCCTTTCAGGAGGGTTCTTGAAGGGTTTAGAGTTTAGGGTTTATGGTTTAGGCTTTAACACACACTCGACCGATATCAGGCACCGCTCACCTGGAGTGCGAATGCTTATGCAGCCGCACTGAGGAGGAGGAGGAGATTCGACGTCGGTCGAGTGCTTATTCTCAATCAGAGTGACAAGATATGATCCGATATCGATATGGGAGATCGATATGGGAGATCGGACATCAATGAGATATCGATAGGAATATCGATATGGGATATGTGTTGTCGATTGGGATACGGTGCATCGATATGGTTATCTACCATAACGTTATGGTCATCCTGGATGTCGATATGGGATATGGCCTAATGATATGGGAGATGACAGTATCGATATGGTAATCTCCCATATCGATTTGGAATATCTTGTCACTCTGCTCAATAACCCCCCTGCCGTGCCCTTCCCGAGCCTCGCGAGATGATACAGCGCAGTTGGAGCAGTGAGAGAGTTAAACACTGCAGCGCGCTCGTCGACGAGCTTGAGAATAATTTCGACGCTTTTAGCCTGCTTGATGTTTTTGTTAAGCTGCATGCCCTCGTCACGTTGCGCTTCCCTCTTAGCCACCCTCGATCAGGGGCTTACACTCGTCCGCTATTCAGCTCAACTTGAGCCGTGTCTGACACAAGAAAGCACCCTGCACACCCTGCACACCCCCAAGCACCCCCTTAGCACGGGCTACACGACCCCTACGCGCACCCCCTATCCCATACAAAGCGCTCAAGTTGGGCTGAAATGTGGACGAGTGTAAGCCCCTGCTTTCGATCCTTTGGCTGCATTGGTGCGGGCCACCGCAGTCTCCATCGCTGCCTGCGCCTCAGTCTAGTGCCTAGTCTGTAAAGCGTACTATATATAGTATGTCGTACTACCCATAGTAAGAAGCCGTTTGGTGAGTTTCACCAAAAGTCATTTGACCTTTGGCCAAATCACCAAACTCCAGCTTACTAGCAGTTAATAGCCCACAGACTAGGCACTAGGTACGCATGATCAACTTACAATTGAAGGTTGAAAGCTGCTCATTGTATTACAGCTTCATTCGTACGGAAACCAAGCGTGGTCATACAGGGTCAGGTCGAATAGCCGTCAAATCTGGGGTCAACAAGCACTGCCCGAAACCAAGCGTGGTCATACAGGGTCAGGTCAAATGGTTGTTAGACCTGGGGTCAACCAGCACTGCCCTACCTCAGCGCCCGGCGTCAAGCCCAGCTTCGTCAAGGCGTCTGCGGCAAACGAAACTTCATCTAATTTCATATCTGGCGCGCCGAGCACCAACCGCTGTTCCAGCACAGCCAACGCCTCGGTGTAGCGGCGCAAGTTGAAATTGAATGCAAAACTCGAAAGCGTTTCATCGCATTCAAGTGCCAAAGCGCTGAAAGCAGGCGTTTTCAATAGAGTAGCACGCAGTAAGATGGCAGAGTATTAACACGGGGATTGAGTCAGAGACCCGGCGGTGAACGCATAGGCGTTTTCCACACGGGGTGTGATACAACCTGCACCGCAGGTTTACGGTTAGGGTTTGTGGTTTAAGGTTGGGGTTTAGGGTTTAGGTTTAGGTTTAGGGTTTAGGGCTTGGGATTTAGGGTTTAATATTTGGGGTTTAGGTGTGCTAAAGTCAACCTGCACCGCCGTACCGCGGCCCCCGGCTCCCGCCCCAACAGCGCGAAAGCAGACAGGATCTGTGAAACATCCTTGGACTCAATGTCCGACGCCACGAGCACCACCCGTTGTTCCAGCGCAGTCAGCATGTCCTGGGTGAAGCGGCGCAAGTTAAATGTGAAAGCAAAACCTGAACGCAATTTATCATATTTTATGACAAAGTGCGGCAAACCACGTAGACACTTAGTCTGACTTAATGCTGCTTAGTCTGACTTAGTGCCCGCTCGACCAATCAGAACGCTGCATTTAGAAGAGGTAGTACTATTTGTCGCTAAGTGTCTAAGTGGTTTCACGCACGTTGTCATAGTGTCAAGAGGTTAGCGCCAGGCACTTTCAACTTGGGTTTCATTGAGTCAAAAAGCACTGCCCTACCTGGACATTGGCGCCGTCGATGGCGAGCTTGCCATTCTCGCTCATCATCGCAATACCCCGGATGACATCCGACACGTTTCGCACATCGAGCCAACTGTCCGCGCACATTTCGCGCACACTTGAGCTAGGGCCTGGCAGATATCACCCGCCACGACATCGAGTCGCATTTTGCAACCCATGGTTCTTGAGTAAAATGCCATCATATGACGCGGCGAGCAATATCCCCCAGGCCCTACTGCAGAATCAGCCCGCGGAAGCTGTCGTCCGCCGCGATGTTTTGGGAAAACGATTCGTAGCAACTGAACCCACCGAGCTGTAGCGGCGCAAGCTGAGTTTGAAAGCAAAATTGAAGCAAAATTGAAAGCGGTTTTATCATATTTTAGTTCAGTGCATAATTCCGGGCGCTTTCAGCGCCGGTTTCGTAAGGTCAACCTGCAGCGCCTTCGGGGGCTTACACTCGTTCACTTTTCAGCTCACCATAAGCGTTTTATGTGGGATGGAGGGTGCATTAATACAATTGAGGGTTTGCTTAGGGGTTATTTTGCGGGTGGTTAGGAGGTGTCGCGGGGTGTTGGGGGCTGATGGGGGTTTAAAGGGTGTATTTCGTCAGATACGGCTCAGGTTGAGCTGAAAAGTGGACGAGTGTCAGCCCCTGCCGAGCCGCAATAACACACGTGCCACGTGGTCGCTATCGAAGGTGGGGAGCTCGTCAGCCACCAGGCTGTAGCAGCGCAAGTTGAAATTGAAAGCAAAATTTCAAAGCGGTTCATCATAATTTAGTGTGAAGAGAATAATTAGATGCACTTTCAACATAGGTCTTAAACTCAGTGTCGGGTCTGGTATCGAAAACCTGGTACTGAATCCCGTTCGACCAATCAGAACCGTCCATTTCGAAACTCCCACCGACCGACTCGGCCACAGTCCGACCGGGTCGGTATCCTTGAGATAATAGACCCTCGATTTCGAGGATCTCAGCGTGACCGGTCAGGCCGACACTGAGTTTAATACTGTCAACCTGCACCGCCCTACCAGGCGCAGGAGGCTCTCATGATCTTTCGCCTCCGAGACGCGGCGGCCCAGAACCAGGGGCTTACACTCGTCCACTTTTCGGCTCAACGTAAGCATTTTCTGTGGGATAGGGGGTGCGTTCAGGGGTTGTTTAGGGGGTGTTTATGAGGGTTTAGGGGGTATTAGGGGGTATTTAGGGTGTAGTTTATGTCAGGAATGGCTCAGGTTGAGCTGAGAAGTGGACGAGTGTAAGCCCCTGCCCAGAACGGCGGCGGGGGACATGCCAGCCGCCAAGTAGGGACTGACATACACGCAGAGTGACAAGATATGATCTGGTCATACTGTCCGGTTGACCGACAGGATGACAGGATGACAGGATTTTGGGGGTCATCCTCAGGATTCTAAGGCCATATTCAAAATCTAACGTTATCCTCAAACCGACAGGATGACAGGATTCAAGGTCATCCTGGAGATCGATCCTCCATATCTTGTCACTCTGATATACAGTGCCCGCCACGTCAAGGATGCCAGTTACCTCAAGACTGATGGATATTGCTCGCCACGTCATATGATGTCATTTAAGTAAAGAAACGAGGATTTAAAATGCGATGGATGACCAGCCTGGCAGAAAATGCTGGACACATCATAGGATACCATTTAACTCGAAAAATGGGGGTTGAAAATGCGTTGATGACTTGGTGAGCACTACACATCAGACTGCGCATATTCACGGTGGTGATCTATTGCCGTTTAGGGATTTGTCCCTTTTCTTGAGTTAACTCGTCGGCCGAGGCTCAATAATTAAGCTTCCAAGACGAGTTGACTCAAGGAAAGGGACAAATCCCTAAACGGCAATATATCACCTCTGTGAATATGCGAAGGACCCTACCGCTAAGCGATCCGCAGCACCGTCCAGCGCTGCCTAAGCGCAGTGGCGCAAGTTGAAATTGATAGCGAAGTTTGGAACCAATTCATCATGTTTTAGCTTCAAGTGCCAAAACCGAACGCGTTCACCCCAGGGTCAACCTGGGGCTGGGTTGGCGACTTCCATATTTGGGGTCCTAGAATCCGTCCGAATCCGTCCGAATCCGACTCTCTACCAAATCCGTCCGAATCCGGAACCCATTTCTGAAGGGTCAAAATGCCCATACAGACTGTACAATATCGCAAAGAAATCCCCTGCGGGGCTGCTCGGAGTCCGCCCGAATCCGCCCGAATCCGACCCTCCACCGAATCCGCCCGAATCCGACCCTCCACCGAATCCGTCCGAATCCCGTACCGCCATCCCAAACCTGGGGTCAACCTGCACCGCCGTACCTGGGCAGCCTGCGCCCCAGTTGAGTCGCGAGCCACCAAGCTGCAGCGGCGCAAGTTGAATGGGGGGCTGACCAGCGTGAGCGGTGCCCCCCACCGCACCGCGTGCACCAGCGCCTCATCCGTCGCCTTGTTGTAGCGGCGCAGGTTTAGGGTTTAGGGTTTAGGGTTTAGGGTAGGGTTTAGAGTTTAAGGTTTAGGGTTTAGTGAGAGTAGAAGTGGAAAGCAGTGTATCACACTTAAGCTTCAAGTGCTTAGTTCTAGGCGGTTTCAACTTGGGTTTGATAGGGTCAATCTGCACCACCCTACCAAGCGAGACACGGCACTTTCCAGAGCTGTCTGCGCCTCGGCGCCCGGCGTCAGCCCCAGCGTCGCGAAGGCATCCACGGTTCTCGTTGTAGCGGCGCAAGTTGAATTTGAAAGCATCAGTTGAAAGCAGTTTATGATATAATAGTTTCAAGCACTGAAATCATAGGCGCTTTTAACACGGGTTATGAAACTGTCAACCTGCACCACCCTAGTGCCTGGTCTGTTAGCTAAGTAAGTTTAGTAAGTAAGTAAGTGATCTGACGAGTCAATAACTCGTCCGAGTACTTACTAGCCAAGTAATTACTTACGGCTCACAGACCAGTCACTAGGACCTTACCTCGTTACATCGCCAGCGTCCATGCGTGGCGCCACGAGCACCACCCGCTGCTCCAGCACAGTCAGCGTGTCATTGACGTCCGCGTCGTCGGTGGCGAGCTTTCCATGGGTGTGCATCTTCGCCAACGTGTAGTGGCTCAAGTTGAATTTGAAAGCAAAGTTCGACACCAGTTCTTCGAATTTGACCTTCAAGCGCTCAAACTATAGGCGCTCTCTACACGAATTTTGATGCTGCTGGCGACCTGCACCATCCTACCAGGGCCGATATAATCATTGCCACGTCTGGTGCCCCGAGCCGCCCGTCCGCGCACATTTTACGTGCGGCAGGGCCTGTGAGAAAATTCTCGCCACGTCAAATGATGCGGGTTAGGTCAAGAAATGGGGGTTTCATTTCGTGTGGATGACGTGACGGGCACTATGGGTGCATACAGGGGGTGTACATGGGGTAAACAGGGGGTAAATGAGGGTTGAGCAGGGGTTTTATTGGGGGCATATAGACACTGACCAGGGGGAATATAGGGGTATATAGGGGGTATGTGGGGGGTATTTAGGGGGTATACAGGGGGTATGTGCTTGTCCATACCGCGCCTGCGCCATCAGCGCGCGAAAGCTGTCGTCCGTCACGACGTTGCGCGAAAACTTGGTGCGACTGAGCTGACCAAACCGCCTGAACGCTGCTGCCACAGTGGTGTTGCCGAAGGTGGGGAGCCTGTCAGCCACTAGGCGCAGAAGGTTTTTTTTATCTTTCGCCTTCGAGACGCGGAGGCCCAGGACAGCGGCGGGGGACATGCCAGGATGTAGCGGCGCAAGTTGTATTTGAAACCAAAATTTGAAAGCTGTTCCTCATAATTTAGTTCAAAGCGCTCGGTTCCAGGCGGTTTCAACGTGGGTTTGATAGGGTCAACCTGCACCGCCCTACCAGTGAGAAGCGGGATATCCGTGGCCGCCACCGGTGCTAAACTCCGCGGTGGCGTCCCCACCGCCAAGGGACTGAGGACAGTGCTCGCCACATCATTAAACGGATTTTGAACCCTCGTTTGTTAGTTAAATGGCAGCCTTTGAGGTGGCGAGCATGTTCCAGCAGTCCCTGCCACCACCTGCGCACCGCCGCCGACGCCGCGGCCACCCATCGAGCTGGTACCGAAGCCTCCCTGCAGGGCCTGACAGGTGTTTCTCGCCGCGTCACAAGATGCCAGTTACATCAATAGATGAGGGTCTCCGTTGGAAGGATGACGCTTGACGTGGCAGGCAATGTATGTCAGGCCCTACCTACCCGACCTCCCCGGCCCCCTCGCCCCCCTCGTCCCCCCCGCCCTCCCCGCCTCACCAGCGCCGCGCCGCCAGCTGCCTGGTTTCCAACGCCCTCCTCTTGCGTCGGCAATTTTGTTCCGCGGGGTAAGCGGGCGGCGGCGAGCTTGACTGCGGTAGAGGTAGAGGGTGAGCCGCCGCCTCCACCACCATCACCACTGGATGAGCTCAGGGCGCGGGTCGCAGTGGGAGCGCGGCCCCATCCGCCGCCGCCCCCGCCGCCGACCCCGAGGCAGGCGAACCCGCGGCCCACGGGGGACGAACCCGCGACGGCATCGCGGCGTTCAAAGACGGCAGCCGCAGACGCAAACGGGCGAAGAGTGCTCGCTTGTGTGTTCAGAACCCCGCGGAGCGCGCGGCCCACGCCATACCCCGCGCCACACGCACCCCCGATAGCGCGCCTGCTCATGAGTGCTCAGGCGAAAAGATAGACTGACTGCTGAATGAAACCCTACGAGTAACCGCAAATAACATCCGGAAAAGACCCCTGGAATAGACTACCGGGGGGTCAAACCGGGGGGGGGGGCGGTTTGGCAGAAAGCCCTACCCTTAAACCCAGTCTCCGCTTTTGAAAATGCCACCCTGAAGACCCTCATATGATTGGTCGACAGCGTACCGGTATCCTCTCGA
>Ga0307489_10001257_pt1 | contig 16629 bp, 29 predicted proteins | sample SB12metaG_FD_202247 | JGI IMG/M metagenome (GOLD analysis project Ga0307489, IMG submission 202247) | Sea-ice brine microbial communities from Beaufort Sea near Barrow, Alaska, United States - SB 1.2 | ecosystem: Environmental > Aquatic > Marine > Coastal | place: USA: Alaska | collected...
TCTCCTTCTCCTCCTCCTCCTCCTCCCTCCTCCTCCTCCTACCCCTCCCCCTCCCCCTCCTCCCCCTCCCCGTCCCCGTCCCCGTCTGTCTCCCCTGCTAGAGTTGTTCTCGACCTTGATGCACAAGATGTTGCCCACCTCGTGGTACGTAGGATGCCATTTACCTGAAAAACCGGTTGTATACCAGTACAAAGTATGGTGAATGACGCGACGAGCATAATCTGCGTGGGGCCCTCGTCGACGGCAAGCAGAAGTGCGTGATCAACCGGGATCCGAACGCGCCGTACGAGTCGGTGCGCAAGATGTACGAGTTCTGGAGCAAGGTAGGGTGGTGCAGGTTGACAGTTTCGAGCCGTGTTGAAAGCGCCTGGATCTATGATGTTCAAACTAAGATATGATGGCACGCTTTCGAACTTCGCTTTCAATGTTAACTTGCGCCACTACAGCAAGTTCAAGAGCTGGCGCGAGTTCCCGCATGACGAGGAGCACAACACCGAGTCCGCGGACGGGCGTGACCACAAGCGCTGGATGGAGCGCGAAAACAAGGTGGGAAACACCACCACGACAATGAGTCAACCTATTGGATCGGTACGCGCTCGCTTGGCTGCGTGAATTCAAGATTGGAAACGCGTCCACGTCAACTTGTGTGCCAGTACATCTGTGGGGTGTTGCGGACAACAGCTCGTGCTCGCCACGCTTCGTCCTCCTGATTCGACACCCTCGTTAAGAGAAACGCAAATGACATCCTATGACGTGGCCAGCAATTATCTGTCCCGTGCGACTCTATTCCGAGAAGCTGCGCGACGAGGAGAAGAAGAAGGACAACAAGAAGATCAAGGCGTTCATCGAGACGGCGGAGGACTTCGACCCGCGCGTCATCAAGAAGCGCGTCGCGGACAAGGCGGCAGGGACTCATGGATAGTGATCGCCACGTCATAGGATGTCATTTGACTCAAGCAATGAGGGTTCAACAGCGTTTGATCACCTGGGAGCACTGTCCAATGGTAGTTTTAACTCAAGGTACGGGGGTTCGACATGCGTTTGATGACGTGGCGAGCACTATCCATCAATAGGCCATTCGATTCAAGAAACCAGGGTCAAGAATGCGTTTGATGACGTGGCGCACACTATCCATGAGACCCTGCAAGGCGGATCGCGAGGCGAAGCGCATGGCGAAGGGCGCGGGTAAGCGCGAGGCGGACGAGGCGGCGGCGGCGGCGGCGGTGGCGGCGGCGGCGGCGGCCGAGGTGGCGGCGGTGGAGGCGGCGGCCAGCAAGGTGTCGAACAAGAAGGAGCTTGAGAAGCAGAAGAAGGCGCTGCGCAAGGAGAAGGCCCGCGTGCGCGACATTGCCTCGGGCGCCGCTGGGTGGGTGGGGTGCCCGGACGAGGACGACGTGGAGGAGCTGTGCAACGCCATGGTAGGGCGGTGCAGGTTGCCCCGATCAAACCCACGTCGAAAACGCCTGGAACTAAGCGCCTGAGACTAAAATGTGATGACCCGCTTTCACACTTTGCTTTCAATTTCCACTTGCGCCGCTACGCCATGGAGCTGGCGGGCCTCAAGACCCTGGCGGACAAGCTCACGCCGGCGGAGGAGGCGGCGGAGCTGGACCCGGGTGTGACAGTGGAGGCGCTGTGCGCGGCGCTCGCGGGGCTGGCCTCGGTAGGGCCACCCATGTGTATATTGAGGCACCACCACGAGTTCGTCCTGGCCTACGTGGCAAGCACCGGACCACTATGTATAAGGAGGCACCAGGCTTTCGCCCTTGCCGCCGTTGGGCTTTCACCCTCTTGCAACCAGAACGCCACTCACGCCGGTGCGGTCACTGACCAGGCGTTGCACTGTATCTTGCTCGGGACTCTTGCGTTTGGCCAGCGAGGAGCGCAAGGCGGCGGCGACAGAGGCGGCGGCGCGCCAGGCGGCGGCCAAGCCGGCAGGGACTGATGGATGGTGCTCGTCACGTCACAGGAGGACATTCAACCCGAGAACTGAGGGTTCGAAACGCATTCGATGACGCGGCGAGCACTATTCTTTAGGCCCTAAAAGTTGGCGGCGGCCAAGTCCAAGCCGTGGACCAACCAGGATGAGCTGAAGGCGCTGGACAAGGCGTGCAACCAGAAATTTGTCCTCGGCACCAAGGTGCGAAACCGGCCTCCCTTTGAAACCGACGCGCTAAGCCTGCTGGCTTCCCTTCGAGACTGATGCCTTGAACCCTAGGGTCCCTCTAAAGCCACCAGCTCACATTGCCTCCTCCTATCAACTCATCTACTCGCCCCGCCTCCGTCCTATCAATTCATCCACTCGTCTCCACACTCCTCAACATGAAACTGACTCGATGAACGCTTTTCCCCCTGTTTGAAACCAACAGGACCGGTGGGAGCGCGTGGCAGAGTACATGGTTGAGGCGCAGTTTGCGCGCACGGCCAAGGAGGTGATGGACCAGCACAAGGCCATGGCTAAGGAGGCAGGGGCCAAATGAAGAAGAGCGTCATAGCGCGCGCGCGTGGACGAAATGAAGAAGAACGTCAGAGCGTCGTGTTCGCACCGACCGGGGTTCGGAGTTCCCCCCTGTAGACCATACCGAGACCGCGAAAAGAGTGGCGCAGCGCCCGGAGTTCGTCCCCATAGACAGAGACAGAGCGAGCTCGATGCGCTCGTAAACGATACTCACCATTGATGAGACGCTAAGGAGGCACCAGGCTTTCGCCCTGTGCCCCCCGCGAGAGACGCTTCCGCGTCTATAAGGAGGCACCAGGGCCAGGGCTTTCGCCCTGGCCCCCATGCTCACCACTGCTGAGATAGAGAGATGCTTGCGTGTGTTTTAGGAGGCCATCGGCTTTCGCCCTGGCCTCTGTGCTCACCACTGCTCACCACTACTGCCGCCGCGCCGCTTTTTCGATTCTTTATTAACCATATTTTCTTGCATTGCTCTTGTTAATATCTTACTCTGGCAATCCCAACACACTATTATTTCATCCGAGTCAAGCTTCGTCTCGCGCGCCAATATTTTACATCAGCGGCGCGCGTGGTTTCAAACGAGGCTATATGTATAATCTGGCTGTTTGCTCCTAGTGCAGTGCACCTGCGCATTCGCCTGCTCCCCTCCCCGTCGAACAGACGCATTTCTGTGACCAGAACAATATTCGTACCCGGTACGTTCGAAGGTACACAACGGAAGGAGTCACTCTCTCAACCAATCACAGCACGGTACGCAAAGCCGGGATGTCAGGTTCACAAGTCAGGTTTACCAGTCATTAAACTGACTTTCATCAAGCCCCTCCTCGTAGTGTACATGGACTCTCCGAGCGCCTCCGCCTCACGTGTACCAGTCCTCCTTCTCCTCGTAGTGTATCTGTATTCATTGACCTCCTCCTCAAGGCTTTCAACCAAAGTTGTTCTGTGTGCAAGTTGGCCTTTCCTGCGGTTGGCGGACGCGGCGGTGACAGTGGAGGTGACGGTCGGCGCGGGAGAGTGGACGGCGCAGGAGGACGGCTTCCTCAGCAAGGCCATAGCGGAGGTGCCCAAGAGCGACAAGATTAAGGAGGCCGACCGATGGAAGACGGTGGCGAGTGCGGTGCCGGGTAAAGATGCCAAGCAGTGCTTCGAACGGCGGGGCCCGGGGCCGTACACCACTCCCCTCGTAGTGTTCCAGTACACATATGCTGCCTTGTCCTCTAGATCCTCCGTCTCACAGTGTACCGCAACACTCGCCACCTCCACCTCTTCTTCGTCCTCCGGTTCATAGTGTACGGGTACACACTCGCCGCATCCTGCTCCCGGGTCTGACTTCCGTACACGGCGTCCCCTTTTAAGCTTTCATTCTATTGTTGTGTCCCTGGAGCCACTGGCCGATACCTCAGAGATGCTCAAGTTGAGCCACAGCTGGAACTGGTGGCCCGGCCCTTGCCAGGGGTTCAAGGCGCTCAAGGACGAGTTCCGTGCCAAGAAGGGCGGCAACTGATAAACTCAAAAATCAAATTTAAACCCTAAACGGTCGGTGCATCAGAGAGGGAGAGAGAGAGTGAGAAACGCTTCCGCGTGTATGAGGAGGCACCAGGCTCTCGCCCTGGCTGCCGTGGTCATTGGATCACCAAAGTGCCTTTCACCGAGACACTGACCGCCCTGCTCCGCCCCCGCAAGGCGGCGGAGTGGAGGAATTTTATTCTTTAGTTCCGGCCGCCGCGGGCTCGCTCGCCGCACGCTCACACACGCACGCACATCGACACTGTGCCCCAACAACTTTCAAAACATAAAATTTTAGCACATGGGCAATCGCATTAGCTCTAGAGCTCTTCGCACAAACAGATCAATAAACACAATATTCAAATTTGATCTAAACTTTGCACTACGAGTAGAGCTAACTAACTAATCAGTGGCTGATACGATGTTTAATTTTGGGACTAGACGTCCTCTTTTGGCACGAGTATTCGTAGTTGACCCTCTCATTGCCGGCGAGTGCGCGGACACCAGCTCAAACATCAACCACACATTCGCGCCCAGAAATAGGGGCTTACACTCGTCCACTTTTCGGCTCAACGTAAGCGCTTTATGTGGGATAGGGGGTGCGTTTGGGTTTGCTCAGGGGCGGTTTAGGAGGTGTTTGGGGGTATTTAGGGGACTCTCCGGGGTATTTCGTGTCAGAAACGGCTCAGGTTGAGCCGAAAAGTGGACGAGTGTATGCCCCTGCCCAGAAACGTGACGCTGGCTCCCCATAACAGCAAGAAGACACCCAGCCCGCAAAACTCAAGCAAGTAGGCCACCGACAACCAGGGGCTTACACTCGTCCACTTTTAAGCTCAACTTGAGCGCTTTCTGTGGGATAGGGGGTGCATTCAAGGGTTGTTTAGGGGTGTTTAGGAGGTGATAGGGCGGAGTTAGGGGGTGCCTGGGGTGTAATTTGTGTCAGAAACGGCTCAAGTTCAGCTGAAAAGTGGACGAGTGTAAGCCCCTGCCGACAGCCACTGGATCTGCGCGAGCAGCCACACGACGACGCTTGCCCAGATGCGATGCGACGAGCCACCTGCACCTTCCCGGAATGATGTGTCCCCTGTTGAACATTCCATATTCCCGCACCCGCCCCGGCCCCCGTCCCCGCCCCCGGCCCCAGCCCCGGCCCCGCCCCCGACCCTGGACTGGCGCAACAAACCAATGCCCGGTACTGCCAGAGGCATCAGGCAGAAGTACCACACGAAGTATTGTGCAGTGCACACCTTATTGAATGCGACGAAACCCAGTGTCTGAAGGAAGAGACAGAACGGCAGGTCGCGTGCATACTTGATGCCAACCACCACCACACAGGGGCTTACACTCGTCCACTTCTCAGCTCAACGTAAGCACTCTTTTAGGGCTACACACGTCCACTTTTCGGCGTGACGTGAGCACTGTTTGTAGGCTATGGAAGTAGGTATCATTGACAAAAGACGTCTCAGGTTGAGCTTGAAAGTGGACTTTCGATGTGGTTTCAGTGAGCTGAAAAGTGGACGAGTGTAAGCCCCTGCCACCACAACAGCCAGTTGCGGAAGCATGGCAAGCATCTTGCCTGCCACCGCGGTATAAATGTTCCCGCCTCCGCTCCCGCTGTCGTCGGCAGGAGCCAAGTAGTAGCGGCGCAAGTTGAATTTGAAAGCAAAGTTTGAAAGCAACTCATCACATTGTAGGTTCAAGCGCTGAAACCATAGGCGCTCTCAACACGGGTTTTGATACTGTCAACCGGCACCGCCTAACCAAGTACACGCCGTAAAATGCGTGGGCAAAATTGTGGCGGATATCGTTACGACTGAGATGGAACAGGAAAGCTTCCTGGAGAAAATCGTCACCATGCTGTAGCGGCGCCAATATAGGAATTGAAAGCAAAGTTTGAAAGCTGTTCATCATATTCTAGTGTCAAGCGATCAGTTGCGGGCGCTTCCAACGTGTGTTTCGTATGGTCAGCCTGCACCGCTTCACCATATGCGGCGTAGCAGACCGCTCCCAACGCGATGAACGTGCCACTTGACACCGCCGCAAAGATAATCACCCTCTTGTCCGTCACCAACCTCCCCAAGCTGTAGTGGCGCAAGTCAAAATTGAAAGCAAATTTTGAAAGCGGCTCATCATATTCTAGCTTCAAGCGCTGAAACCATACGCGCTTTCAACGCGGGTTTCATACTGCAGTCCTGCACCGCCCTACCAAGCGCCCGAGATTACGGCGTACGACACCACCTTGTTGTAGCGGCGCAAGTTGGATTTGAAAGCAAATCGTGAAAGCAGAATGTCGTGTTTTAGTTTCAGGCGTTTAGTTCAAGGCGCTTTCAACGTGGGTTTGATAGGTTCAACCTGCACCGCCCCACCTTGTGACCCGAACCTTGTGAGCACCCCCACGAGGGATGGGGATGCGGCACCAGGGACAGGTGCAGCTGGTGCATCTCCAGCACCACTGCCGCGTGGCAGATCCCCGTTCCCGCCTATGAACATGACCAGGGGGAGGGCGTAGATGATGGGATAGATGCGGAGGTGGGTGGCTAAGCCGTACACCGCCGCCGCTCAGGGGCTTACAACCGTCCACTATTCACCTCAACGTAAGCATTTTTTGCGGGATATATATAGGGTTGTTTTGTGACATCAAATGGCTCAGGTTGGGCCGAATAGTGGACGAGTGTAGGCCCCTGCCGCCGCCGCCGCCACTCGCCCGCGCAGGAGGCAGTGCAACACCATCAACATCAGCATGGACACGACTGACTCGCAGCTTCCACGGGTGGATATTGCGAACGTGAAGGGGTTGAACAGCCACAGCGCCGTGGACCAGGGGCTTACATTGGTCCACTTTTCGGCTCAACGTAAGCGCTTTCAGTGGCATAGGGGGTGCATTCAGGGGTCGTCTGAGGGGTGCTTATGGAGTTTAAGAGGGTAGTAGGTGGTGTTGGGGGGCATTTTATGTCAGAAACGGCTCAGGTTGAGCCTAAAATTGGACGAGTGTAAGCCCCTGCCGTGCACGCGAGTGCTGCCTCCTCACTGCATCCTCGCAGCCGAAGCACGCGACCAATGAGCCAACCGGCGGGAAGGGGCTTACACTCGTCCACTTTTCAGCTCAACTTGAGACGTTTTTGTCACTCACGCCGCCCAGCGTATGATGCAACTCAGCAAACGACGGTTGAAACGTGTCGGTGGATGAAGAAGTGCTTACGTTGAGACGAAAAGTGAACGAGTGTAAGCCCCTGCCGGCGAGCAGGTCCCCTCCACAGAACAGCACCTTGCCCCACACCGGGTGGACCCACACGTTGGGCAGCAGGGCGGCGGCGATGAGGGGCGAATACCGGTAGGTGTCACGCTCGTAAGGAGACTCGCCGCGCGCCATGAACCTGATTTCGGAGGTAGCGAGGGAACAGGGTGTGAATGGAATGCCGAAGTGGTGACAGGAATCGAGAGTGTGGACCCTCTGTGTGGACCCGGTGTTAAAAACGGGTATAGCAAAGCCGGCGTTGGCACTCGCCCATTTCACGCGGAGCGACCGAGCGCGAGAGACGAAGGGGGAGACGGAGAGTGAGGCGGTGTGGACTCAGGCCGGGACATCCATGAGCCAAAGCAAAACACAACTTCACCACGAACTCCTTCACCACCGGGGAGGCGGTGGGGAGGCAGCGGGAGGCGGTGGTAGGCAGAGGAACACGGTGGCCAGGTGGTGGTGGTAAGAACCTCTGCTGTCTCACCTTGCCGCGTCCGTAAAGACGAAGTAGTCAACATCGGTGTAAGGCACCTCACAGACGACGTCTTGCACCAACCCCCACACCAGCAGCAATGCGCGCACCGCGGCTGCAGCCCTGACTAGGCTGGTTACGTCGGCTATAGCAGCACGCCGCAGGCTTCCCAGTAACCGACCCACGTGACCGCTCATGAAGGCGAGACGCGAAGACCAGACGTCATCACCCTTGCCCGCCATGCCGGCCGTATCGAGCAGCGGCGCGATAGCAAGTGAGAGCGAAGAGCGTCCTCAGTGTATGTGCACTGCGCAGATCCGGTGGGGGGACCGCGTTGATTTCAACCTTGCATGTGGGTAAATAACAAGCGCGCACACCCCACGGCTTTCTCCATATGAGCAGTGCAAGTACCGTTGGCCGTGAGAGGCCGTCCCGCGGCCAGGTCCGTGCCCGCGCCGACGACGACGTGCCGGAGCACCTGCGATGCTCGGTGTGCCTAGACGCCCCGTGCGGGCGCATCGAACAGTGTGCAAACGGTGAGCACAGCTCCCATAAAACAGCTCGTCGGCACCCGCCCTTGAATTCCACAAAGGCGCTTCGTCCCCGCCGCCGCGCACCTCTTGGGCTTTAGAAACGCTTGCATCACTTCGCGCGTCTTAGTCCTCTCCTCCCTCGATGCGTCGACGCCGTCCGCGCCCGGTGTGACCGCCAGATACTGCTTCCGAGGTGTCTTCAAGCATCGGAGTTCTCCAAGTTCCAGCTTTGGCCTGACTAATAACGGATTGAGCCTTTCAATGTTCCACACAGGCCACCTGATGTGCGCGGAGGTCGGGACGGAGGGCGAAGACGCGTGCTCGACGCAGTTGCGGGCGCGAGCAGCGAGATTCCCCGTGTGCCGCCAGGCTCTGGCGCGCACCCCCATCCGTGCTCTCGCAGCGGAACAGACCATCGCAGCGCTGCCCGCGGCGTGCCGGCACTGTGACGTGGTATCCACGCGGGGGGAGGTGTTGGGGCACGAGGCGCAGTGCCCGCGCGCGCCGGTGGAGTGCGCGGCTAGCGTCGAAGGATGCCGCTGGAACGGGGCTTTTGGCGAACGCGAGGCGCACGAGGCGACGTGCCCGTGGGGTAGGGCAGCACCACCGACGCTTGAGCAGGGTTCTAATTCAATGCACCCTTGTCAAACCCGTGCTTGTCAAACACGCACCCTGACTCTAAACAGTGCACCCCTGCGAACAGTGCACCCCTGCGGATGCAGACCTCGCCAGCCCACCCTGTCATTGACGCAACCCAACTTGGTTCGGACGACCCTGCTCCCCGCCGTGGCCGTCGCCGTCGTGCAGGGTCAGGTTGCGCCGCTTCGGGAGCAGGTCGCAGCTCTGCAAGCGGCGGCGGAACAGAATCGAGTGCTCCACGAGGGCATGTTGTTCGCCGCTGCAAAGTCAGGCGACACGGCGGGGGTGCTCATGTTGCTCCAGCACACGTCTCTGCCGGTGGACTACGCACCTGCTGATGGAGTCACGCTGATGTTGACTGCGTCGCATGATGGCCACCTGGATTTGGTAAAGGCGTTGCTAAGGCGTGGTGCGGAGGTAGATAGAGCGTCTACGCGTGGATGGACACCGTTGCTCGCTGCGTCGAGTGCAGGTCACTTGGGTGTGGTGGAGGCGTTGCTGGGCAAGGAGGCGGAGGTGAAAACAAAGCGCTCGATGACGGAGCAACAGCGTTATACGCTGCGTCGATGTCTGGCCACGTGAGTGTGGTCGAGGCGTTGCTGCGTAAGTGGGCGTTGGTGGACAAAGCATGCACGAACGGAGCAACACCGCTATACATTGCGGCGTATAACGGCCACCTGGGTGCGGTGGAAGTGTTGCTGGACAAGTCTGACATGGACACAGCACGCACTGACGGAGCGACATCGCTACATGCTGCGGCGAGAAACGGACACGCGGGTGTGGTGAAGGCTCTGCTGGGCAAGGGTGCAAACGTGGACAAAGCACGCGCTGTGTGCCGGGGTGGAGAGGAGACACCTGTGCAAGCTGCGACCCGAAAAGGTCACGCCGCCATCATTGAAATGTTCACCCGCCACGCAGCGGGGAATTGATGCACGAGCGTGCTTGTGTTGGCTACATTCTGTACATCAGGACACGTGATGTGTGTGAGGTCCGCCGATGCTGTCTTGAGTAGAACAGGTGCCACGGTGCAAGCCTGGTGGTTCCATTATGTTACACGCGAAAGCATCTCTCTAGACTCTCTTCGTCAGTCTTGATGAACGTGTGTGAGTGTGTGTGTACATTCAAAAGTAGACTAGTCTGACCAATGTGTCACCCGCACAAAACAAACGGATTCTAGAAACCCCAGGTGTAATGTGACCGGATCAAACGCACCGGCCCGCTCACTCCCGCGCTCCCGCCCGCCAGGTCGCCCCGCGTCGAATTCGAGATGTAGCCGCTGGTGCCGCCACTTTATAGATTACTCCTAGCAATGCGGCTTTCGACCACAGACGACCCAATCGTGCTCGTACACTGAGCGCGGTGACGAGAACGAATGTATAATTTGTAATCTCCAGTGAATGAATAAATTCTCCTCTCTCCTCCCTCTCTCTCAGACTATCGGCAATCATTCCAATAATTACATAGTTCCCTTTCAGTTCTGCGGCGTAGGCTGCACGATGCGTCCCACCACCATGTCGCCGTCTGTACACCGCTCGCTCACGAACATCCCCAGCTGTAGCGCCGCAAGTTCAACTTGAAAGCAAAGCTTGAAGGCGGTGCATAATATTATAGTTTAAAGCGCTGAGTTCCAGGCGCTTTCAACACGGGATTCATCAGTTCAACCTGCACCGCCCTACCGAGCGCCGTCGCCCCCGCGCCCTCCCCGGCCGCCTCGAACGACAAAACGTGCAAAGCTCCCACGAAGCGCGCAAACACCCGATTCGTATCGTGCCCCGCCTCGTCCCGGCCGCCGGCGGCGGCGGGCACCAGCCCCCACTCGCCGTCCCCCCACGGCGTGCTCAGGTGCCAGGGGCTTACACTTGTCCACTTCTCTGCTCAATCTGAGCCGTTTGTATCATTGAAACCATTCACCACTCAAGGTATCCCACAGAAGGTGCTTCTGTTGAGCTGGAAACCGGACGAGTGTAAGCCCCAGCTCAACCTGAGCCGTTTTTGTCACTGGAACCATTCAACCACTCAATGCAAAAGGTGCTTACGTTGAGCTAGATAGTGGACGAGTGTAAGACCCTGCCAGGTGACCCGCGGGCCCGAAGGTGAACGGCGTGACACCCCCCCAGCTCCACGTGCGGTGCAGCCTAAAGTGCCGCCCCAGGGGGCTCGCGTCCTCGTCCCCCGAGCTCGCCTTTCTCAAATTCCCCCCTTTCTGACACACCCCTGCATTGTCCCCCCGTTTGAAGGGCTGGGCAGCTATTGCCAGCCGTGTCATCGACACGTATTTGGTCCCCACGTGTATTAAGTTCAACAGCACGTGTATTGATATCAGTGGCATCCTATGACGTGGCGAGCAACACCTGGCAGGTCCTACCCCCGTGACCCCTTCGCCTTTCTTCCCGTTGCCGTCGCTCCACGACCCCATGGGCCCAGCGTTACCCTCCAGATAGGGCCGTGACCAAATATTCCTGTGGGGTTTCCTCTGATTCCAACTCCGAATTCCCCGAGCGTCCTGTCTAAAACATTCGGAAAGAAACCCAAAGCTGGAACACCGCCAGTCCGCTCAACTGCCTTAATTAAGGTCATTTCAAAATCTTCCCCGATCTTGGATATCGTTTTCGCGTATGGGCATTTCGACTGCGAGATTTGATCGCGCGCCGCGCTACGAAACAAACTTGGATATGGGATAGGATAGAGGTTTATAGGGTGGAATCTCGTACGTGAAATGCCCATACGCGATCCAAGATCGGGGAAGATTTTAAAATGACCTTAATTAAGGCAGTTGCGCGGACTGACCGCGGAATGCTGGAAACGCCTAAAAGGAATTTCCCGCATATTAGGTCGGGCCTTACCTCCAGATAGTTGAGGTAGATATCCTCGAGGCGCTCCGGCTCCGCCTTGTGGTAGCTGAGGCGCACGGCCACGGGCATGTGGTCGTCCCAGTTGCTGAAGGTCTTGTCCTTGCGCATGAACCGGAACAGGCCCTCCAAGTACGGACAAGTCACAGATGCACGGACATATCATAAGCTGTCGTTTGCCTCAATAAGTGAGGGTGCGGCTGTACACGAAGGGGTGGCGCTGTACACTTAAAAGGGGGTTCCCGTACACTTAGAGGGGGGCTCAAGTACATCTAGAGGGGGGCTCCCGTACACTTAGAGGGGAGCTCAAGTACATCTAGAGGGGGGCTCCCGTACACTTAGAGGGGGACTCCCGTACACTTATAGGGGGGCCTCCGTACACTTAGAGGGGGGATCCCGTACACTTGGAGGGGAGGTCTCGTCCACTCTGATAGGGGCGCACGCACACTTCGAGGGGGGGTCTCTACCTTGCTGTTCGCAAAGCAAAGGTAGTTGAGGGTGCGCCGCATGACTCCAGGCGCCACATACGCGCCGTGCGAAGGCAGGAAGATGGCCTCGTTGAACGCCGCACAGGAGGGTCATTGCAAATAAGCACTCAAACCGAGGTCCGGGCATGACTTGGTTTCAGACTGCAGGCTTCAGGGTGAATGCTCATCCAGACACGCGGAGGAGGAGGCGGTGATTTGGCGTCGGTCGAGTGCTGGTTCTCATATACCCGCATACCAGGTGTTCGAAATCATGGGACGCGGCGGCGCCTTGCGCGAGGGTTCGCGCCGCCACGATGTAGCGGCGCAGGTTGAATTTGAAAGCAAAAGTTGAAAGCAGTATATCATGTTTTAGTTTCAAGTACATAGTTCCAGGCGGTTTCAACATGGGTTTCATAGGGTCAACCTGCACCGCCCCACCACGAGGGCGGCCACGGCGGCGGACTCCACCGTGGGCATCAGCAGCGCCAGCCCCGACAGCATGGTCATTGAGAACAAGCGCCCCAACCCAGATCGGAGCATGACTTGTCTTTAGGTTGAATGCTCGTACAGAAGCAAGGAGAAGGAGTAAACGACGGGCTCAATTGGCTGTGAGTGGCCTCTTCAAGTCGAGGAGTTTCAGCATGGTTTGAGCGTTTTTCTCAAACCCCCCCTTGCCCGGGTCCGACGACACCACGCGCCCGCCGTGAACGAACCGACTCCAGTCCATATCTGGATCGTCCACCACGTGGTCGTAGCCTTACACAAAGGCCTGATGAATATTGCTCGTCGCGTCATTAGACGAATTCTGGCCTCTCGTCAATTGAATTAAATGTCATGTTATACTATGTTCATTGAAATAAATGTCATGTCATACTATCTGTCAGGCTCTACCGTAGGCGGTGGTGTCGTCCCAGCCGTCGCTGGCCGCCTCCACATCCGAGTCCCTGGCGAAGAACGGCGACGGGTCGGACAGCAGCGCGGTGTTGGGGTCCACCGTCAGCCAGGGGCTTACACTCGTCCAGTTTTCGGCTCAACGTAAGCGCTTTCTATCAGATAGGGGGTGCATTTGGGGGTTGTTTAGGGGGTGTTTAGGGGTAATAGGAGGTGTTCAGGGTATATTTTGTGTCAGAAACAGGTCAAATTGAGCTGAAACGCGGACGAGTGTAAGCCCCTGCCATCAGCACAGGCCACCCGGCGGTCAGGGCGGCGTACGCCGCACCCCATTTAAGGGCGACTCTCGAGGGGTAACTGGGCACTAGAGCGACGGCCTTCACGCCGGCTTTCCGCGCGATATCCGCGGCGGCGGCGTCGCTCGTGACGACCAGGACGCGGCGCTGGAGCCTCAGGCTACGGCCCATTATCATCCAAGATGTTTGCTCATAGTGTACCAGTGAACCAGAGGAAGAGGAGCATGAGGAGCAGAAGAAGGAAGAGGTGAATGTCTGAAGGAACACCATGAGCAAACAGTGGAGTAGCAGGCGAATGGGTGCGAGTGCACGACGAGCAAGCCATCAGACGTTACTGGGCCGTACCCGAGTCTTGCGACGCCACGGGCCAGGAGCGAGCGGAGCGCATCAATGTCCGTCACCTCGGCGCTTACCGCCACCAGCATCACTTCGGACGCCGCAGGGTCCAGCTCGGCCAGAGCGGAGCACACCGCTGTGCCAAGTGGATCACTCTTGCCGCCGCTGTCGCCGCCGCTGCCACCACACGCGCGCCGCGGCACCGTGTTGTAGCGGCGCAAGTTGAATTTGAACCCAAAATTGAAGCAAAATTGTAAGCCGTTGATCATATTCCACTTTGAAGCGCTTAGTTCCAGGCGCTTTCAACTTGGGTTTTATACAGTCAACCTGCATCAACCTACCGTGTGCAGGGCGCGAGTGAGCGGGACCGTGGTGATCTTACCCCCCCACGGCTCGGGTGGCTTGCAGTGCGCTTCTTTGGTCTTGGCGCCACCTGACCCCGCGCCCCACACCCCCGCCGCTCCGTCTACCCACTTCTTGCTCCCCACTATCAGGGCCCGACATCGAATGGTGGGTTTACTTTTGAGTTTTTGATCGTTACATTTGTAATATAACACGGACGTATTAACGGTGATATATTTTCACTTTGGTAAACTGACCATATCGAGTGGTTTGTCACACGTGGAGTGAACATGCTGGACGTTGATGAGACCTGAAATGATGGTACCGGGGAGGGGGTGAATGTGAATGCGTACAGGATGATGATACCGGGGACGGGGTAATGGCACCGGGCCACATCTACTATCCCATAATTGATGGAGTGTTGCACCTTGATGATACGAGGAACGGGGTGAATGTGTGAAGGTGCAATATGAGCAAACAGTCAGATGGCACCGGGCCTCACCCACGATCCCGTCGTTGATGGAGTGTTGCACCTTGCCCTCCAGCTCATGCACCGTCTTCAAGTTCGCCCCGCATCCCGTGCCGCAGTCCAGCTCCGAGATCGCCCCCCCGCAAGGGCCTGGCAGACGTTGCTCGCCATGTCATAGGATGTCGTTTAATTCAAGAAACGAGGGTTCGAGTGCATTTCGATGACGTGGCGGTCAACGGGCCTGGCAGATGTTTCTCGCCACGTCACATGATGCCACGTTGACTTAAGATACAAGGATTCAAAATGCGTTGGATGACGTGACGGGCAATTGCAATGCGTTGCATGACATGACGGTCAATTTCAATGCGTTGGATGACATGACAATCAATGCCAACGCGTTGAATGACGTGCCGGGCAACATCCTCCAGGCCTTACCCCCCGCCCGTGTAATATTTATAAACCTTTCTCATCTTGAACGCCTTGTCGGTGTGGTAGTTGGCGTGCATGGCAACCTGCGGATGAGGCCCGGTATCAAATGGAGGCTGAGTTGGCTGATTCCGTTTCCGGGATCCAGTAATCCGCCCGAATCCGCCCGAATCTGAGCCTCGATCGAATCCGTCCAAATCCGGAAACGCCAACCCAGAATCGAGGCGTCCAAGGCGCTCAAAGGTGTTCTCTCTGGTAGCAAAGGCGCTCTTACAGGTTTCAAACGTGTATCTTGCGGTATCAAAGGTCGTGGGCCTGACCGGAAGGTGGTTCTCTTTGTGTAGCGCGGGGGTGTGGCGGATGAAACGGAACATGACCGAGCTGTAGGGTCTGGCAGTCATCACTCGCCACCTCATTGGATGCAATTACTGCTTAATTCAAGAAACCAGGGTTAAAAGCGCGTGTTGATGACATGGCAGGCAAGGGCCTGGCCGATATCGCTCACCACGTCGTAGGATCCCGTTTGACCCAAGCAACGCAGGCTCAAATGCGTGTCGGAGGTGCCGTTTAAACAAAGAAACATGGGTTTAAAAGCGGTGGATGACACACGGGGGTTATTGAGAATAACGTCTCGACGGCCAGATCGACGTTCGCGAGGGCGTGGGAAAATACCCATACAGACGCGCGGACTCGAATCGTCATCGCCGACCGACCGCAGTCTATCGTATGGGCATTCACCCTCAGCTCGCGAACGTCGATCTGGCGGTTTATGGCGATCTGGCCGTCGGTCGAGACGTTATTCTCAATAACCCCCCTGTGACATGGCGCCCCCACAACATTCAGCAGGCCCTACCTTGGAGTTGACGAAGCACAGCGGGTGCATGACGCGCACCGTGCAACCTGCCGTGCCGCAGGGTCGTGCATAAATTGCTCAAAATGTCCTTCAACACATTTGCCAAGCCTCAATTCTTTAAGTAAATACCATTCCACGCCTGATGATTCATCGGCAGTATGCTCAGTAGAGCCAATATCCAGACTAGGAGTCAAAGCTCCAGTCTGCTCTCAATGGAGCTGCAGTACATATATCGACACGTGACAGACTGGAGCAGAGCGTCGCCTCGATGTGAGCAGTTTCTGCTGGGCCCTGCCGTGGCGTGGGCGTCCCTCGCACCGAACCACAGCTCCAGGTTATAACCCGCCTGGTCCCACAGCTCCTCTGTCGCCATGCGATATGCCATGATAGCCATGTCGTAGGGTAACAACTTGAAATTGAAAACAAAACTTGAAAACAGTTCATCAAGCACAGACAGCAGGCGCTTTCGACGCAGGTTCTATCGGCAGTACAAACAGTACAATCTGTATCTAGACTATCTAGTCTGCTCCTCACCGTTCGTTTCTCTGACGTCCTAGCGTTGTAGTACATATATCGACACGTGGCAGACTGAAGCAGAGCGTCGCATCGATACAATATACACCGCCCAACCATGAGGCGGCGCGATGCTTGCGTGGCCATGACCAACCACATCCCGCTGTTCAAAGCGGCGACTCGATACGCCCTCGCACGAGGGTCGAATGGATCGTACTTGTCACTTCATGTGGTTCATTGAACTCAAGCAACGAGGAAACCTAGACACGCGGATGATGATGTGACAGGCATACTCTCGTGGAGAGGCTGAGGAGATAGAGGAGGAGGAGGAGGAGGAGGAG
>Ga0307489_10001258_pt1 | contig 16622 bp, 9 predicted proteins | sample SB12metaG_FD_202247 | JGI IMG/M metagenome (GOLD analysis project Ga0307489, IMG submission 202247) | Sea-ice brine microbial communities from Beaufort Sea near Barrow, Alaska, United States - SB 1.2 | ecosystem: Environmental > Aquatic > Marine > Coastal | place: USA: Alaska | collected 2017-05-06
ATTAATACCTAAATACCCAGCTCTTCGAGTTGGGTATTTTTTTGCCTGTAAAATCACAAGTGCTAAAGTATCCTGCTTTAAATGTATTAATAATGTATAAAAGATGTCCTTAGTAATCAAGTAACTTAATATCTCTTTAATTCGTTGAGCAATTAATAGCTATATATATTGGACTTTGAGTTTTATGGTAATAAATTCACAAAAAGTTAAATTTGGAAGGGTTATAAGTGCTTACATTACTTTAATTCTAACTATTATAATAATGAGTTTAAGTTTCTCAGTGCTGGCAAGTGACATTAAAATACGTGCTTTGACATCCTCGTTCCCGCCATTGCAAATTTTTAAGGATGAGCAAGCAGATGGTTATACGGTTAATGTAATTAAGTCAGTGGTTAATAAAATCAATCAGAAAGATCAAGAAGCAATTACTGTTGATTTTGAATTTTTGCCTTGGAAGCGTGCTTTAAGAATTGCGACCTCCAATCGACCTAATATTCTTTTTTTTTCTCTGTCTAGAAGTCCTGAAAGAGAAGATCAATTTCATTGGATTGGACATATTTCACGTTATGATATGCATCTTTTCAGTTTAGATGAAAAATTATTGCACAATATACAATCGTTAGATGCAATAAAAGCTAGTCAACGAGTAATTGGGGTTCAGGATGGTTCAAATGTTGAAGAATATCTACTTTCATTAAAATTTATTAAAGACACCGATTACATTACTTTTTCTGACTATCGTGAAGGAATTCGAATGTTGTACCGCCATCGGGTTGATTACATACCCATGACAAGTTTCCTTGCCCGTGGCAATGTTTGTGTAGAAAATCTAGAGCCTGACTTATTAATTAAAGGCATGCGTCTTAATCAAGTTTCGGAGTCTTTATGGTTGGTTTTTAGCAAGTCTACATCGGCCAAGCTTATTCAACGTTTTTCGCATGCGCTCAACGTTTTTAATGACAATGACGAACATAAAGTTAATATCCAATTGCAGACCAATCGTTGGACTGATCAAGTTTGTGATAAAGAAAAACTATAATTAGATGGACGATTCTAATAAAAATTCGAGCCCGATTGAAAAAAAACAAGTTTTACGTTCTATATCATCTCAGCTTGTTCTATATTTATCGATGGTTTTATTATTTGCCAATTTAATAACTTTTGGTGTGGTAAGTTATCTTCAATCAGAGTCGTCAAATGCTCATTTAAGTAAAACATTCGAGCAAATTTCATTGCATCTCACAAACAGCCTCTCTCTACCCCTCTGGCAATTAGACAAAACTTCCATAAGTTATATATGCGATTCTTTTAAACTGACGGACTCAATTGTTGAAGTTCATATTTATGATGATCTAGGCAACAAATTTTGTGGTTTTAGGCAACCGTTTGCAGAAAGTGATCTTCAAACTAGAGAATCGTTAATCATGTACAACGATAAAGTTGTCGGAAGAGTTGAAATTTCCTTGGATCCAGATATTTTTAATAATCAGTTTAAAGCCATATATCAGGTTGTTGGCATCTTTATTCTTGTTAATTTAGCTTTTACTGTTTTTTCTATCAAGTTAATCATGAAACGGGTAATGCAAGCACCTTTAGACGAATTGAAAGAGTTAACTAAACACTATTCGAAAGAGTTTACCGAGAAGGCAGAACCTAAAACTCAAGTAATAACCTACAGCGAGTTTGCTGATATTGAGCCAATATTAAAAGTAATGGCAACAGAAATATCTCGTCATACTCAAAAGTTTGTTGCGAGCGTACGGGAACAGCAAGAAGCAAACGAAGCGAAGTTAGTGGCTGAATCTGCTAATCATGCGAAGTCTGATTTTATAGCGAATATGAGTCATGAAATTCGAACGCCAATGAATGCAATCATAGGTATGACGCAGTTAGCAATGAAAACAAATTTAAACGTGAGGCAACGTAGTTACTTGGAGACTATTCAGTTTTCCTCTGAGTCATTACTTCGCTTAATAGACGATACATTAGATTTCTCAAAAATTGAGGCAGGACAACTTGTTATAGAACAAATACCATTTTCACTCTGTAATGTTGTTAAGAACTTGGATACATTAATTAGCGCGAATAATGTTAATACTGAAGTGATTTTTTTGGTAGACGTTGGAACTGATGTGCCCGATGCATTGTTGGGTGACTCATTTCGATTAGGTCAAATACTTCTCAATTTATGCGGCAATGCAATTAAGTTTACACCTTCTGGTTCTGTGGTAGTGTCTATAAAAGCACTTGAGACGAATAGATCAACTGTATTATTAGACTTTAGTGTCCAAGATACCGGCATTGGCCTAGATAAACAGCAGCAAGGTTTAATATTTGATAAATTCAGGCAGGCTGATTCGTCAACAACAAGGCTCTATGGCGGCACAGGTTTAGGTTTAGCAATATGTAAACAACTAGTTAGTCTGATGGGTGGCTATATCGGTGTGACCAGCCAATTGGGCATTGGCTCCTGCTTTTCTTTTCAGGTGACATTTAATTTGGACCGTAGCCTAGTTATAAATGAGTTAATCTCTGTTAACGACGTTATAAAATTTAGTAAATTGGGTCTTCAGTCTCAATCACCGCATTTAAATCAAATAAAAGGCGCCAAAATTCTTTTAGTTGAGGATAAAGAAATCAATTTGCTTTTAATGCAGGAAGTGCTGGCAAATATGCAAGTTGAAGTCACTGTAGCGGTTAATGGAGCCAATGCGGTTGAAGAGGCAAAGAAAAAAATGTTTGACTGTATTTTAATGGACTGCCAAATGCCGGTAATGGACGGTTATCAGGCGACTCGTAAGATCCGCGAAATAGATGCTTATCAACACGTGCCTATCATTGCTTTGACCGCAGATGCACAAGACGGCAGCCAAGATAAAAGTTTTAATGCTGGAATGAATGGTCACATGACTAAGCCAATTGAGTTAAATATCTTATACTCAACACTCTCACAATGGATAATTCAATCCGACTAAAAGTAGTCTCTATGATGTTTATCTTTAAAAGAGGCAGATTCAACCTCGAAGTGTATAACCAATTAAGCTGCAAATGCTGCCACGTGTTCGGCCATTCTTTAGCCGGTGTTTTATAATTGAGTTTCTTTCTTGGTCTAGTATTGAGTAATGTTATCACAGAGACCACCTCTCTTGGTAATACCGTTTTAAAGTCCGTGCACTTCGGCTAGTACTGCCGTAACAATCCATTTGTATTTTCTTCAGCCCACGTTGCCAAGAGCTGTATGGATCAGCAAAATAGACGAAGGCACCAAGGGCTTCTGTCATTTCATGATAGGCGAACTCTTTACCATTGTCAGTTGTAATGGTTAGTACCGTATAGGGTTTTAGTAGCGAAATCGTTGCCGCAGTCACTTCTTTTGCCGACTTACTATTGACTCGTTTAGAAACGGTAAAGCTAGTGGCCCTATCGACAATGGTCACTAGTGCACCGCTGTGACCCTTACCTATCACCAGGTCAATTTTCCAATCGCCTACACGAGATTTCTCCTCAACGATTGTGGGTCGTTTATCAATGCTGACTCGATTCTTGATATGACCTCGACCAGCATAGGTTTTGCGACGTGACTGATAACGCTTTCCCTGGCGTCGTAAGTATTGAAATAGTAAGCCACCTAGGCGCTTGTCATGCCAAATAGGTTGGTAAATAGTTTCATAACTGATGACCGTGTTTTTTTCTCGCCGTAACCGGCCTGAAATTTTTCTGGGCTCCATTCCTTACGAAGTTTGGAGTCGATTGATCGAATCATATCAGGTGTCATTTTAATCGACCTGACGGCTGATAAGCGTCTGTTTGAGCTGATTTTATCGGCCTGTTGGTGTCGATAACCACGTAGGCCAGTATTACGTTTAAGTTCTCTGCTGATAGTCGACTGGCTAACACCGATCGTGTTGGCTATTGCTGTTTGTGTATTGCCGGTTTTATTTAACACATAAATCTGGCATCGCTCGCTGTAGGTTTTCATCTTGTCATCTCTTGCTGGAGAAAAATAGGACGAGCTTACAGCCAGCTATCCGCTTTTTCTACCGATTCAAGTACTGCACTTGAGAGTTGAATCCAAGAGATTTTAAGCATCTATATCCGATTAAAAGTGCAGGGAAATATCTCGATGAACGGCCAGGCATGATGCAATGCTACCGGCCTGATTAGGCGTTAGTTGTTCTTGTAGGCGCATACCAACAGTCATTCGAATAGCCTCATTATAAATGGCTAAATCTGACATTAATCTTTTCTCTGCTTGTTGTCTCCATTCTATTTCTGAAGACATCTCCTTAATCGCCAGTCTCACTTTATCAATGCTTTTTTCAGTATCAGAAGCGTCTTTCTTTAAAATCCTGCGTGCTTTAGATACCGATGTCTGAACTGACGATACGTTTGTAAAGTCAGCTAGTCGGTCTGTATAGCGCTTAATTTGTTCAATTGCCTGTAATGCTGGCTGATTTTCTATCGCTGTTATTAACAATTTAAGGTTGGGTAGATTTGCCTTTAATGATTCATTCTCACTTATCATTTTTTGCATTATTTGTATCACTTCATAACTTTCATCAGCATTACGTCGGTAATTACGGCTGGCCTTGTTGGCTAATTCAAACAGTTGATCAAATCTTTGTTTTGAATCACTCCATTGGCTGGGAAGATTAGTTTTGAGTTGGTCAAAATTTTGTTGTAAGCCTTTTTTAAGACTGATTTGTTGGTCAAGTAATACGTAATCAATACCGCTTTTAGTCAGGTCGCTAATTAATTCTGATGCCAACTCTATTTGTTTATTGAGAGTTATTAGTTTTCTTTCTATGGCTCGTGCATCCTGATGAATGGGTCGATAAGCTATTTTAAAACGTTCTAATTCACTTCTTGATCCTTTTACTTCTTCAATAAGACTAAAACTCTTCAAGGCCTTATTAAAGCTCTCGGTTAAATCATGCTGATAGTTAATGGGAAGGTACGACAGGCTTATTGATTTAATTTGATTTATACTGGCCATTATTGCTTTCCTATTGGCATCATAGTCCTCAAATACTGAGTTTTCCAAACATTGTTGTAGTTTCGGATTGCTGGGTGGTGGTGCCGTCTCAGAAGTGAGGTATGTCTTATTTGGCAGATAGTTGACTAGTGGTGGATAAAAACCAGCAATTGTCAGTCCTAGTAATTGCAGACCAATAAACGCAACAGCACCTTTGTAAATCTGTGTGGTTTTTATTTGAGGAGGTGCCACTCCTCGCAAGTAAAATAAAGCAAATCCAAATGGTGGGGTTAAAAAAGACGTTTGAATGTTTAAACCAATCATAACCCCCAGCCAAACAGCCGTAATATTAGCACCTGGGTCGGCGAGTAAAATAGGTGCAACAATGGGTACTACAACAACGGCTATTTCAATGAAGTCGAGAAAGAAACCAAGGAAAAAAATGACGGCCATTACGACGATAAACTGAACCCAAAAGCCACCGGGTAATGAGGTTAAATAACCCTTTACCAACTCTTCTCCCCCAAATGCCCGAAAAGCTGAAGTCAGCATTGCGGCACCAATCAAGATGATGAACACCATCGAGGTGGTTTTTGCCGTCTCTGTCATTACACCGACTAACGTGTCATCAATCCTATAAGCGCGCCAGACACTCCATCCTATGGATGCTAGTAAAGCCAGAACCGTAATCCCAGCCAGAGTAATGCCAAAGGCATCAGAAGTATTTTGAATGTTTTTAATATTCAAATCAAACATCTGTATTAGGACTGCTAAAACAAACAGTGAAGTAATTGCAATGATTGCAGGATAATAAGCTCGCGGTTTTCCTGCCATTAAACGGTAACTGCCCATTATTAATGCACCAACAGCACCAACAGCACCTGCTTGGTTTACGGTTGCTATACCAAAAATAATAGAACCAAGCACAACTAAAATGAGGGTAAGTGGTGGTGTTAAGGCGATCAATATTTTGACTGCAAAGCGACGATCATACTTACCTTCAAAGGGCACTGGCGGGGCTTTTTCAGGTGAAATAATAGCTGTAATTAATATGTAGAGCATATATAAACCGACTAATATTAATCCGGGTATAAATGCCCCCATGAACATATCGCCAGCACTGGCAGAGACAACATCGAAATCACCGGGCATTGAGAAGCTCCCAGTGGCCTCTCTATAGTCAGCCTTGCGCATGGTTGCTGCCTGGTCAGCTGCATTGGACAATTGGTCGGCCAGTATAATTAAAACAATAGAAGGTGGTATTATTTGACCTAAAGTGCCAGATGCGCAAATGGTGCCGCAAGCGAGCGATTTCGAATAGTTATTACGCAACATAGCTGGTAGCGAAATCATCCCCATGGCAATAACTGTAGCGCCTACAATGCCGGTAGTAGCTGCGAGTAATGCACCAACAAAGACCACTGAAATACCGAGCCCGCCCGGTACTGGACCGAATAACTGGGCCATCGCCACAAGTAAATCCTCAGCAATTTTTGAACGTTGTAACATAATGCCCATAAACACAAAAAGTGGAATGGCGATTAATGTGTCACGCTCAACATTCCAGTACAAACTTCGAAAATTGGTAACACCAGCACTCAGCCATTGATTAGGTCCGCCTAATGCAAAATAAGCGTCTGTATCACCTTCAAAAACATAGCCAGACAACGCAGCTAGGGTAATCGTTAAGATGGCTGAGCCGGGTAAGGCAAATGCAACTGGAAATCCAGAGATCAGTGCAAAAGCCATGGTTACGACTAATAAAATGAGAAAATAAGTTTCCATGAATTAAACTACTCGCTTACTGTGAACAAGTTGCCGGTATTCCACACGTTCCTCGTCCGATGGGTTATGAAGTTCGCTAATATTGTATAAAAGGTAACTCACGAACTGGATTAGCATCGATACCGCAAAGACAATTAAAAAACCCGCCATAATATATTTCACATACATACCATAACCACTTTGCGATACTTCAAAACTCAATAATGGACTGTTGATACTATTACCTTTTCCACCCATCCCATGCATTAAAATAACCCAACAAATTGGCATGCCAAGCACAAGGCAGCCAATGGAATTGGTCCAAGCTTTTGTTCTTCGTGACATACCTGCATAAACTACATCGACTCGCACGTGCCCTTCCTCAACGAGTGTGTAAGCACTTGCAAACAGAAATAAAGCGGCATACCAGAAGCGAACAATGTCACCCATATAGGCTTGTTCGTAAGAAAATACAAATCGACTAATTACAATAGAAAATTCGGCCAAAACGACAAATAGCGCCAGCCAACAAAAACTAATCTGACGAAATATTGTGGCCATAAAAAACGATAATAGAATGAGAGGGTAGTGGACATAGCTGCCACGGAATATAGGTCGGCCTAATTGAATGGTTAATTCTGTGCCAACCAAAGGTTCAAGTAGGTCTTCAACGCGCAGAAAAGAGATCAACATGTCGATAAATCCGACCAAGACAACCGACCAAAATGACATACGAATGATGTAGGCGGTTAGTGTAGCAAAACGATAAGCTTCATCGTGTAATGTTCGGCTGGCAGTCTTTAGTACATAAAATAGACCTAGAACTAATGTTGCTAAATAGGCAGTGAGCTGTGTCCAACCCTGATTTAATTGATTGTTATCGAGTGGTTTATAGGGCGGCTCAAGGCCAGCAAATTGATAATGTGACATAAGATTAAAAGGGCCGGGCAGTCCTTGCCAATAGACCAAATAGTTATTAATCAAATAGAGTAGTAACGCAATCACCATCGAATAGGCGAAACATCGGCTAAGAGTCGTCAAGTTAAAAGCATACTGCATGTTTAGGAGGGGGATATTTACGAAAAAGAAGAATAAAGACGGGGGTTATTAATCCCCGTCTATGTCAATTGACTTGACCAGCGAAAAGCTTAAAGACCTAACACTCGATTGCGTTGTTGTACGTAGGCCTGATCTGAAATTTTCGCCCAAGCTCCGACTTCATTTCGAGAAGCAATAAAACTCTGGTGAATTTTTTTGGCAAGCGCATCATGTTGTTGAACTTCCTCAAATACTTCTTCGGTTGCTTCACCAAAGCTATCATAAATATCATCACTAAAGCTACGAAGTTTAACGCCTTGCTCAGAGATTAATTTTGACAGTGAAGCACCATTATTAGCATTGAATTCAGCCATCATAACTGAGTTTTCAGTTTCGGCTGCAGCAATTATGGTCATTTGATCAGCTTCGCTTAGACCATCCCAGAATTTTTTGTTCATGCCGAGAGTCAATTGTGCGCCTGGCTCATGCATGCCTGGATAATAATAATATTTAGCCGCTTCATAAAATTTCATAAAGCTATCATTCCAGGGACCAACCCACTCTGTTGCATCAATAGCACCAGAAATAAGGTTTTCGTAAATTTGGCCGCCAGGTAATGAGACAGGAGAGGCGCCAAGTTTAGATATAACATCACCACCAAGGCCAGGTATTCGCATTTTTAAGCCCTTAAAATCAGCTGCTGTATTCATTTCCTTACGAAACCAACCGCCCATCTGAACACCTGTGTTACCGCAAGGCAAACACTTCAATCCGTATCCAGCTGCTAGTTCATCATGTAACTCTTGACCGCCACCAAACTTCATCCAGGCATTAATTTCGGTATAGGTCATTCCAAAAGGTACGGCGCAGAAGTATGCCCAGCCTGGGTGTTTGCCTTTCCAGTAATAGTCCGCACCGTGATACATTTGTGCATTGCCCGACGCAACTTCATCAAACGAATCAAACGCTTTAACGCGTTCATTGGCAGCAAAATAATTAACTGTAATGCGGCCATCAGTCATTTTAGTTAAACGATCAGCAAATCTTTGTGCACCTGTACCCAAACCAGGAAAATCTCGAGGCCAGGTAGAAACCATGGTAATTTCAATCTTGTCCCTAGCAATTGCTGGTGCAGAAATAGCGGCTGCACTCGTAGCAACGGCAGCGGCAATACCACCTTTTAATAAGTCACGACGTTTCATTTAATCATCTCTCCTATTTAATGACTGATGTTTTACATTTTAATTTTTGGAATTACTAATTCATATTAGTTGGGCGGTAAAACTAACTTACACTGTATTTACATTCAAAACATTTTGTTCTATCTCTTTTAATATTACAAGTCATAAGACTTCATACTTAATGTCTGTCATAGAAACAATAAATAAAATGAGTCCATAATTAACTATTTGTAGTTGTTTATAAATAAATGGGTCTATCTTTATCTTGAGAAGGAAATCGAAATTAATAAAGTGGTGCCAGTTCCAAACCAAAACATCAAAGCAGGATGGTAACTTAGTCTTGGATTAAAATTAAATCATTGGTGTGGTAAATCAAACTATAACGCCAAAATACTATTATAAAGTGAGTTCTTTGGCTCCCTAGAACCGAAAAAAATCCATTCGAAATTTAAACACTTAATTGATCTATGTCAAGGAAAGCTATTTAGTGTCAAACAGTGGGAGATGCTATAGCCTTTAGGTTGGTTATCGGTTAAAAGCCAGCAGTGATATCGGTATCGGTTTACCGACACCGTACCCTTGCAGGTAGTTAATACCAATGTCCTGGCAGACGGTCACTAATGCGTCGCTTTCAACATACTCCGCTATTGTTTTTATATTCATCACTTTGCCAATCTGATGAATGGCTTGAACCATAGCTAGGTCGATCGGGTCGTCCACCATACCGCGTATAAACGAACCATCGATTTTAAGATAGTCGACTGGAAGGGTTTTTAAATAGGCAAACGAAGAAAGGCCACTACCGAAATCGTCTAGAGCGAAGCTACAGCCAAGTTTTTTTAGACTACTGATAAGCGACAGAGCTTGTGACAAGTTGGCAATTGCCGTCGTCTCGGTTATCTCAAAGCAAATCTGATGTCCTTGCACAATGCCATCTTCAAAGTAATTAGCCACAAATTGGGGCAGTTCTGTGTCCCCCAAGCTAGCACCTGATAGGTTAATAGCAACTTTTGGTACATGAGCTGCCTGTGTTTTTAGCCAGTTAAAAGTTTGGCTAATAACCCAACGATCAACGTTCGACATGATGCCATATCTCTCAGCTGGCGGGATAAATTCATCTGGATATATAATTTTATTATTATCTGAGATGAGGCGAATCAAAATTTCGTAGTGGTGCACGCTTAGAGAATCGCCACATACTATAGGCTGTACATGCAGTTCAAATTGATTTTTATCGATGGCAACTGTTATTCGGTTTACCCATCCTAATTCAGCTTCCTTAATAGCGCCTTCTTCAGCCTGAAAAATATGGATACGGTTTCTGCCCTTGGCCTTGGCTTCGTAACAAGCCATATCGGCATGATGAATATAGTTTTTAACCGAGTCATTTTGTCGAATCGTAACGAACCCAATAGACACGCCAATACGAAATGATTTCTGTTGCCAGATGAAGCGAAAACTGTCGACAGTTTGTCTCAAATGCTCAGCGATTTGGAACCCTTTTTCTGATGAGCAATCGTGCAGTAAAACACCAAACTCATCCCCACCTAAACGAGCTAACAGATCGCTTTTTCTAATTTTTGAGTCAAGCAATGACGTCAATTGTTTTAGTAAATTATCACCAGCAGCATGCCCACAGGTATCATTAACAATCTTGAATTGATCTAAATCCATAAACAGAATGACATGCGAGGCCGTTTCATCTTTATGGACTGGAATCGCTAGTTTCAATTGGCGTTCAAATTCACGTCGATTGGGCAGGCGGGTTAGTGAATCATGGTAGGCCTGCCAATTCAGCTCCTGAGTGTGTTTTCTAGCTCTGGTAACGTCACTAAATACGAGTATTGAACCAAGTATATCTCCATAATCACCAGTAATTGGTGCGGCTGAAGTTTCAATCGCCGCTTCGTTTCCTGATCGATTAATTAATACAGTGTGGTCTCTGAGGTAATGTGCAGCTCCAGATGTAATTGCCATTTTAACAGGATCGGGCACTGCCTCACGGGTTGTTTCATGCAAAATCTTGAATACTGTAGAGACTAACTGTCCAGTCGCATCCTTGTTAGTCCAGCCAGTTAAAACCTCAGCAGCTGGATTAATAAGTTCGACCAAACAGGATTCATTGCTAACAATGACACCTTCCCCGATTGAATTTAAAGTGATATGTAATTTTTCTTTTTCGGTGGTTAGCTTTTGATATGAGTTGGTTGTTTCTTCTTGTAATTGATTAAAGGCCAAAGCGAGTAGGTCTAGTTCATCTGGAATAGATTCTGGTTTCTTACGACGATTAAATGTAATGAGGGGATTGACTGCGTGAGGTCGAAAGTTTCGAAAACCCTCAAGTAATTTATATAAGTGTCGGGTGACCAGATAGTGGAAAAATAAGATGATAAATCCTGCTACTAAAAATGTTTTCAGTGCATTGGTGATTAATATTACGAGTATCTTATTGCGTAGTTGGGCGTAGACCTCATCGAGATCCGCCATTACTCGAAGCGTGCCAATATTTTGCATTCTATTTTGGTGCTTGCGTTCTAATGGGAAATTGCGTTCGATAATGCTTGTCTTTTTCTTGCTCCCCGCTTGCCAGCTGACGTCGCCATTGACTATTATTGCGATATATTCTATGCCGTCCAGTTTTACTAGACTATCGAGTTGTGTTTGAATTTGTTTGTGGTCGATAACCCAGACGCTGTTAATAATAGGTGGCAGGCTACTGACTTCAATCTCATGCAGGTTTTGGTTGATCGCATTGACGGACTTGCTGTAGTCAAAATGCAATTGTATTGAGCTAGTTAGAAGTGTCAGCAGCGTGCTAAACATCACGACGCCGACAATGAGACGCCTCGCAATATAATTGTCTTTGCGGCGTAACTGTTTCATATAACCATCACACGACTGCTATTTCTCTTAGTATGGATATTTAGGCTTAAAAAGTACGTGATTAGGCTAAGCAACATACTTACTCAAGTTTGAAATACTGCTGCTGAATTTGATCATAGGTTCCGTTCACTGTTATTGCTTCCAAGCCATCTCTAAAAGCTGTTATTAAGTTGGCATCAGAAGTCAGGCTAAATGCCATATAGAGTTGATCTGACAACTCATCGAGTCGAAATACACGCTCGAACAAAGAGGCGTCTAAACCTTCGTCTTGTAATCTGTGATAAAACGAAGCTTCATCGGATGCAATTAAATCAATACGGTTGTTAGCGAGTAACCGGATACTCAGAATATCGCTCGCGACCGTCACTAGTGACGGCATTTGATGTCTTTTCAGGTAAGTAGAGATGACATCTTCTGATGACACCGCAATGTCGTATTTCTTTGCCTGAGCAATAGAATTGACTTGAATTGACTTGTTTGACTTGAGTTTAAACAGCGATGTTTTATAGGGCGCAATGGCACCTACCCAGTGAAACAATGCCTCGCGCTCAGTGATTCGGGCAATCGAATAAATCAGGATGTTTTTATCAGTCAGAGCGGTTTCATAGGCTCGCGACCAAGGGTAAAATTCAATCGAGGCTTGAAGATTGATCTTTTTCAACACCGCCTGAACGACTTCACTAGAGAGTCCTTTTGCTTCATCATCTACTTGAAAGTTATAGGGCGGGAAGTTTTCAGTTATAATTCTAAGTGACTCGGCCTTCAATGGGCTCGTGATGAGCAGTAAGAGTAGTAACACAATGCGAATATTCATAATATCTGACATGCCTCTTCAATAGATTATAAGTCATGAGCATAGTAGATCGGTGGGGAAATGTGGATTTAATTAATGAAGAGGCAGCTACCCTAACGCAGTTGGGCTAGTGAAGTTTGAACTTAACGATCAAAATAGGCAGTAACATCAGATTTGCAATGAGTGCCGTTGTCATCGCCAGACCAGAAAGCAGCCCGAAGTAAATTGTAGGCACAAAGTTAGACAACGCCAGTATCGAAAATCCGAGTACGACAGTCACTGTTGTGTAATAAAGTGCATGACCAATACTATTGTGAGTTCGTTTTATTGCTGGCCAGTAGTCTTGATCAATAGCGTACTCTTCGCGGAAGCGGTGAATATAATGAATTGAATCATCAACGCCAATGCCAATGCTAATGGCCGAGATGGTGATGGTCATGATGTCTAGCGGGATACCAATCCAGCCCATTAAGCCGAGAATTAATCCTGCTGCGATCATGTTCGGAACAATGGTTGCAATGGACAGGCGTATAGCCCGAAACAAAACCGTAAACATCAATAAAATGGCAATGAACACCACACCTATGGTTAAAATTTGTGATTTAAAAAGACTTTGCAGTAAGTTGTTATAAAGAACCGCCATGCCCGAGATGTTAACCTGTTCAGGTTGTAGATCTAGCTCATCAACCAGGTGTGTTCGAATGGTATCGATTAGTTGCTGACGCTTCAGGTTCTTGTCCGACTCATAAATACGAATGCTAAATCTGAGTTGGTTTCCATCCGCTGATAAATAAGGCGTGATGAGCGACTGCCTGACACTGTCGGGCAAACGCTTGTAAACAACCGCTAGTTTGAAGTCATCGAAGGGCTCTCCTTCATTAATAGTTTGCAGCATTCGCATGCCGGTATCGATGGACAGCACCTTGCCTGTCTCAGGCAGACTTTCCAGATAGGCGTGAATTTCAGCAATATCGAGCAAGCCATAGCTATTAAACCAGTAGCTAGATGACGTAATGTCATCACTATCGTCGTCGTTGAACTCATCTTCCTCAAAAAAGTCATCCTCTAAACCCGACACCATTTCTGCACTTTCTTCGAATACGGGTGCATCGATAATGATATCCATCGGTGTCGTGCCCCCGAGTTTTTGGTCGATCAAGCTCATGCCCTGGAAAATTTCGGTGTCTTCTTTGTAATAGTCAATAAAACGATTCTCGACGGATAGCTGCGGCAAACCGGATAAGCCTATGCCAGCGAGCACGATAAATAACAACAACGTTGCCTTACTGTGGTTTTGGATAAACTGCGCAACTGAGGTCATGATGGTGGCGGTGAAGTTGCCCTTCGATTCGTGCTGTTGTTTTGGCAATAACATTAGCGCCGCAGGGAACAGGGTGAACGCAAGGAAAAACGATATTGAAATGCCAATCACCATCATCCAACCAAAGTCGATGACTGGGCGTATGCCACTGACTAACAATGAGCCAAAAGCCACTATGGTTGTAACTGCGGTATACACGCAAGGCAAAAACTTGCTGCGCACAGTTTCGCTTACCAGTTCAAACTGTGATGCATCAGGCGTCTGTTCTGACACTTCACGATAGCGAACAATTAAATGAATCACTAGTGACAGCGTGATGATTAGCAGTAGTGAAATAAAGTTTGAGGAGACAACAGTCACTGGCCAATGCATCCAGCCAAGATAACCCATCATCACCAGTGCGCTGGTGACACAGATCACTAAAGGTAAAGCCACCCATCGAACTGATCTGAACGATACGATTAGAATAAGAATAATAAAGCCCACTACGCCGACACCGAACACTTTTAAATCGCTGCGAATAAAGTCAATTGAATCGCTCACGATCATGGGCACGCCGCCTAAAAATAGTGTGGCTTGATCACGGTGTAAGTCCATAACCGCACGGACTTGTTTGATTGTTTCGTCCTGACGTAGATTGGCAGCAAGATTGAGTTGTTTGATCTTCTCAGAAATAATCTGGATCTGAGCTTTGTGCTCGTCGCTTAAGGGTTGATTGGCATAAAGTTTGTCACGTCTCAGGTTGAGCTTGAAAAGCTCGCCATCTGACTCTAGGTTGACTTGTAATGCGGTGGTATCACCCTGGTCACTCACCAGTAAGTTTTTATAGAGCGGACTCGTTGTCATTTCGATCTTTGCCAGCGCAATATCAACATCATCACTTTCGAGTGTTCTAATTTCCTCTGTGATTTCTGTTAGCGTTACTGGCGGACTGCTGATCAGCGGAACATCAAGCATGCTGACAACAGATTTAACATGTTCTACCGCTTTTAACTGATCTCTCAATTCGGCAATGTTGGCTAACGTTTGAGCACCAAATAAGGGTTTTTTTGGGCTATAAGTAACAATCAAAAATTCTTCGGTGCCATAGGTTTTTGCAATAGACCGAAAGTACTTTAATGCTTTGTCATTTTCTAAAATCAGTGAATCCGACGAAGCGTCGAGTTCAAAATCAGTCGTGTGAGCAATAAAAAATCCAGAGACTAGCGCGACGACGACAAGCGTAGCTATTGGGCTGTTAAGCACCAATCGATTGAACAGTTTGATTAAAAAAAGCGCCATTTTCTATTCCCTAGATTGTTTTATTACGGTCACAAGCACTACTTCTTTTGTCCGATCTTGGCCCAGCTATCGCGCAAGGTCATCGTCCGATTAAAAATCGGTTGCTCATTGCTCGAGTCGGTATCACTAATGAAATAACCCAATCGTTCGAACTGATAGGCCAATACATTACCGGTGACGTCGACTGCTGGCTCAAGTTTGGCATTATCGACGATTACTCTCGACTCGGGGTTCAAGGTTGGAATGAAATCATCTTCAGCGGCCGGATTGGCGGTCAGGAACATACGATCTAACAGGTTAACTCTGGCGTTAACCGCATGCTTCGCACTGACCCAGTGGATAGTGCCTTTCACCTTTCGACCATCGGCTGACTTTCCGCCACGGCTGTCTGGATCGTAGGTGCAAATTACCGAGTCGATACTGCCATCTGCATTTTTAATCACTTCCTTACAAGTCACGTAGTAGGCGAACCGCAGTCGGACTTCGCGTCCAACAGTGAGTCGAAAAAACTTCTTTGGCGCATCATCCATATAGTCATCCTGCTCAATGTAAAGCACGCGTGAAAAAGCAATTTCACGCGTGCCGTAATCGGGGTTTTGTGGATGATTGGCGCCGGTGAACATCTCTATCTGATCTTCAGGATAATTTTCTATAATCAATTTAATTGGCTTGATTACAGCCATGCGCCGTACCGCTCGAGTATTTAAGTCTTCGCGCAGGGCATTTTCAAGCACGCCCATTTCAATCGTACTGTCTTTTTTAGTCATGCCGATCATGCGGCAAAACTCGACAATCGATTCGGGCGTAAAACCACGACGACGCATGCCCGCAATAGTCATCATGCGAGGATCATCCCAGCTATCGACGTGGCCATCGCTCACTAGCAGGTTAAGCTTACGCTTGCTGGTGAGTGAGTATTCCAGTTGTAGACGCGCGAATTCAATTTGACGCGGATGACAGGGCGGATCGAGCTTATCTAGAATCCAGTCATACAGCGGACGATGGTCCATGAACTCGAGCGTACACAATGAGTGAGTCACACCCTCAATGGCATCCGACAATCCGTGGGTAAAATCATAGAGTGGGTAGATACACCAGGTGTCGCCAGTATTGTGATGAGTAACATGACGGATACGATAAATGACCGGGTCACGCATATTAATATTGCCTGACGCGAGATCAATTTTAGCGCGCAAGACATGCTCGCCATCAGCAAATTCACCGGCTTTCATTTGTTCGAATAACGCCAAGTTCTCGTCAGGTGAACGATCACGGTAAGGGCCTGCAATACCGGGTTCAGTCAAGGTGCCACGGTTGGTTCTAATGTCATCAGCGTTCTGACTATCAACATAGGCATCCCCTTGATTAATCAACTGCACCGCATAA
>Ga0307489_10001259_pt1 | contig 16620 bp, 28 predicted proteins | sample SB12metaG_FD_202247 | JGI IMG/M metagenome (GOLD analysis project Ga0307489, IMG submission 202247) | Sea-ice brine microbial communities from Beaufort Sea near Barrow, Alaska, United States - SB 1.2 | ecosystem: Environmental > Aquatic > Marine > Coastal | place: USA: Alaska | collected...
CCCCCAAACAACCCCTAAATGCACCCCCTATCCCACATAAAGCGCTTACATTGAGCCGAAAAGTGGACGAGTGTAAGCCCCTGCCTGGAGGCCCGCGTGGAGGACGCCGAGGCGGTGTGCAGCACTCTCGAGCAGACCATCACGGCGCACAAGGGCGAGGCTGGCAAGCTCCGCACAGCGTTGGCGCGCGCGGAGGCCGCCGCCGCCGCCGCCGCGGTGCGCAGCGCCGAGGCAGGGCCCTACACGGCGTCCTCACTATTTCCTCACAGTGTACCTGTACACACACGCCGCATGGTCCTTACATGGCGTCGTGACTGCTCGATTATAGTCCACCTGTACACACTCGTCTTCTCCTCATCCTCCTTCACTGATGCTAACGAGGGAAGGAGGGTGCAGGCCCTGCCCCGAGGCGGACTCGCGGCTGCGGTCGGCGAGCGCCGCGGCGGACAAGGCCAACACCTCCGCCAAGCAGGCAGGGGCTTACACTCGTCCACTTCTCAGCTCAACTTGAGCCGTGTCTGACACAAGAAAACACCCTACACACCCTACACACCCTAAACACCCTAAACACCCCCTCCACACGCGCTACACAGCCCCTGCACGCACCCCCTGTCCCATACACAGCGCTCAAGTTGAGCTGAGAAGTGGACGAGTGTAAGCCCCTGCAAGCAGGCCGGCGCGGCGGCGGTGGACGCGGAGAAGCGCGCCAGCGCCGCCAAGACCTCCGCTAAGGCGGCTCAGGCCACGGCGGCGGCAGACCTCGCGCGCCACAACGACGAGCTCAGTCGCACCAAGGAGCAGCTGGCCAAGGTAGTGCCTGGCACATACCGCTCGCCACGTCGTTTCAACTCAGTGTCGGAAGGTCATGTCCTGTTTAGGGTCTTCGAAATCGAGGGTCTATTTACTCAAGGATGGCGACCCGGTCGGACTGTCAGCGAGTCGGTCGGTGGGATTCTGGAAATGTCCAGTTCTGATTGGTCGGAACGGGATTCGATACCATATCTTCTCCACCAGACCGGACACTGAGTTTAACATATTTTACACTCTCGTCTCGTGAGCTGTTTGGCATCCTGTGACGTAGTGAGCAAAGCTTGTCAGGCCCTGGGTGGAGGAGCGGACGCAGGCGAAGAGCGCGGGCGCGGCGGCGGCGGCGGCGCGGGCCGAGGCGGCGGCGGCGGCGGCGGAGGTGGCGGAGGCGCGCGCGGTAGGACCTGGCAGATAGTAGTGCTCGTCACATCATCGACACGCAGTGTGATCCCAGGCTGCTTGATGTCAACTCTCATCATATGACGTGGCGAGCAATATGTGTCAGGCCCTGCCTCGCGGCGGCCGTGGCAGCGCAGGGCAAGGTGAAGCTGGCGCAGGCGGACACCAAGGTGTGGCGGTGCATGTCGACCCTATCAAACCCAAGTTGAAACTGCCTGGAATTATGCGCTTGAAACTGAAATGTGTTGAACCGCGTTCAAGATTTGGTTTCAAATTCAAGTTGCGCCGCTACGCCGAGGCGGCGAGCGCGGAGCTGGCGGCCACGCGCGCGGACGCCGCGGCGAGCAAGAAGGACGCCGGCGTGGCGCGCCAGGAGGCCGCCGAGTACCGCGCGGCGGCGGAGGCGGCCAAAGCCGAAGCCGGTAGGGGCTGGCAGATATTGCTTGCGACGTCATGCATCATCGGCACGCATTTTAAACCCTTGAGTTACTTGGCATTCTATGACGTGGCGAGTAACATCTTCCAGGCACGCAGTTTATACCCTTGAGTTACGTGGCATTCTATGACGTGGAGAGTAATATCTTCCATGCACGCATTTAAACCCTTGAGTTACATGGCATTCTATGACGTGGCGAGTAATATGTGCCAGGCCTGACAAGCCGGGAAGCTTCGCGTGGAGGCGGTGAAGGCAACAGCCGAGGCGAAGCAGGCGCGGGACGAGGCGTGGCGGATGCAGAGCAGCCTCACAGCCGCGGCGGCGGAGGCAGGGGCTTACACTCGTTCACGTTAGAGCTCAACTTGAGCAACTCCAGGACACATTCATGAGTTAAGTTGGGTTATGCGGTGGACAGAGGAGCTCAAGTTGAGCTGAAATGGGAACGAGTGTAAGACCATGGGCGGAGGCTGACTACGTCTACTACGGAAACGGCACGGCGACAGAGCAGACGCCGGAGTTGGCGCTGGCGCAGCTGCGGAGCAAGGTTGAGACCAAACTGGGGTACACGCTGGAGGAGGGGTGGTTTGTTGCGTGGGAGGAGGTGTCAGGGGGGTCGGCGGGGGGCGTGCGGCGCGAGAAGGTGTTCTACGACCCGGTGACTCCGGGGGTGAAGCTGTACGGCGACAGCATGGCGCTGGTGCACGTCAAGGCGCGCCTCGCGGCGGCGGCGGCGGAGGCGGCGGCGGCGGCGGCGACGGTTGACAAGGAGCGCCGGGCGGAGGCGGTGGCGGCGGTGGCGGCGGCAGAGGAGGCAGAGACGGCGGCGGCGGCGGCGACGGCGACGGCAAAGGTTGACGAGCAGCGCCGAGAGAGCGAGTTCAAAACCCGGCTGGCGGCGGAGGTGAAGAGCGCGGTCGGGCGGGCGGTGGAGGAGGAGCGGCGAAAGGCCAAGGCCGCCCTCGACGCCAAGGAACAGAAGGCCGCCAAGGTGGGGCCGTGCAACTTGAATATATTTGTCCGTCTTAGATTTCAAATCTAACGATCAAAACCCTACATTAAAACCCCCATTCAGACCCACAGAGGGTGCAACTTGAAAGCCTGAAACCCTTATTGAAAGCGCCTGGTTTCAGCGCCTGAAAGTATAATATGATAATCGGCTTCCAATTATTGGTTTCAATGTCATCTTGCGCCCCTACACCTAGGAGGCGGCGGCGAAGGCTAAGGTTGCGGCCAAGGTGGAGGCCAAGGCTGCATCCGCGGGCACGGCGGCGGCGGGAGCCACTACGGCATCAAAAGCGGCAGCGGGGGGGGCGGCGGTGGTCTCGGTCAATGTCTCGGTCTCGCGATGTGCGGCTATGACGGCGGCGGCGGGGGCGGCGGCGGTGGCGGCGGCGGATGCGGAGGCGGATGCGGAGGCAGCCAAGACGCCCAAGAAGTCCACAGGCAGCGGCGCCTCCGACGCGGCGAACCAGTTTCCCGGCGAGCTCGCCATCGACCGCCGCGTGCGTGTGTTCTGGCCCGAGGAGGCAGACTTCTTCGCCGGCCTGGTCACCGCGCACAACGCCAACACCGGGAGCCACACCATCCGTTACGACGACGGCGATGTGGAGGTAGAGCTGGGTAGATACTGCTCGCCACGTCATCGATGCGTGATTGACACCCTCGTTTGAATTACACAGTATCCTGTGACGCGGCGAGCGATATCTGCCAGGCCCATTACCCCCGCCAGGTCATCGACAGTTTCACACCCGACACGCATTCTGAAACCTCGTTGATTGAGTGAAACGGCATTCTATGACGTGGCAAGCAACATCTGGCGGGCCCTACATGGAGGAGGTGGTTCTAGCCGTGGAGCGCATGGAGTGGGAGGATAGATCTTCGGGCGTGGCGGTGACGCCGGCGGCGCCGGCTGCGGCCGCCACGCCGGCGCCGGCGGCTGCCGCGCAGACCCCCCGCACCGTGGTAGGGCCTGCCAGATATTGCTCGCCAAGTCATAGGTCGCCATTTGACTCAACAAACAAGGGCCCAAACGCGTGTCGATGACGTGGCCGGCAATCCAGTGCGCCCTGTCGTATGGTGGCATTTCACTCAAGTAAAGAGGCTTCAAAGTGCGTGTCCATGACGTGGCGAGCAACATGTACCGGGCCCTGCACGGTGGCCCGGTGCGCCGCCGCGGCCACGCAGACCCCCGCGCCGCCCGCCCCCGCGCAGAGCCCCGCGCCGCCGGGGTCCGCCCTGCCCGCCGCCGCGGCCGCCGCCACTCCCTTCACCGCACCCACCCCCGCCGCTACCGCCGCCGCCGCCGCCAGCACCCCCTTCACCGCTTCCTCTATCCTCACCTCCCCGGAGCGCACCACTGGCGTCAAGAGTTTCCTTTCGCGGCACATGTCTCAGCTGCGCGGCGAGCCCGCCTCCCTCGAGTCGCTGCTGGTAGGGTCCAATGCGCGCCACGTCCAAGGATATAAGCCTGTTCATGGAGGCATGTTTCATCCTATGACATTTAAAAACAAGCCCACGTTCGAAAATGTAATTTTGGACATTTTGATTGAAGACATCTTGAGTCAACATATATCTTCAAACTTGGGCTTGTCTCAAAAGGTCATATAACATGATGAGCATTATGTCATCCACCCTTGTGTATAAGTTACATTTCATCCATGACGTGGCGTGCATTAAGATGGCATGCGTGATGTAGCTGGCCCTCGGTGCTGGGCGCGGCGGCGGAGGCACACTTCAGCGCCCCTGAGGTGCTCGGCGTGCTGTCGGAGCTGGCGGTGGACACGCCCCGCCGCGCGGCCACGCACATGATCACCATCCACGAAATCTGAAGGAGTGCAAAAGCGTTTGAAATCTGAGGAGCGGCCAGGCGGGCGGCGCCGTGGTCTGAAACACGACTTTGAACATGAATTAAAACACGCACGAACATGATCTGATTATGGAGGATGGTGCTGGCGGCATACTAGTACTTGAACAGCACATATGTATTTGAAATCGACTACATATGTAATATATGACCATGCAACTATTGAACGTATCCCTTGATGCAAGAGCTGGGCTGCGCTGGCGCGGGCTGCAAAAATGTTGACAACTTCTGTCGGTCTGTTCCTTTGAGTTACGCCGGAGCCTTTTCGTGTGTTGCGTGTGTTAGAGTGTGTGCGACCGGTATTTGTGAAGCGTGTTGCGTGCGCGCAGGACTGCAGTCTATGCCGTGGCTACTCGTTGCCTGAAGTCTTCAAATATTGCCGCCTGACGCCTGAAAACTCTCGCTAGTACCTGCGCGTGGTGCAATCCGTTTGCAACACGCGCTGTGGCTATCTGCTATTAGACCGTCTACATCTGAAGAATCTGAACACGACGTTTCGGCGTGAACGCACAAGACCCCTTTTGGGACTTCCCAAAATGGCATTAAGTGCGCGGGTGCCGAACTGCATCGATACCATCTCTGAGGCAGCCATTTATCTCCTATCCCTGAGCATCCGGGCCGCCCGCCGGCTCACCTGCAGTTCCCCCTCCAGCGCCTGGACCCGCGCCTCAAGCTCCCGCGTGCGCTCCCTCAGCTCAGCGTTCTCCTGCTCCGGCGTCGCATCCCTACTCTGCTCTTTGCCAAGGCCACGGCCCTCGCTCGCGCCCCCGCCACTCGCCTCCGCCTCGACAGCTGCCCCCCCACCTCCGCTGGCACTGCCCCCGCCACTAACCCCGCCACTCACGCTTCTGCTGTCACCCCCGCCCCAGCTGCTGCCGCGGACGTCAACGTCATCCAAGAGGTCGTCACCGTCCCAAACCTCCACATCGTCCTCGTCGTCGTCGTCGTCGTCGTCGTCGTCGTCCTCCTCCTCGTCCTCGTAACCCTCCTCGTCGTAAACTTCGTCGTCCTCGTCTTCCCCCTCCGCCGCTTCATACTCAGGCAGCACGGCCAGGGCCTCGCCCGCCGCGCCCGTCGAGCCCGAGCCATTCAGCGAGTCCATCGCTGCCACCGCCGCCGCCCCCACGCTCCCCTCCACCATGCTCGCCAGCGGCTGCCCGCACAGCGTCATGCCCAGCAACGCGAAGACCTCGTGCATGCGCGGCGGGTCGAAGAGGTACCAGTACGCCACGAGCGCCTCCAGCGCGGAGGCTTCGATGTACTGCTCCTTCTTGTGTCCCGACCGCGACTCGTGACCGAAGTCGCGGCCCCATTTGAGGATCGCCAGCTCCTCGTCGGTGATGGCGCCGGCGTCGAGCAGGCGCCGGAGGTGTCCGTGCATGGCGACGGACGAGCACCAGCCGCGCATGGTGGCCTCCTGCGGCCGCAGCGCCACGCCGCGGCTGCCGGGTTTCGCGCGCGCTGCCTCCGCAGATTTGCGCAGGATCATGTGCTGCCGCGCGTACAACTCCCACACCGCGTCGCCCAGGTAGCAGGGGCTTACACTCGTCCACTTTTCAGCTCAACTTGAGCGCTTTGTATAGGATAGGGGGTGCGCGTAGGGGATGTGTAGCCGGTGTTAAGGGGGTGGCAGGGGGTGTTGAGGGTGTGTAGGGTGCTTTTGTGTGACAGACACGGCTCAAGTTGAGCTGAAAAGTGAACGAGTGTATAAAGCCCCTGCCAGGTAGGTGTAGGCGAGCGCGACGGCGGGCCCGCGGGCGACGAGCGCGGCGGGTAGCGGCGCGAACCCGGCGCCTTCGCCGGCGTCGCGGAACCGGCCCGCCAGCGTGGTGGTCTTGGTAGATAGCTTCCCGGTCTTGACTTTCGCGCGCCCCTTCTTCGCCGCCGCCTTCGCCTTGCTCCCGGCGCGAGTCGGCGCATTGCGAGTGCGGGGAAGCTCCCGCTCCCGCCGTGCAGCCGCGCGCTGCGGGCCCCCGCAAGCCTTGAGTTCGCGCGGCGCGGGGCATCGGGACGTCAGTCGAGTCCACCCGGGATGGCTCGAGACCCACGCCGCTGCCATCCCTCTCGCGAGGGCGTGCGGCGCGGCGGGTTGGTGTGGCGCCGTGCGTGTCAGCGGCACGTGGCAACTGGGAGAATACACACGTGGCAAACGGCTCTTCCGTGTTCAGGTTTTCAGCTCCAGCGACCGGATAGAACCACGTTGCCAGTTGCGTCCTTCTCCGTGCCCACTTCTCGCGCGCAAGTACGCACAGACGTACGGCGCCACTCAGCAATGGCGTGCACCCTCGGCGCAAGCCCAAGCCTGTGCCATGGTTCGCGCGTGTCCACGGCCCGCGTGCCACGATCGTCGCCGCGGCTGCGCGCGGCCCCCGCGCGCGCCGCCAGAGCCAATGCTTCCTCAGGAATCCAGGTGAGAGCGTGGCCGACGGCACGGGCCGGGACTCGTGGCCGCCGCGGGGTGACCCTGGCCCCCAACGCCGCCAAAGACCCGCGCGGCGGCAACGGCGAAACCCGCGCGCCGCCGCCGACCGATGGCAACGGCGCCGGCGCCGCCATTGGAACCCCCGACTTCGGCCGCTGGTAAGGCCGCCGCAGATAATTCCCAAACTAAAAGCGAAGGATGCCAATCACGCAAGACACGAAGGTGCTCGCGTCGATGACGTGGCGGGCAATGTACGCTCGTCCCTAGCCGGTGGCTGCTGGAGAAGGAGGTGCCCAGGCAAGGCAAGTTGGTGATGCGGCAACTGTCCTCGCTGCCGCTGGCCATCTCGGAGTTCCTGGTCATCGCGGGCAGGGGCTCACACTCGTCCACTTTTCAGCTCAACTTGAGCGCTTTGTATGGGATAGTGGGTGCGCGTAGGGGTTGTGTAGCCCATGTTAAGGGGGTGATAGGGGGTTGAGAGTGTGTAGGGTGGTTGCTTGTGACAGACACGGCTCAAGTTCAGCTGAGAAGTGGACGAGTGTAAGCCCCTGGTCGCGGGGTTCAGCGCGCTAGGCACCGTGATCGAGCAGAACAAGGGCGCGTCGTGGTACATTGCCAACTACCCGGTGGGCCCAGAGGCTGCGTTCGGCTTCATCGACTATCCGTTCATCCTCGACCTGGGCCTGGACCACATCTACACCATGTGGTACTTCCTCGCACTGCTCGCTGCTTTAGCGGCAGGGCCAGGGCGCACAAGACATTTCTCGCCACCACACAGGATTCCGTTTCACTCAAGACCGCAAGAGATGAGGGTTCTCATTGCTTTTGGTGACGGGGTGGGCAACTCTGCTTGGCCCTACTTGGCGGCGTCGTTAACAGCGTGCACGTTCACGCGGCAGCTGCCCGTGTGGAAGGTGTCCGCCAACTGGAAGTTCCTCGACCGACCGGCCACGCTACTCAAGATGGACGAGGGCGAGACATTACCGCGGGCCAAGAAAGATGACCTGGCGAATCTACTGGCGCAGAAGGGGTATCAGGTCTTCGTAAAGGGAAAGAAGCTGTACGCGTTTAAGGGGCTCATCGGGCGCCTCGCACCCATCGGGTAAGGTCAGACACCCACTCGCAGGTTTCCAGGGTACCTCAAATGGCGGTCAACGCGTTTCGAATTGAAGACCTTGAGTAAATAGACAGTCAGATTTGTCATACAATGGTACAATATGGCGATTCGACCGTCTATTTCTCAAGAGTTGGCGACCACCATTTGAAGTACCCTGGAAAACTGCGGATAACGCCCTCCACGCTTTAGACCCTTGATCATTAAGATTGTAAATTAGGCGGCGGATCATTCATCTTATCTGGCTCTACTATTGGGGTTCACGCGAGCTTGCTGCTGACGCTGGGCGGCTCCGCGTACACGGCCCTGGGCGGCCTCGGTGGCAGCGTCATGGTTCCGGAGGGAAACACGTTTGAGATCAGCCAGGGGTTAAAACGAGGCGCTCCGTTCTCCAGGCAGCCGGGCAGGGGGGGTTGTTGAGAACAAGCACTCGACCGACGTTGAAATCTCCTCCTCCTCCTCCCCCTCCTCCTCCTCCTCCTCCTCCTCCTCCTCCTCCTCCTCCTCGTCCACCTCCTCCTCCTCCTCCTCCTCCCCCTCCTCTGCACGTGTACACGAGGTTATAAGTCATTATCATTCATGCTCCGATGTCGCTTCGAATGTTGTTCTGATGACCCTGCTGCCAGGGGTGGCGAAGGACTCCGTGGTTGTGAACGACTTTTTGATCGAGTACCTGCCCAACGGCCAGGTGTCACAATTCTTCTCGGACCTGAGCGTGGTGGACGGCCGGACGGGCGCGGAGCGGCAGCGCAAGACCATCTCCGTCAACGTGCCGCTGCGGGTAAGACCTGCACTGAACACTGTAAACCTCGCCAGTCATCCAACGCATGAGAACCCCTCGTTTCTCGCGGTCAAATTATGACATTTAAAGACAAGCTCACGTTCGAAAATGTATTTTTCGGACGTTTTTACTGAAGACCTCGTGAGTTAACACATATTTTCGAACCTGGGCTTGTCTTTAAATGTCATACCACAATATGTGACTACAATATGTTATGGAATTACAACACATGACGTGGAATGACGACGTATGACATGGGAAGTGTGATTTGATTTACTCGACCCTGGCTATAGGACGGCGGGGTGACGATGTACCAGACGGATTGGGCCATCTCCTCGCTGCAGGTGCGGGTGGAACCGGCCACCGCTGGGGCCGATTCACAATCCGATGGCGGCGATTCGGATTCTAGCGGGGTGGCGGGGGGCGCGTCAGCGCTGGCGGACGTCAGGGGGGTGCAACAGGGTGACTCGGGGCCGGCGCCGGAGAGCCTGGGCGGGGGGGGCGCGGCGATGTCGCAGACTTCACTCGCGGCACCCCTCGCTGCAAGCGACACTTTTGGCGGCGAGGCCGGCGGCGCAGACGCACAGAAGCTGATGCTTCCCATGGTAGGGCAGTGCAGGTTGACAAATATAACACCCCGTGTTGAAACCGCCTACGCCTCCAGCGCTTGAAACTACAAATTTTCAAACTGCTTTCAACGGTTGCTTTTAATTCCAACTTGCGCCGCTACACCGTGGCCAATCTGGAGGGGCAGGGCAACTTCCAGGGCAAGATCTGGGGGACGTTCCTGCCGCTCAACCCGGGGACGGACGACCCGGCGCTGGCCAGAATCGGAGTCAGCCTCCTTGCGCGGGACTTTCAATCAGTGGCCGTATATGCCAGCGACGGTTCCTTCGCGGGTAGGGGCGGATACACATACATCACAATTGCATACAGATAATATGGGATCTGATGCATCATGTTCACTATGGCATCACTCACCTGTATAACTCTCGCGTTCCATCCATGGTTGCTCGCCAAATCATTCCCCGGATGTAAACTCTGATTTATGAATATGCATATTGATGCGTCGTTGACTTGGCGTGCACTGTGTATCTGTCCCTACCCGCGGGTGTCCGACGACCGGGGTCGGGGCGGCCCATCACGGTGGACGGACTGCGGGTGGTCATCGAGGACATGAAGGGCAGCACGGGGTTGGAGCTCAAGACCGACCCGGGGGTGCCCTGGGTCTATGCGGGGTTCGCGGGGCTCATGGTAGGGCCTGCCGCGGCATCCTGACTCTTTGCTCACAGTGTGCCTTTACCTGTCTTCAATCGCCGCATTCTGCTTTCGTGCATGACATGGCGTCCTGAGTCTTTGCTGGTAGTGTGTCTGTCCACACTCGCCGCCTCCTCCTCCCTTGCATGACGCGGCATCCTGGCTGTGGCGTCCTGACTGTTTGCTTGTAGTATACCTGTCCACACTCGCCGCATCCTCCTCCCTTGCGGGACGCGGCATCCTGACTGTTTGCTTGTAGTGTACCCGTCCACCATCGCCGCATCCTGCTCCCTTGCGCGACGCGCGGCGTTCTGACTGTCTACACAAAGTGTACGGCCCTGATTGATGGTGACGAGCTTCCTCAGCTTGCTCAGCCACTCACAAGTATGGGCGGTGGAGGAGGAGGGTGAAGTGGGCGAAGGCAGCGGGGCGGGGACGGCGGGTGAAAAGCTGCTGCACATCGGCGGGCGCAGCAACCGCGCCAAGGAGGAGTTCAAGACGGAGCTCAACGATCTGCTGGACGAGCTGCCCGAGTACATGTGAAGGGTGGTGCTGATAACATATTGAGTGCTTGTACCGAGTATGTGAGATGAGTGTCGAGAACGTATCGAGTGCTTGTACCGAGTATCATCGGGCACATGGGACGAGAAGCATCGACCACACGCGACGGGTAGTGTCGGGTACTTGTGACGTGCGGTGCCGAGTACATATGTGACGAGCAGCGTTCCTATCGTACTGAAAACATACAACCGCGGAAAATATTCCTCGTAGACTGGATGCTGGGCTAACTCGGATTGTGATCATCATGTCACAATCATTCTCCTGGCTCGCGTAGTCTGTATCAACACTTTGTAAGCAAATTTGTGGTTTCTTTTCAGATCAACCAACCCGCATTATACGTTTGTTTCATTGTGTTCACCGTCACACCGTGACCCGATCAGTATCCGCCCTCGCTAGTCCAAGAACTCGATGTTGAACTCTTCGATGACCACCGTGACAGCGTCGGCGCCCGCTCCGTCGCATTGTGAGGAGTTTCATTGTGAGGCTGAACACCATTTGTGCGTTGGCACACGGCGGTGTGTGGCTGGTCAAAGCGGACGCATTTGAGCTGACGCGTACCGCCTGCTAATCCAACTCTGACCCGGCATCGTCCTCCTCCTCGATTTCCTCCTCCAGGGAATGATCCACAACCGGCGAAGGGCATCCATTTTCCTCCGCCCACTTCAGGAGCTCGGTGTGACCGTAGTAAGCGGCGTACACACTCGTCTGTCCATCCCACGGGCAGCCGTGCTCCCGCGCCCACCGCAGCACCTCCAGATGTCCACCCGCAGCGGCGCCTGCACACGTCCGGCTGGTAACCTGGCAACCGTTTTCCCGCGCCCACACCAAAACCGCCAGGTGCCCTTCTTGAGCGGCGAATTCACACGTCCTCGCGCCCCACGGGCAGCCGTGCTCCCGCGCCCACTGCAGCACCTCGAGGTGCCCGCCGCAAGCAGCGTACATGCACGTCCCCTCGTCCCATTCGCAGCCGTGCTCCCGCGCCCACCTCAACACCTCCAGATGTCCGCCAAGAGCGGCGCATGCACACGTCCTCGTGCTCCACATGCAGTCGTGCGCTCGCGCCCACTGCAGCACCTCCAGGTGTCCGCCCCAAGCGGCAAGCTGACACACCCTTGCCTCCCACGGGCAGTCGTTCTCCTTGGCCCAAGCCAGCAGCTCGACGGAACCGACAAACTCCTTGACCTGGAGCTCAACCCCGACGGTTCGACCCGCGCAAGGGAGCTTGGGGGACCGCAGCACCGCGTCCAGGCATGCCTGCCCGACCCGCGCGAGCAGCGCGCGCGCGGTGGGGTCCAGCAGCGGCAGCACCTCGAAGTCGAACACGTCGGACCACTCCCCCAGCAGCCGCCCCAGCAGCGGCGAGTCGGAGAGGGCCTCGGCCCCGCGGAGTTCCCCCTGGCCGCGACGCCCCCGGGGGCGCAGATTGTACCGGCCGGCGGCGTTGCCGGCGGAGGTGGAGGCGCGTCCCGCCATCATCACGAAAGTGGTGACAAGATCCGCCGGAAGGTGTGTCGATCGTGGCGCGCGTGTGCGTCGACGTTGTCGCGGGGCGTTGTGGCGGCGGCGGCTGAGTGGGGATTTGTCTCAGGAATGGGGATCTGCTTTTCGTTGGAGCTGGAGAGGCGACCCTTGGCAGGTAGGATAAGGAAATTAGTTTTCTGATGTTTTGCGTGTGTGTTATCCGGTCGGTGGTGGACAGAGACGGAGTGTGTGAGGCCGGGACTCCGAGCGGAGGCATGCTGTAGCTACGATGGCGGGCGTGTGTGATGCGACCGCGGGCTGCGGGTGTAACACACTAGGGCGATAGTTTGATAGAAAGTGTGGTGGGGAAAAAAGTGTGCACTCGCGCTATCGCCGCGGCGGACACTTCATGGTTGGATATGACTTCTGAAGACTTGCTAACGTTCGACCAGCCCCAAGGCGCTCACATGAGAGCATTATCAAACCAGCCCCGTCTACCAGTTCTCCAACGGATCCGGCGGATGCATAGCGCATCTTGCAATCAGGAAGAGACTGTTGGGAAAGAACGTCAAAAAATGTGCTGGCACTTGACCCATTGAGCATTGGTGAGGCCGGTCACGAGGGGCAGCCGTTGTCGAGCGCCCACTGGCGCACGTCCACGTGCCCGGCATCGGTGGCTCGCTGAACGGTACGCACGTCCCACGGACAGTCGTTCTCCCGAAGCCACTTCAGCGTCTCCAGGTGTCCGCCCAGAGCGGCACTCGCACATGTCCACGCGTTCCACGTGTACTTGTGCTCTTGCAGCCACTTCAACACCTCCAGCTGCCCGCCCAGTGCGGCGTGTGCATACACGATCCCTGCGCTACACGGAGATCCGCGCTCCAACGCCCACTTCAGCACCTCCAGGTGCCCGGCCCGAGCGGCGAGTGCACACGTATTCCATTCCCACGGGCAGTGGTGTTCCCTCGCCCACTTCAACACTTCTAAGTGCCCACCCTGAGCTGCCACCGAACACGTCCTTTCATCCCACGGGCAGCCACGCTCCCGCGCCCACCGCAACACCTCTAGGAACCCACCCATCGCGGCGAGCTCACACGTCTCCGCGTCCCACTCGCAGCCGTGCTCGCGCGCCCACTTTCGCATTCCAGGTGCCCTTCCTGAGCTGCGGATGCACACGTCTCCGCGTCCCACTCGCAGTGGTGCTCCCGCGCCCACTTCAACACCTCCAGGTGCCCGCCATATGCGGCGTACGTGCACGTCTCTGCATCCCACTCGCAGCCGTGCTCCCGCGCCCACTCCAACACCGCCAGGTGTCCTTCCTGAGCCGCGCATGTACATGTCCTCGCATTCCACGGGCAGTGGTGCTCCCGTGCCCACCGCAGCACCTCCAGGTGCCCGCCCAAAGCGGCGTACCGACACGTCTCCGCGTCCCACTCGCAGCCGTGCTCCCGCGCCCACTGCAGCGCCTCAAGCTGCCCGTACTTAGCGGCGACTGCACACGTCGACGCCACCCACGGGCATCCGCTCTCTTTGGCCCAAGCCAGCAGCTGGACGGACGCGATAAACTCCTTGACGCGGAGCGGCACCCCGACGATCCGACCCGCGCCGGCGAGCTTGGGGGACCATAGCACCGCGTCCCGGCACGCCTGCCCGACCCGCAAGAGCAGCGCGCGCGTGGTGGGGTCCAGCAGCGGCAGCACCTCCGCGTCAAACACGGCGGCCAGGTCCTCCAGCAGCCGCCCCAGCAGCGGCGAGTCGGAGAGGGCGGCGGCCCCGCGGAGCCCCCCAAGCCCCTGGGGGCGCAGGTCGTACCGACCCGCGGCGCTGCCGGCGGCATTGGAGGCGCGTCCCGCCATCGGCACGAAAGTGTTGGTAACCAGATCCGTCGGAGGGTGTGTCGATCGTGCCGCGCGTGTGCGTTCGCCGTTCGTGCAGGGTAATGTGGCGGCGGCGGAGGAGGCGTGCGGGTTTGATCTCACGAATAGGTCTTTGCTTTTCGTTGGAGCTGGAGAGGCGACCCTTGGCAGGTAGGATAAGGAAAACACTTTTTCGTTTTTGGCGTGTTTGATATCCGGGCGGTCGTGGACATAGACGGAGCGTGTGAAGCTGGGACCCCGGGCGGAGGCGAGCTGTATGTCTGGTGGCGGGCGTGTGAGATGCGACCGCGGGCTGCGAGTGGAACACGAGGACGATAGCTCAAAATGTCGCGTGGTGAAAAAATAGGTGTGCACTCGCGCTATGGCCTCGCCGGATGTCATGGATGTAAATGTGGTTTGATAGCTCATTAACGCTCGTCAAGCCCCAAGGCGCTCAAATGGGAGCATTCTTATACTGATCCCGGCTACCAGTCATCTGACGGATCCAGCGGATGCATGTTGCAATCATGAAGAGACCGAATGTTGGAAGAGAAGGGCACCAAATGCGCTGCCACTTGACCTGACCCATTGAGAACTGTTGATGCCGGTCACGAGGGGGGGCAACCGTTGTCGAGGGCCCACTGGAGCACGTCCGCGTGCCCGGCCGCGGTGGCTCGCTCAACGGTGTTCGCGTCCCACGGACAGTCGTGCGTCCGAAGCCACTTCAGCACCTCCAGGTGTCCACCCTCTGCGGCGGCGGAACAAGCCCACTCGTCCCACTGGTAGTCGTGCTCCCGCAGCCAACGCAACACCTCCAGCTGCCCACCCCGTGCGGCGTGTGCACACAAGGCCTCTGCGCCACACGGAGACCCGCGCTCCAACGCCCACTTCAACACCTCCAGGTGCCCGGCCCGAGCGGCGAGTGCACCCGTCGTCCAGTCCCACGGGCAGTGGTGCTCCCGCGCCCACCGCAATACCTCCAGGTGCCCGCCCTCAGCGGCTGTTTTACACGTCTCCGCGTCCCATTCGCAGCCGTGCGCCCGCGCCCACCTCAGCACCTCCAGCTTCCCGCCCAAAGCGGCGTACTTACACGTGTCTGTGTCCCACTCGCAATCATGCTGCCGCGCCCACTTCAGAGCCTCCAGGTGTCCGCCCAAAGCGGCGTACTGACACGTCTCCACGTTCCACTCGCAGCCGTGCTCACGCGCCCACTTCAGAGCCTCCAGGTGCCCGCCCCAAGCGGCCAAACGAACATACCCTCGCATCCCACGGGCACCCGTTCTCCTTGGCCCAGGCCAGCAGCTGGACGGACCCGACAAACTCCTCGACCTTGAGCTTCACCCCGACGGTCCGACCCGCGCCGGCGAGCTTGGGGGACCGCAGCACCGCGTCCCGGCACGCCTGCCCGCACCGCCCGAGCAGCGCGCGCGTGGTGGGGTCCAGCAGCGGCAGCACCTCGAAGTCGAACACGTCGGACCACTCCCCCAGCAGCCGCCCCAGCAGCGGCGAGTCGGAGAGGGCCTCGGCCCCGCGGAGCTCCCCCTGGCCGCGACGCCCCCGGGGGCGCAGGTTGTACCGGCCGGCGGCGTTGCCGGCGGCGTTGGAGACGCTTGCCGCCATAGTCCCGGGAGTCTCGGTAACGAGATCCGCCGGTTTGTCGATGGCACGGAGGTCGCGCGTCGCCGCATGTGCAGGGCGTTGTGGCGGCGGCGGCAGAGAAGACGCCTCAGAAGAACTAGGTTTTTGCATTTTCCTTGGAGCTGGAGTGGCGAGCATTGGCAGGCATAATGAGATATGAGTACAATGTACACCTTCAGTTCACTTCCCTCTGACCACCCGCCACTGGCTCCTAACGCCCCGCCACTCCCGTCGGCTCGCCCGGCGTCACTCGCAGGGCCCAACGGCACGCGATACTGCGGCATCCCCGCCCCCGCTCCGCCTCGCCACCTGCTCCCCGGCCCCGCCCCACCCGACTCTCCCCCCGCCCAACCCCGCCTCTCCCAGCACTCGCGATATGGCGGGTCGAAGCTGTTCCGTGAGTCCTGAAGTCCAGGCGGCAGCGAAGCGCGACGCCGCGGCCAGGGCTGGCGCAGCTGCCGCCGCCGCCGAGCGCCAGGCGGCGATGGTCGACCGACCGGCGGCGCGTGAGCAGCCGCACCAGAGCCAGCAGGCGGACCCAAGATTGAGGAGGGACGTGATGGACCTGCTAGGGTTGGTGGACCCGGCGGGTGGCTCACTCCTTGCTTCGGGTCTCAGCGTGGTGGACTGCGCGCGCCTCTCCGCCGCCAGCAAAGGGTGTCACGCGGCAGTAGCGAGCAACACATGCTGGCGCGACGCGCTGGCGGCGCTGGAGGCCGACTTCCCGTTTGTCTCAGACCCCGACCCCGACGACGACGAAGTAGGGCGGTGCAGGTTGACCCCAGGTTGAACCTCGGTTGACCGCGCTTGGTTCCAGCGACTGAAGCCAAGATATGATGAATTGCTATCAAGTTTTGCTTTCAATATGAACTTGCGCCGGTACACCTCGGAGCCGATGTGGCGCAAGTGGTTGCACGACCCGCGCTACGACGCCGCGCGGTGGGCGGTGGATCCCCCGATGCGCCGCTTCGGGCACCTGCTGGGCTTCGCGCAGCGGACCGTGGAAACGCTGCGCCAGTTTCCTG
>Ga0307489_10001260_pt1 | contig 16593 bp, 25 predicted proteins | sample SB12metaG_FD_202247 | JGI IMG/M metagenome (GOLD analysis project Ga0307489, IMG submission 202247) | Sea-ice brine microbial communities from Beaufort Sea near Barrow, Alaska, United States - SB 1.2 | ecosystem: Environmental > Aquatic > Marine > Coastal | place: USA: Alaska | collected...
ACGCCGCGGGTCTCCTCATAGATAAGGCCTCTGATACGCTTCACACCACCGCGGCGAGCGAGGCGGCGGATGGCGGGCTTGGTGATGCCCTGGATGTTGTCGCGGAGCACCTTGCGGTGGCGCTTGGCGCCGCCCTTGCCGAGGCCCTTGCCACCCTTGCCGCGTCCGGACATTGTTAGAGGTGATTGGAGGGGTTGTGCGTAAACGCGTGAGGGGAAGTGACGGTGGGCTGTACTGCGCTCCTCATCCCAGAAATGGCATCGCTCCAAAAATGCATAAACCTGAATCTGAAAGAAGTTTTTTGTCCATAAATTAACCCCCCGTTTCTTGAGTTAAAAGTGATGGGTCGCCTCTGCCCGCATATGCATAGCGTCGCATACGAAAATCCCCGCATAGCTAGCTACCAACTGCAGAGGCGACCCATCTGGTATCGAAGGGGGACATTTCAAATGCTAAAGGAACACGAGCAGTTGAAAGAGGGGAACGTACTCACTCTTCGCTTCCCCCCCACGCATCCACACCACCTCTCACACAATGGCTCGTACCAAGCAGACCGCGCGCAAGTCCACCGGCGGCAAGGCGCCCCGCAAGCAGCTCGCCACCAAGGCGGCGCGCAAGTCCGCGCCCGCCACCGGCGGTACGAGCCTTTTTTACACATTCGGCCAAACACACATTTTTTTCTTGTCTCAACACTTCACACCGCAGACCACGGCGTCGCCCGACGTTCTCAACACTCCCCGCCCCGCCAGCCTAACGCCCTGCGCTTCCGTTGATCCTATGCCTCTCGCTCTGTCCCATGCCTCTTCCATACTGCTCCCCTATACACCTGGACCAACCCACTCACACATTCTTCCTTTTCTCCCAAATCCAGGCGTCAAGAAGCCCCACCGCTACCGCCCCGGCACGGTCGCGCTGCGCGAGATCCGCAAGTACCAGAAGTCCACCGAGCTGCTGATCCGCAAGCTGCCCTTCCAGCGCCTCGTGCGCGAGATCGCGCAGGTATGGCCTGCCGGATATTGCTCGCCACGTTATCGTCGTCCAACACACATTTCAAAATTTGAACCCTCTCGTGTCTTGAGGTGAAGGTAAATGGCATCTTTTGACGCGGCGATCGATACATTTCTGGCCCTGTTCGGAGGATTTCAAGACGGACCTCCGCTTCCAGTCCTCCGCCATCCTCGCCCTCCAGGAGGCATCCGAGGCGTACCTGGTCGGCCTCTTCGAGGACACCAACCTCTGCGCCATCCACGCCAAGCGCGTCACCATCATGCCCAAGGACATCCAGCTCGCCCGCCGCATCCGCGGCGAGCGCGCCTAAGTGCCTCGCATAGCGCGTTACCGCCTCAGCAACCTCCTAAAACTCGCGTTGTGCAGCAACAGCGGACGCCAAACCTCAATGGTGAAAAAATTCACCACCATTTCAAACGGCGTCAAACTTAACGGTGCTCTTGCGCGCCACCATCGAACACGAGACGCTTCATTCCCTCGTCTTTTGCTCGCTTGTATCGCCGCGCCCGAGCACGCAGCTGCAGCGCGTGCCGGCATGCAGCGGTGCTTCGCGCCGCGCCGTTCTCCGCTCAGGAATTATTAAGTAACAAAATGCCCGGCCCCTAGCCCGGTTCAATTACAGGGGCCTTGACTTTCGCCCCCAGATGGATGGATTGTAGCTTGAACTTGTGCTCAGCAGTGCCGGAGCTCAAACTAGCTTGCGCCAATCCCGTGACCGGCCCGCCACCCTCCGCAGCCCCGTCCGCCGCCTGGGCCCCGCCTTCCGCAGCGGCGTCGACCACGTTGGTGAGCGTGATGCGGCAGCGCGCCATGTCGCCCGCGTCGCGCAGCTCGAACGTGTGCCCGCGCGTCACCGATGTGTTGGCCTCTAGATTGGTACCGCGCAGCACCTGCGGCGCGCACCCGCACCCGCCCCCGCATGTCACCCGCGCCGCGCCCATGTGCACATACGAGGACAGGAAAAACACCTCCACCTCCACCACGACCTCCCCCTCCTCCGCCGCCGCTGCCGCCGACCCCTCCGCATCCACCGCATCCGCCGCCGCCTCTGATGCGACCGCCGTGACCGGCCGCACCACCTCCCCCGCCGCGCTCAGCGACGCGTCCAGCTCCAGCACCAGGGTATCCCCCGGCCGGACGGACACCAGCCCCGATTTGAACTTCGCCCGCGCCGCAGGCGGCCCGTCCACCGGGTGATAGCGGCGCAAGTTGACTTCGAAAGCAAAGCTCGAAAGGGGTTCGTCAAATTGTAGCTTCATGCACCAAGCACGGTCAACCCATGTTGAATCTAGGGTCAACCTGCACCGTTCTACCGGGTGGTCCACCATGATCCAGCCCTCTGCGCCCGCCGCGTCAGGGTTGCCACCGGGCCATCCGCGTTGTAGCTCAATGTTGTTGAGGTACTTGGCCGGGACCGACCGGCCGCGGTCGGTCGATGCCGCGTTCCAGGGACAAGCAAATATTGCCGATCTCTGCAATCATTATACCCCAATGCCACCTTGGAACAAATTCCCGCCACGTCATCGACACGTGTTTTGAACCCTATTCGTGATATAAATCTTATCCGATGCCGTGGCGAGCACTATCAGCCAGGCCCTACCGTGTTCGTCACGATGACCCCCTTGGGCGGCCCGAACTGTTTGCCCGTGTTCCCCCACCCGCCGTCCCACCGGTAGCACCGCATCGCCAACGTGTCCCGCCCCACGTCCAGTTCCGGCGATTCGTCCGCAGTTTAGTGGCGCAAGTTGAAGTCGCAAGCAAAACTTGAAAGCGGCTGATCATAATTTAGCTTCAAGAGCTGAAATCAAGTGCAGACAAAACCGGGGTCAACCTGCACCCGCCCTACCGCGGGGGGGTAGTCGTTGAGAAACGCGCCCCGCGGCTGTTGGCGCACCCGGAGTAGTGAGTACATCAGCAGGTCCGCCAGGTACACGCCGTACAGTGCCACAGTCATGTGCCCGTCATGTTTCCTGTCATCGTCCACCCAGCCGGGCAGCGTCTGGTTGGTCGGCGGCGGCGCGCAGTACTCCTCCTCCGCCTCGGGCCAAACCAGCGAACCTCACCTGACGTCACAGGATGTCGCGTCACTCACCAAACGATGGTGTCAACGGTGAATGACGTGGCGAGCAATGTCCCTGTCTCCACCAGCAACCCGGGGTTGACATTGAGGTGTGATGGATCTCCGTCAGGCACCAACAATTAGTCAGGCACCAACGTTTGGTCTCGCAAAAGATATATGAGCCCTTGATGTCCTACTCGTAGTCCCTGCCTCCTCCACAGCGTCGTCCTCGGGCCAAGTCTCGGTGCCATTGTTTATTCCAGTGACGCGGCGTTTGAGCGTGACGCAGCACTCGGGCCGAGTGTCGGCCGCCGTGGTGTACACTGCCGGCGTCACCCCGGTGTAGTCCCGCAAGTCGAAATTGGAAGCGACATTTGAATGCAATGAATCATATTGTACTCTCAAGCGCAGATATTATAGCAGGTTTCAGGACGGGTTTGATATTGTCAACCTGTCAACCTGCACCGCCCTGCCCCGTCGCCGGCTTCCTTGAACACGGCGTCGACAGGGTGCACGCCGTCTTGGGACAGCACACGCGCGGGCCAGAAGCGGGGGTGCCGTGCCAGTATCAATGGCATCACCGCGCTGTACACGCTCGCCATAACGGCGCCGGTGGCGCGCGAAAGCTCGGTGCAGCGGCGGATGTTGAACTTGAAAGCAAAGTTTGACAGCGGTTCATCATATGTTAATGTCAAGACCAAATTTCCAGGCGCTATCAGCACGGGTTCCATGGGTCCAACTTGCACCGCCCTACCTCGGTGACGAGGGGGTGATGGTCGGGCGGCGCCTCCTCGAAGCGGGTCATGGCGGCATCGTCCGACTCCTCCATCCGCGCTTTGCAGTCCTCGTGGTGGCGCCGGTCCCGCCCCGGTATAGTGGCGCAAGTTGAAATTGAGAGCAATGTTTGAAAGCAGTTCATCACACTTCAGGTTCAAACGCTTTGCTCCAGGCGCGTTACTGCAGGTCCATAGCACCAGACCCGTTGCTCCAGGCGCTATCAACGTGGATTTCATAGTCGACCTGCACCCCCTACCCCGGGTCGTCCGACCGGCACATGTGCCACAGCACCAGGTTGATCACCGCGGGCGCCGACGCCAAGAGCTAGGGACTGATGGATAGCGCTCGCCAATGTCATGAAACGCATTTTGAACCCTCACTTCCTGAATTAAAGTACACCCATGACTTGGCGATCACTATCCATGACATGGCGAGCACTATCCATGACGTGGCGAGCACTATTCATTCGCACCCTACCAGACGCATCACTCGGCTCATCAGCTCCTGCCACGGCCCCAGCTTGGTAGGGTCCGTGGTGACGCCAAACTCCAGCACCACGAGGCGTAGCGGCGCAAGATGAAGTGTTGAAAGCAAAAGTTGAAAGATGTATGTTATGTTTGAGTTTCATACAAGTGCGTTGTTCCTGGCGGATTCAACACGGGTTTCATTGGTGCAACCCGCACCGCCCTACCAAGGTCGGCGTCGGGAGGCAGGTGGTCCAGCAGGCAGCTGGTGAAGTACTCGGGCACGCAGCCGGGCTTGGCGGAGTTGTACAGCCGGTGCCCCGCGTGCGGCCATGTGCGATTCAGCCCGTTCATGAACCGCCGCGCGTGGTAGAGCCAGACCCGCGGGATAACGCTGGACATCAAACTCACGGGATGATGCTTGGCACGTCATAGGATAGCATTTAACTCGATACGCGAGGAGACAGAGACAGAGACGCTTCCGCGTGTATCGTATAAGTGTCGATAAGGAGACGCCAAGCTTTCGCCCAGGCCCCGGTGACCTCGACAAGCGAGGGCGTAATGCGCGGTGTACGACATGGCAGGCACACACACACCCCGCCATGAAGTAGAGGGCGCCGAGCGCGTCAGTGCCGTCCACCCGCGAGGGGCGCGCCCACGGCCGCTCGTACTGGCGCGTCCAGGTGTCGGGGTAGATGCCGTGCCCCGTGTTGATGCCCGTCGTGGGCACGCAGGCCGGCGGGCCCCAGCACCCGGCGCCGGATGTCACGCTGCCGCCCAGCGCCACCACCTTGATGGGCTCCCCGCGGTCCAGCTTGTCTATCAGCCGCCCCAGCTGCTAGGGCATGACAAATAACGCCTGCCGCGTCATTATCCACATTTCATACCCTCTTTTCTTGAGTCAACTGGAATCACATGACGTGACGAGGGTTATACGTCCGGCCATACTAGCCGCGGCCCGCCAGGCGCGCTGATGCCCCGCCGCAGAGCAGGGACTGGTGGATAGTGCTCGCCACGTCATCAAACGCATGTTCAACCCTCGTTTCATGATTTCAATGTCATCCTACTCGTATGACGTGGCGAGCACTATCCATGAGTCCCTACCGCAGCGCCTCCGTGGGCAGCGAGAACAGGTACTCGGGCGTGGACAGCTCGCTGTTGGTCGCCAGCGCGGGCGACAGCTGCCTCCCACCAGGGACTGATGGTTATTGCTCGCCACGTCATCAAACACATGTGCCCTCGTTTCTAGAGTTTAACGGCATCGTATAACATGGTGACATGGCGAGCATTAGCTTGCTCACCACCTCCTCCAACGCACGTTGAACCCTCGTCTGTTGATTTGAAAGGTACCCAACGACATGGCGTGGCAAGCACTATCCATCGGTCCCTACCGCCGCTCGCCTTGGAACGCCCGGGAGTCTGTCTCGCCGTGGTCGAGCGCCTGGCGTGAGGCGCTGCGCAGGCATAGCTCGCGCCACATGCCGGGGCCCAGGTCCGTGCGCCGCCGCCGCCGCTGACTGCTCGAGCGCGTCGCCGACGACGACGCGGTCTTATCTGCTGTCATTGCCGCTGCTGCCGCCGCCGCGGTGTTGACCACCTCCGCACCGGCGTCGTTGGGGTCGGCATCTTCAGCGTTGATGGGAATCCGGTTCCTCAGGATTCCTTTCTTCAACTCCTCCACTTCTTCAAGAGCCGGATGGTATGGGGGTCGGGGTGGAGGCGGAGGCGGGGGCGAGGACCAGGGAGCAAGAGGCGGCAGCGATGAATGCGCGGGGCGCGTTGGTGGCGGCGGCGGCGAACGGGGGGAGGAGGTAGCGGGGGAGGCGGAGGGCCGGGGCGGGGACGGAGGGCGGGCGCGATGCCTCGCACTCTTGGGGTGCCAACTCGAACTCTGGGTGCCGCCTTCAATTGTCTTTGGATGACCAGCGACCGCCGCGTTTATTGGAAGTAACGCGCACCCGACGGCCAGTGCCAGGGCCAGCAGTGTGAGCGCATGATAGCGCATTCGTGGACGAACCCCCTGCCGCGCCGCGCGTAGAATGTCCTTCCTCGCGCGCCAAAAGAAGCTTATAGAACGTCACTTTTGACCAGACAGCATCAACTTTTTCTCGTCAAGCGATTGTCAGCACCAGTTGTTGAATTACTCGCCCTAATTCTAAGGGCCCCCCACACCTACCGCACAACAACACGGAGCAGCGCGTCGTTTGGCCACTCGGTCGCACCACGGCATCTTCGGGATCACATGGAGACGCGAGCTCAGAAGCGCGGCGATGGAGGTGTGATTCGTGGCGGGGCCGCGGACGCGAACGGAGCAACCGAGGGGGCCCTGGGTGGGCACCCCCTCAACAATGCTAACGACGCGAGCGCGAGACTCGGCGGGGGCGCGGCGGGGGCGGGCGGAGCGGTGTCCTCGGGTGGGCATCCTCCCGATGGACCGCCCGAAGAGATCGATGACAATGCCCCCGGCGAGCTGCTCGGCGCGGGCGCGGCGGGGGCGGGTGGACCAATTACTGGGGCGCAGGGGGCGTCAGGCGGGCATCCCCCCGAGGGGCAGCAGCCCGAGGATAGCGACGCTGACGCCCCGAGCGAGCTGCTCGCCCCCCTGCTGGAGGAGTGGCGCGACGTGCTGGTGAAGCACGTGCTGTCACGGCTGGATGCCACGGACTGCGCCCTGCTCGCGCAGGTAGGCAAGCCGTGGCTGGCGGTGGTACTGGCCAACAACCTGCCGCGCGCAGGGAAAGCGGGGGCGATGCCGCTGAAGCTCGTGGACTTTCTCGGGTCCGTCCAGAGGTTGGCGTGGGCCAAGGACAACGGGTGCCCGTGGGAGGAGGACACTTGCAGACTCGCCGCTGAGGGTGGGCACCTGCAGGCGTTGCAGTGGTTGCGTGCGCACAACTGCGATTGGGACGGGGACACATGTTCATTCGCCGCTGCTGGCGGGCACCTGGAGGCGTTGCAGTGGGCACGGGAGCACGGCTGTGAGTGGAACGACGATACGACCGAATGCGCCGCTGCGGGCGGTCACCTGACGGTGTTGCAGTGGGCGCGGGAGCACGGCTGCGAGTGGAAGTGGCGGACGTGTGCACACGCCGCGTGGGGCGGGCACCTGGACGTGTTGCGGTGGGCGCGAGCGCACGGCTGCCCATGGGAGGGGGAGGACGAGGATCCAATCGCTGTCGCCATGAACTGTTGTGAACTCGCCGCAGGATGCGGGCACCTAGAGGTATTGCAGTGGGCGCTTGCGCACGGCTGTCCGGTGAACGGTTACCACATATGTGAAACTGCCGCAAGGAATGGGCACCTGGCGGTGTTGCAGTGGGCGCGGGAGCACAACTGTCAGTGGGATGAGGTCACGTGCGCACGCGCCGCCAAGGGCGGGCACTTGGCGGTGTTGCAGTGGGCGCAGGAGCAAGGCTGTGAGTGGGACATGACAACGTGTGCAAACGCCGCTCAGGGCGGGAGCCTTGAGTTGCTGAAGTGGGCGCGGGAGAACGGCTGCCCATGGCACAGGGACACGTGTGCAGAGCTCGCCAGATTCGGCGGACACGTGGGGGTGGCGCTGTGGGTCAGGGCTCAATCCCCCTAGACTCCATCGAGACGGAATGTGACAAACTATCCGCAGCGCCTCAGCCAGGCACCGGGTCTGTTGTATTTAGCAGCGGCATTGCGATTAGAATTTATCATGAGCGGGGACAAGTTATGACAAGTTGTATAGAGTTGTGAGCTGAGTAGTGGGGAAATAACCTGAAGATGGTCGAGAGAGAGCCACATAAAACTCACGCGCGCCCATTAGTACATATTACACGTACACCCACTCACAAACACCCTGGTAGGTCCGGACAAGGGCAGGTAAAGTGACCCCAGAATTTACCAGTCAACAGACTGTAAAAGTACTTAGGGTTTGGGTCTTAGGGTTTATTTTCACGAGACGTCCCCCCAAATGCCCCCCTAATACCCCCCTGACTCATAATATACCCCTATTAACTGGTAAATTCTGGGGTCACTTTACCGGCCCTTGCGCGGACCTACCTGGCCTCACGCGCACACACTCGCCCACCTCTGATGAGGAGGACGGCGCGATCCCCGTGTCCCGCTACTCCGCCGGCGCCTTGCTCCTCCACCGTGCACTTCCTCCGCCGACGCCCAACATGACCGCGCGACGGCCCCTTGTCGGCGTCAGTACAGGTGAGCGCCACGCCCCGTCCCTCACCCGCTCACCCCTCGCCTGCTCACCCCCATACTTGTCGCCCCTAAACTAGCCTACCAAGCACAAGCCCCTAAACTAGCCTAAGCTAGCCTAGTTTGAACCCCCGTATTGTACTAACCCACTGCAGCCCCTATTACTAATCCACTAACGCACAAACCGCTAGCCCCTAAACCAGCTTATACTTGCTTAGTTTAACCCCTCCCATCGCCAGCACTGACTTAGTTCGACAAGCATACTCACCCCTCGCCTTGGTACCACGTGGCACGGCTACTGCCACGCTGCGTTACCTTCCGCCGTCGGAGACGTACTTGTCTTATTATTTTGTGAATGGTGGTGTCACAGAGGCACGTGCCAAGCAGCACGGCGCCACGAAACACGCGACGGAGCCCTTTAGCCGCCCGAGGCAATTCTTCCTTGGTATTGAATGGGAATTTCCAATTCTCAAATTCTGAATCCCAGCTCAGAATCCGATAGGTCCGAGGGCAGGAGGCTGAATCCAAGGTCCGAATCCGAGGTCTGCCAGCTGCCCCGACTGCCCGAGGGCTGCGGACACACGATCAGAAATACGAGTATCCCCCGTCCGCACTTCGCGCTCGCGCCGCCCTCGCTCGATGGTATCCGTCGCCGGCACCCTCGCGCTCGCCGTGCGCCTGGTGCTCCTCGTGGCAGCCCCCGGCGACGTCTTCGCGCAGGGTGCCGCCAGCGATGCCGCCCTGCCCCCCGCTCGCGTTCCCGCTCGTGTGGCCCGCCGCGTCCCCACCGCTCCTCCTCTGCCTGTCGAGTCGCGTCCGGCCGCCACTCAAGGTGCGACTGGTGTCCCCCTCACGGAGCCAGGGCGAAAGCCTGGTGCCTCCTTATACACGCGGAACCGTCTCTCATTCACGAGGCTGCGTGGGGCAGGGCGAAAGCCTGGTTCCTCCTTGTTCGCGAGGAAGGGTCTCTCGCTCGTGGGGGCCAGGGCAAAAGCCTGGTCCCTCGTCAAACACGCGAAAGAGTATCTTCCTCCAGGGCGAAAGCCTGGTGCCTCCTTGTACTCGCGGACGCGTCTCTCAGTCTCCCCGCTGACCCTGCCAGCGTCAACGAGCGCGCGACACACAACCCGTCTACCTGTCTAACATATCGTAACGCACCATCTATCGTGCGTAGGGTTCGATGCTGCCCGAGCCGGGACCGACAGGACCCTCGGGACCGCCTCGACACACGTCGCAGTCCCGCGCCTCACCGCGACCTCTGCCGCCGCCGCCGCCGTGATCGAGGACATGCACCACGAGTCCATCATCAGCCGCCACAAGCATCGCAGCCTCGGTGACGTCGAAGACGGCGACGACGACCAGGACGAGGAGAGAACCTACCTGGAGAAAACCTGGGACGTGATCCGCCCCTGCCCCAAGCGTGACAGAGCGTGCGGGGCGGCCGGGTTCAAAGACACGTGCTGCGAAGGATTCCTGCACATCACCAAGTCCAACAAGCAGGGGCTTACACTCGTCCACATTTTCTGCTCAACATAAGCACTTGCCGTGGGATAAGCCGGCTGACGTCAGTCTGTCAGTGGAAAAAGCGGCTGAGGTTAAGCTGAAACGTGGACGAGTGTAAGCCCCTGCCCACAAGCATACTCCCCAGTGCAAGCGGCGCTGCAGCACAGGAGGAGCTACCTGCTCTAGCCACAAACCCTGCTGCGAAGGCTTCAAGTGCGACACGTGGGGGCACTGGCTACACGGAGGTAAGGCGGTGCAGGTTGACCCGATGAGACCCGAGTTTAAAGCCCCTGCCCAACGCGTGGAACTAATCTCTAGACAGCAATGTGTGGTAGGTCCGGACAAGGGCCGGTAAAGTGACCTCAGAATTTACCACTTGATAATAGACCGTTAAAGTACTTGAGGGTTTGGGTTTAGGTCTTAGGTTTGTTATTTTCACGATATGACCCCATTAATACCCCCCTATAACCCCCTACAATCAATATATACCCCTCTTAAATGGTAAATTTAGAGGTGACTTTACCGGCCCTTGCTTAGACCTATATGGATAAACTGCTTTCAAGCTTTGATTCCAATTTCATCTTGCGCCGTTACTCCGAGGGCGATGCGTTAATATCTACCCGCCAATCCCCACGAAAGCCGCCTTCCGTGCCGCCATTGCCGAATGCATGGCTGAGGACCCGGTATGACGGTGCATGTTGACAACATCAAAACCCGTCATGAGAGCGCCTTGAAGTTACAATATGATGAGCCGCGCACAAACATTGCTAGACAGTCTGAGAGATGCTTTCGCGTGTATGAGGAGGCACCAGGCTTTCGCCCTGTCCCCCGTGGTTTACACGTTGCTTTCATATTCAGGCTGCGTCTCTGCGGGGCGGTGGAAGGGATATGCCCCTTGAGCGAGTACGCCCAGTTGTACGGCATGATGCCATTCTGGGATACGTCACTCATTACCGATATGTCATCAGCATTCGTGGACAGATATTAATTCAACGGCGACATCAGTCGCTGGGATACATCCGCCGTCACGACCGTGTACGGCATGTTCGAGTACAGCTATGGTTTCAACCAGCCGATCGGGGGCTGGGACACATCACTCGTGCAGGACATGAGCGGCATGTTCGCCTTCAGTGTTGCTTTCAACCAGTCGATCGGATGCTGGGAAACATCCCTCGTGGCAGGGCGGTGCAGGTTGACCGTATGAAAACTTCTATTGAAAGCGCCTCTGGTTTCAGCGCTTAAAACTGTGATATGATAATTCGGTTTTAAACTTTGCATTTAATTTCAACTTGCGCCGCTACATTGTGGAGGACATGGCTGGCTTGTCCACCGGCGCTGCTGCTTTCGATCAGCCCATCGGTAGGGCGGTGCTGGTCGACAATCCCAAAACCGTGTTCAAAGCACCTGTTCTATAGTTTCAGCTCTTGTGACTGACACATTCTGTCATAAACTGCTTTCAAACTCTGCTATTAAATTCAACTCGCGGCTCTTCAGCTCGGGGACTGGAACACATCCATGGTCGTGAACATGGGTGACATGTTCCGTCAAGCGGCAGCTTTTAACCAGTCGCTCGAGGGCTGGAATACATCCCTGGTCGAGATTATGAGCGACATGTTCAGTTCCTGGGACACCAGTACTTGTTTCAACCAGCCGCTCGCGCGCTGGGATACCTCACGGTAGGGCGGTGCTGGTTGACCCTATCAAACCCAAGTTGATACCGCCTGGGACTCATCTCTGTTAAAACACCATAATATACGGACCGCTCTCAACTTTTGTTTCCGAATGCAATTTGCGCCGCTACATCATGGGTATTCACTTTCCGCAACATGTTCGCTGGAGCTGAATCTTTCGATCAGCCGATCCAGAGGTGGAATACCGACAACGCCAGGGTGGGGGTCGAGGGCATGATCCCGAGCGGTCTTGCAGGCAGGGGCTACACTCGCTCACTTCAAAGCTCATCCTAAGCCGTTTTGGTCACACCTCCCCGTGTCCCCCGGTCTAATAGACTAGGGGAGCATCATGCACCCAACGTATCCCACAAATTGTGCTTACGTTGAGCCGAAATGTGGACGAGTGTAAGTCCCTGCTTGCAGGCATGTTCGCCCGCGCCACCGCGTGGACGACGAAGTTCGAGCGCAGCCCCGCGAGTAATGCCAATGGTCAGCCTTTGTTTGACGGACCGCCCAGCGCGTGGCTGGAGAAAGTGGACGCTGGAGGTACCACCTCACAGATATTATCCGCCACGCCATCGCCATCCTCCACATTTTAGACGCTCGTCTCTGGCACGAAATGAAACGACGTGGCAAGCAGTATCTGCCTGGCCTTAGTAGAATACAAGTGGGATACACTGAAGAAATGTTGTGTGGATAATGAAATAACTGTAGATAGCCAATGAAAATTATTTGTAAATATCATCACGCGATAAACGATGACACTCAGTCTCCGGTATGACCACCCCCTGACCCGGGTCTCCAAGCAAATCGACTCAGAGCCACATACGCATACGCGAACTAGCCAGATTCAGCGCATTTGAAATCCACGTTTATTGGGTTTGCGATCCGTCTTCTATGTTACTTATGCTTCACGACACGACAAGTGTAGCGCATGATTCGATTTTCTCACTGAGAGAGACAGATGCGTCCGCGTGTTGTGGAGGCACCGAGCTTTTGCTCTGACCCCCGTGATATTATGGGCTCATTGCCCTCATCGCTCCCCGTCGCTCGTGGTTGATCTCGTCTGTGTCGTTGTAGTGCATGGCGACGCAAACCGCGGCTGTGGAAACAGTGTTTTTGTTGAGTCATATCATTGCTTTAACACGATGTACGCGTGACCGTCACGCTTGGAGCTCGAGACGTGATGGGCTGAGAGGCTGACTGCGTCCGAAGTGTGCCGGGTACGATACGGATTTTTGAATTTGATTGCTACGTTCTGATTGGTCGAACAGCTTAGATTCGACACCAGACCCGACACAGAGTTTAAACTAACGTTGTCTGTGTATGGCATTGACAGTATGACCCCGTCTACTATGTTACTACTATATCACACAAACAGACGCGCAGTGCTATGGTCTCATTGCACTCGTCACGGGGGCCGGGGAAAGGGCGAAATGCCAGGGTTTAGGGTTTAGGGTTGACCTAAAGCCTAAACCGTGGTGCCTCCATATACACGCGGAAGCGTCTCCTCAATACTCGGACCATATGCTGTCGTCGCCACCTCAGTCCTCGTCGCTTTCGTCGTCCTGCACAGCGACGCAGGCGGCCGCCGCGTCGAAGAAGTGCGCGAGGTTGTTGTCCGCCAGGTTGTACCGGCGCAAGTTGAAACTGAAAGCAAAGTTTGAAAGCTGTTCTATCACATTTTAGTTTCAAACACTAAAACCAGGCGCGCTTTCAACTCAGGTGAGATAGGGTCAACCTGCACCGCCCCACCAGGTACTTGCGCGCCGCCGCCTCCGTGCGCAGCGTCTCGAACCGAAACTTCCCTTTCCACACTGGCTTGGGCGCCGTGCCCTTCGTGCAGCGGCGCAAGTTGAATTCGAAAGCAAAGTAGGAAGGCGGTTCATCATATCATAGTCTCAAGCGTTTGGTTCCAGGCGCTTCCAAAATTGGTCTCATCGGTACAACCTACACCGCCCTACCTTCCACACGCACGTGCACTTGTTCTGCGGCGCGCCCTCCTCCGGCTCCTCCTCGCGGCCGTCGGAGTCCAGCGTGAGGTTCCACGCTATGCGGCGCGTCATCAGCTTATCGTACCGCCGCACCGACTTGAGACCGCCCTCTATAATGACTATGCTGAACGACTCCGTGATGAGACACACGCCTGCAGGGGGCGGGGGTGGGAGGAGGAAGGTTGTGGACGCGTCGTCAGCAAACGTGTGAAGGCTCGTCGAGTGGTTGCAGGCCAGTCGGTGAGAAGCCAGTGTGAAGGCTCGTGCAATAGCGTGTTCTCATTGGTGGGTTCTGAGTTGGTGGGATCTCATTGGTGGGCTCTCATTGGAAGGTTCTCATTGAGGTGCTTCCATATTGGTGGACTCTGATTGGTGGGTTCTAACAGGCCTCCGAGTAGCGGTAGTCTCGATCACTGAGGATCTCTGAGGCTTTCAGTACATAATTAACGCGATGTCGTCATTGGCCAGTAGATGGGGGGATACAAAAGGCACAACCAGCACAAGGTTTTGATCAGACTAAACCGTTCTCAACAGAGCCGAGAGGGCCGGGCTCCAAAGCCCCAAACATTCTAGCTTGAGTTGGTAATTCCAACTTTAAAGTAGAGTAGTCATCACGTCAAAGCGTTGCCTGCTGTGTGCTGTGTGCATCGAAAAGTGGTAGAATTGGGGGGGTGGGAAATCGGGCCCGATACCCTGGGATCTTATGGGGGGGGCTAATTGGTGGCATACTTTTGGTGGCTTCCAACAGACCTCCGTACAGCGGTAGTCTCGATCATTGAGGATCTCTGAGGCTTTCAGTACATAATTAACGCGATTTCGTCATTGGCCAATGGATGGGGGAGGGAGAGATACCTCCGTGTATAAGGAGGCAACAGGCTTTCGCCACGGCCCCCGCTAAATAGAGGGGGAGATCGAAGGGGAGAAGCAACGAAGGGAAATGTTTTGATCAGACTAAACCGTTCTCAACAGCGCCGAGAGGGCCGGGCTCCAAAGCCCCAAACATTCTAGCTTGAGATGGTAATTCCAACTTATAAAGTAGAGTAGTCATCATGTCAAAGCGTTCCGTTATGCGTTCTGCGTATATCGAAAAGTGGTAGCATACCCAGTAATCGGCGGGGTTGGGAATCGGGCCTGGGGCCCTGAGGCCCTGGGATCTTATTGGTGGATTATGATTGGTGGAAACTGAAAGACAAGTTCTAATAGGCCTCCGTGTAGCGGTAGTCTCGATCACTGAGGATCTCTGAGGCTTTCAGTACATAATTAACGCGATGTCGTCATTGGCCAGTAGATGGGGGGATACAAGAGGAGAGACAACGACGAGTGGGTGAAGCAGGGATCGATCCCGGAACCCCGAGACCGTGGGAGTCCGATAGCCCGGGAGGCTGGGAGTCTGGGAGGCTGGGAGGCTGGGGACAGTGGCGTACCGGTGAGGTTGTTTTCCTTGGCGTTTGGGGGGACAGAAAAAGAAACCAACAACATGAGGGGGGAAACAGAGTGGGGGTGCAGGACCCCAGACAAGACCCCGATACCCCAGGAGCCTGGGAGGCTGGGAGCGTGGCGTACCAGTGAGGTTGTTTTCCTTGGCGTTGATGTCGACCTTGAAGCGGTTCTTGGTGTTGGCCAGGCTCTCCACGCGGTACACGTGCACCTGCCAAGAGGGTCGTTGAGATGAAGCACTCGAACCGAGATCAGAGCATGACTTTACCTTCAGGGTGAATGCTTACAGAGACGCACGAGAAGGAGTAGGAGGAGGAGCAGGCGGAGGAGGAGGAGGAGGAGGAGGCAAAGGACGGGGAGTGGGAAGAGGAAGGAGGAGAAGGAGGAGGGGGAGGACGAAAAGGAGGACGCACGGTCTCGTTTCACCGGTTCAATGCAGTCGAGTGTATGTGCTGAGTAACCCCCCTGCCTGCGTTTCCGCCGCGCTGGCCGCGTCGTCGAACAGCTTCCGCATCTTCTTCTCCCGCTTCTCCGCCGGCGTCAGCTTGCGCGCCAAGCAGAAGGGTCATTGATGACAAGCCCTGCATCGAGGTAAGAGGCATGACTAACCATGAGTGTGCATGCTCATACAGACGCGCGGAGAAGGTGCTTCGATTCAACGTCGATCGAGTGATTGTATCAATACCCCCCCTACCAGGTTGCGGTCCTCGTGCGCGGTCTGGCGCTCCGCCATCTGCTCACGCACCTCGCGCTCCACCGCCGTGGGGTCCTGGATCGCCTCGTCCGTCAGCACCCGCATCAGGTTGCTGATCTTCACCTTGAAGGAGGATCAGTCAGAACTAGCACTCAACCCAGATCAGAGCATGGCTTACCTTCAGAATGCTCATGCATACACACGGAGGCGGAGGAGGATATTCAACGTTGGTCGAGTCCTTGTTCTCAACCCCCCCCTGCCTTGGGCTTGGGCGCCTCCAGCAGCCCCTGCTTGATCATCTCCTGCTTCTCCTGCTCCCGCGCCAGGCGCCGCTGCGTCCGCAGCTTCTTCTGCTCCGGCCGCGTCAGCTTCAGCGGCTGCGGCATCGGCTCTGGCGCCTCCTTCGACTAGGGTCCAGCATACAACGCTCGCCACGTCATAGGATGCCATCAAACTCAATGGACGTTGGAAACGCGTGTCGTTGAAGTGGCGGGCGGGCGGGCAATGGGCTGGGCAGATATTGCTGGCCTCATCATATTATGCGTTTTATCCATGAATGAGGGTTTGATGCTCGTGGATGTCTTGGCGGGTGTGTTCCTGGCAGGTGTTGCTCTATATTTTTGCGATCGAGTTGGTCTCAGGCATATGCTTGTCATTTTAAATGCTCGTCATGAGGATAATCTGTAAAGATTAAGAAGTGTGCATCACTGACCAACTAGAGCTACTGCGAGGATGCCATTTATCACAAGAAACGAGCGTTGCACATGCGTTTTATACGTGGCCGGCAACGTATGGTTGTGCCTACCAT
>Ga0307489_10001261_pt1 | contig 16588 bp, 18 predicted proteins | sample SB12metaG_FD_202247 | JGI IMG/M metagenome (GOLD analysis project Ga0307489, IMG submission 202247) | Sea-ice brine microbial communities from Beaufort Sea near Barrow, Alaska, United States - SB 1.2 | ecosystem: Environmental > Aquatic > Marine > Coastal | place: USA: Alaska | collected...
ATATCCAAATTAACAAAGGAGTGCAACTCCGATATGACATTGTCATGAATATCACCGATAAAAACGGTGGAATCATCAAAGTTATCGTTGAGGTAGACGGGGGGCAGCATTTCTTTTCGGTATCTGCATTCAGACAAACATTAGAGGAAACGCAACAAAACGATATGGTCAAACAACAATATGCAATCGACAACGATTATCACGTGATTCGAATTGATCAGCAATACGTATGGGATCAACAGATTAAACATATAACTGAATGGTTTGATCGTCTTTCAAAAAGCTTGAAGAAGATTGAAATGCAAGAAGAATTAGAACTGGATGAACAATACCTCACAGATGACATCAACAAGTATAGTCACCTAGTTAACTTGATAAGCAGTCGTGCCGAAGCTCTATAAACAAATGCAAGGGGCAAAACTCAATACACAAATACTATAAACCCGATGTGGATTTAGGTGATAACAGTGTAGTGATGATGCGCAGTGGTGGCGAACTACTATAACTACTATATAACTACTATGTTTCTTTGATCACTTTACTTCCACTCTTATCGCTAGCGCTGCCCAAATTCTACTTAATTTCCATTAAGCACTTTGAGTTTCTTTAAGCACTTTACTTCCACTCTTATCGCCAGCGCTGCCCAAATTCTACTTAGGCTGATTCGATTCTCGATGCCTTTTATTATGACACGTTTTACAATGACCGAGAATCCCAGATTTCAACGCAACACAAGTAGTAAACTCCGAAGGCGGTAGCGTCTTTTCACATGTTCTGCAACGTGTATATTCAAGCGTTCTTTCATATGGACCAACCTGTTTCGGCGCCTTTTCACCGTACTTTTTCCGACTATATGTTTGCCACTCAACATTTCTACAAGCCTTGCATCTCGTTCCAATCCCAGTTTTCGACGCAGTACTAGTACTAAAATCCGAAGCCGGCAACGTCTTTTCACATTTAGTGCGACGTGTATCTATCACCGTTCTTTCATATGGACCGTGGTTTTCCCGCGCTTTTCTTTCTTTCACTGGTTTGGGCGGGTAAAGATATGGACCGTACTGCGAATTCGTTTCTTTCGCACAAGCCTTACAGATATTGTTAATCCCAGTTTTCGACGCAGTATTAGTACAAAAATCCGAAGCCGGCAACGTCTTTTCACAGTTAGTGCAACGTGTATCTACCACCGTTCTTTCACATGGACCGCGCTTTTTCCGCGCTTTTCTTTCTTTCGCGGGTTTGGGTTCTTCCAGCGCTTTTTTATTTTTCCACCACAGCGAATTCTTTACTTTCACACAAGCCTTACATACTTTGAAAATCCCAGTTTTCGACCTAATATCAGTGTGAAACGACGAAGCCGGCTTCGTCGTTTCACACTTAGTGCAACGTGTATCTACCACCGTTCTTTCATATACAGGAAGACAATCGTTGCAAGTATAATTTAACCCATGGTAACTGTCTCGCCTACTTTTGAAGTTATGTGCAGGAAGCTTCCTGTGGCATTTATGGCACCACGAGTCTTCTTCCGTACGGTCTTGAAGTGTCCTGGGTGCAGGCGGGTGGCAATATTTCAAATCTTTCGCAACAATTTGCATACACCGTTTACATCTAGTATATAGACCATTGTATTTGTGTGGACACGAATAGAACTCAATGGCTGGTAGTAGTATGCAACACCTTTTACATTTCACGGGATAGATAGTTCTAGGATAGTTCCTACACGGATTAGGTATTCTACCGTAGTTTCCCCGTCCATTTCCTGGCCCAGTCATGTAATACTTGTAGTAAGCGCTCAAACCTTTAGGTAATATCTAGAACCAGATCCAGTGGATTGCCGCAATGAATACCAATATTAATACCACGCCAACCCAATATAATGTATCAGTATATCGTGATATTCCCATTTCATTCTTTCTATCGTGATTGCCTGAACCCATACGCCCTAAAATGATAATCTCTACTTTATCATTCATACTTAAATTTGACTAGTTATTATTCTCAATAGTTTTATACGGTTTCATAGGGACAATTATAGGCCTTAGGTGGGGCACCGTTGGTTCGTGTACGTTTTTTTAGATTTGGCCCGTGCTCTGTGAGAAGGACTGGGACCCAACTTTTTTATTTGAGTCTCCCCTAGTGTAATTACTTTTAACAAACATCCTCCTCTCTTTCTCGGGCTTCTATTTTCTTATTTTCTTATTTTCTATTATCTTATTTTCTATTCTCTATTATCTAGTACCTGTATTTCCTATTAATTAAACACAACTATCATCATTATAGACAATATCTTATTTTACGAGGGGTCTTTAAACCAGTGCTGGGGGAGCGTATGATGTTGGTTGGTATGTTATGGTGCGGGTCAGATACCATATCATAGGGTTCAAATGGACGCGAGTTACCGTAAATTGTCGGTGAAATTGATGGTAATAAACGCAGAGATTGTTTTGGGTTCATATGCGCTAACTTGAACGGTTCCAGACAACGAAAACAACCACAACACGTTTTCGCCACTGCTCGACCTGGTCGAGAGGTTCCCTGACCTATTCAAGCAAAAGGTGCTACAGCACTTGGACCCCATCGACCGCACCTTCCTCGCGCAGGCGGGGGGCGCATGTCGGGAGGCGGTGGAGGCCTCCCATCTGCTGCGCGCGGGAACGTGCCGACGGGTGATTGGGTTCCTGTTGGTGGTGCGGGTGGTGACGCATCGGCTCGTGGACTTCGTCGGGTCCATCGAGCGGCTGGCATGGGCCAAGGCGAGCGGCTGCCCGTGGGTTGCGCGGACCTGTGCGCTCGTCGCTCGGGGCGGGCACCTGGAGGTGCTGCGGTGGGTGCGGGAGAACAACTGCCCGTGGGATACGATGACGAGCGCTTGGGCCGCTTGTCGTGGGCATCTTGAGGTGCTGCGATGGGCACGGGAACACGACTGCCCGTGGGATGCGACGACGTGTCGGGGCGCTGCTAGGACGGGGCACCTGGAGGTTCTGCAGTGGGCGCGGGAGCACGGCTGCCCGTGGAATAAGCAGGACTGTGAAGCTGTTGCCTGGCAGCAACTCGAGACGTTGGCATGGGTGCGGGCGCAACCACAGTAGGACGACTGCCTCCATGCACGCACGCAAGACAACGACGCGAAGACATTACATGACTTAGTGGAGAGCCGCACGGGGCGGGCGCCAGCCAGGAGGTGCAGCGGTCAACCCGGGAGCACCTGTGTTCGCGGCTGAGTTACCTATCAGCGCCACTGCTGAGCAACGCATACTAGCTAGTGGCACAACGCAGCTGTCTGTCTACGCATCTCTCACCATGCTCCTTTTTCTACAACCGCTATGACCTGTGGGTCTGATTATAGGGCTTAGCATAAGTAACGCACCCACACCGCACACGCACCCCTGACACGCCACGGACGAGCGCCCCCTCTCATTCACGCTACACCAGCTTCGTGTAGGCGCGCCGGCCTTCCGCACCTCAGGCAGTAGAGCTGACTACGCAGCCCCCCTGCTTCAACGAAACGACGGCCCCAGCCTTCTTTCAGTCTGTACACGGCGAGCGCCGGAGACGGGAGACAGTCTATGGTGGTGTTAGAAGGGAGTTCGGAGGTCGTGAGGCGCGGCAGGCGAGTCCAGGCTGGAGGTGCGGCGAGATAACGAATCCAATCTTGATATCTGTTCGCGCATCCGAAGATATTGCAAAACCGTGTAATTACCGTGCACGACGTCACGAGGAAGAGGGACAAGCTGGCTTCGCACACAGCGCTGGCACGCGTCGGCCATACACCCCGCGCGCACGCGAGACTCGCCCCCCGTAACCTCGCCACTTGCGCGGAGAGCGAGCGCGAGACGGGGCGCGGCAAAGCAGCGACTTAAGCCGGCCTGTGAGGCCGGCCTGTCAGCCTGTGAAATACATCCTTTCACGAACGAGCACTCCACTGGGGAGGCATTAAGCCACGAGCCAAGCACAAGCCTCCCACTCCACCCGCCATGAACACGTCCGGCTCGGGCGCCACCGCCGTTTCGCGGCCTGTAGGGCCCTGCAGACATCGCCCGTCGCGTAATCGACCCCCGACGCGCTTTGAAACCTCGTCTCTTGTTTTATTTGCCATCCATTGTCGTGACTCACGTAAATATCTAAGAGCATTCCGACACGAACGAACCCGATGGCCTGACGTGGCATGCGATATCCAGCAGGCTCTGGCGGACGGAGAAGAAGCGGCAGCAGAAGGAGTACCAGAAGACGCTGGGCGCCGCGAAGAAGGGAGACCCTCAGGCAGGGGCCGGGTACAGCTGGTAAACCGTAAATACGCGCATTGCAATTGCCCAGGGTGCCCACAGGAGCTGGCCTGTCAGCCTCGGCTGTTGATGCACGGGACAATACGAGTATCCCATAAGACGAAGCCTTCCGTTCCATCACCTACGGCCGGTTTTTCGATGCCCGCACAAGACCAGCCCGGTTCAAAGGCTCTCTCGACAGTGCTGAAGTTGGGCTGCAAATGGACGATATGATTGCCCTGGTATGGGATCAGCAAAAGTGACGGGTAATTCGGTGCGAAGTGTGAGGTTTCTCAGTGTCAGACCCTACCCCGAGGCATGCTTCCACGTGGCACGGAGCCTGCGTCGCGGCATTGGCCTCCCCACGGGTGGGCACTGATGCAAAGTGCTCGCCACGTCACATGAATCCATTTTAACCCAAGAACAACGGTCCAAAATGCGTTTAGGGTTTAGGGAATCCATTTAACTCAAGAAACGATGACGTAGCGAGCACCAGCCATCAGTCCTTCTCCATGGGGTTGCCGCGAGACGAGGCGGATATCACCGCTGTCAGGCAGGGACTACCATTCGTCAACTTTTCGGCTCCACCTGAGCCGTTTATTGTCTCACTGACATGCTGATTGAAACCACTCACCGCCCAACGTTTCCCGCAAAAAGCGTGAAACGTTGAGCCGACTTGTGGACGAGTGCAAGCCCCTGGTGTCAGTTGGTTGAAGCGAGCCGCGTGTATTCGTCATCTTTTCATCTCAACCTGAGCCGTTTACTGTCACTGACAGGCAGACATCACCCAATGTGTCTCGCAGAAAGTGCTAACGTTGAGCCGACAAGTGGACGAGTGCAAGCCCCTGGTGTCAGTTGGCTGAAGCGGGCCGCTGATCTCGGGCACGCCGACGCGCAAATGGCGTGCGCCGCAGGGGCTTACACTCGTCCACTTTTTCAGCTCAACCTGAGCCGTTTCTGAAACAAAATACACCCTGAACACCCCAATATACCCCCTAACACCTCATAAACACCCTAATACTCCCTAATACCCTCTGACACCTCGTAGACACCCCCTGAGGAACCCCTAAATGTACCCCCTATCCCACAGAAAGCGTTTACGTTGAGCCGAAAAGTGGACGAGTGCAAGCCCCTGCGGCGAGGCGAACACACACAACGAAAACGATGAAACCGTTCCTCCTGAGACTGCCAGCTGTCCCGTGGTAGGGCAGTGCAGGTTGACCCTATGAAACCCAAGCTGAAACCGCCTGGAACCAAGCGCTTGAAACTATATTGTGATATACTGCTTTCAACTTCTGCTTTCAAATTCAACTTGCGCCGCTGTCCCGTGGCCATGTCCTGGTATCGCAAGGCAGCCGCACAAGGCAGAGTGACAATATATCCCATATCGAGATCCAAGATGACCGTATCGATACGGTCATCTCCCATATCATTAGCCATATCCCATATCCATATCCAGGATGACCATATCCATATGGTAGATTACCATATCAATTTACCGTATCCCCAATCGATATCCCATATCCCGTACGTTCATATCGACATCTCATTTATGTCCGATCTCCTATATGGATCTCCCATAGCGATTTCTCATATCGATGTCGGATCAATAGCGATCTCTCATATCGATGTCGGATCATATCTTGTCACCCTGGCACAAGGCCAGATAAGCGCGCTGTGGTTGCTGGGAAAAGTCCAAGGGTCGCGCGAGGTAGGGTGGTGCAGGTTGATAGTATCAAGACCCGCGTTGAAAGCGCCTATGCTTTCAGCGCTTGAAACTGGAATATCCTGATTGGCTTTCAACGTTTGCTTTCAGTTTCGACTTGCGCCGCTATAGCGAGGGGGAGGAGATGGTGGAGGCGGCGGACTTCCTCCGTCAGGCGGCGGAGGCGGGACACACGGCGGGGTGGAGCAATTGAAACTCGTATTGAGAGTGCCTGGTTTTGGCACCTGAAAACTGAAACATGATGACCTGCTGCTTGTAAGTTTAAACCTCCAAGAGTAACTTGTGCCCATACAACACGGAGGCGGCACTCGATCTGGCCTTCTTATTTCGCGAGGTAGGGCGGTGCAGGTTGTCCTGATGAAACTCACGGTCAAAGCACCTGGCTGCCTGGAACCAAGCGCTTGCTTGACAATGAAATCTGATAAACTGCCTTCGTTGCTTGAATGTTACATGCAAATTCAGCGTGTGCCACTACATCGAGGGTCGGGGCGTGGCACAGAATCACGTTGAAGCGATCAGGTCAGGGGCTTACGCTCGTACACTTTACAGCTCAACCTAATCTTTTTTTATCGGTGAGCCGTTATGCGTCCGGCTCGTGACGAGTTATGACCCACCAATCTCAGTACATGCTACTGAGCCGCCCAACGTATGCCACAAACACAGTTTACATTGAGGCGAAAGGTGGACGAGTGTATGCCTCTGGTTCAGGCTGTTCCAGGTCGCGGCTGGCGATCCGTGCGCGGCGCAGACAGGGTTATCACATCGACGATCCTTTGGAGTGGGACCGGCAGGGTCTCACATTCGTCCACTTCTCCCCTCAACCTCAGCCGTTCAGTTCACTGAAATCACCCAACGTACCCAAACAAATGCTCACGTCGATCCGAAGAGTGGACGAGTGTAAACCCCATGATGGCCGCACCACACTCGTTCACGTTTCAGCTCAATGACACACTTTTTGTGGGATACATCTGGTGGTTACCGTGACAAAAAAGGCTCAGGTTGAGCTGAAAAGTCGACCAGTGTGAGGCCCTGCACACCGCACCATGCGGAAGGGGGAGCTCAAAGCTGCACGCGGTTCGGCGCAGCACGCCCTGGTAGGGCGGTGCAGGATGACTCAATCAAACCCGCGTTGACAGCGCTTGCAACTGGGCGCTTGAAACTGAAATGTGATAGACTGCTGTCAAATGTTGCTTTCAACTTCAAATCACGCCGCTGCCTCCTGGGCGAATCTTACCGAGACGGGTTGGGCGTGGCCCGGAACCGCGTGAAGGCGAATGAGCACTTCCATATGGCTATGGTGTTGTCAAGCGCACCTGGTATGGCGGTGCAGGCTGACCGCAGGTTGAACCCAGATTGACCCCAGGTTGACCCCAGGTTGACCCCAGGCTGACCCCAGGTTGACCGCAGGTTGAACCCAGGTTGACCCCAGCTTGACAACAGCTTGACCCCAGATTGACCCCAGCTTGACCCCAGGTTGATCCCAGGTTGACCCCAAGTTGACCCAGGTTGACCGCCGGTTGACCCCAGCTTGTTCCCAGCTTGTCCCCAGGTTTTCCCCAGGTTGAACCCAGCTTGACCAAGCTTGGTTCCAGCGCTTGAAGCTGTACTTTGAGGACTGCTTTGAAACGTTGCGTTCATATTAAGCTTGCGGCGCTACAACCTGGCATGGCAGAGCTTGGCATACTCCAGATAGAAGACGAAAAGTATATCGAGGCCGTGTGGCATTTGCAGGAAGCCGGGCTCACGGTAGGCTCACGGAAACATGTGCCCCGTGGGCTATAATTGTCGCCCCTAAACTAGCCTACTAAGCACTAACCCCTAAACTAGCTTAAACTAGCTTAGTTTAAGCCCCCCTAATTGACTAACCCACTGTAGCCCCCCAACTAAGACACTAAGCAACTAACCACGAGCCCCTAAATTAGCATATTAGCTTAGTTTAACCCCCCCCATCGCCAGGACTTTTTTTTTTTTTTTTTTTTTTACGTTCATCGAGCCCCACGGCGCTACAGCACTAACTTAGTTTGACAAGCGTACCCGTGGCCCGCCCTTTGCCGGCCCGCCACGTCACCAACAAGTTTTTGAACCCGCGCAGATGAAGCTTGATGGCATCCTATAATTTGTTTTGCAGCCGCGTAGATGAAGCTTGATGGCATCGTGTGATGTGGCGGGACGTTTCTGCCAGGCTCTCGCAGCGGGGTACGCAGGGTAACAGTATGGCCGAGGTGAATCTAGCATGGTGCCACTTTCACGGAAAGGGGCAGGAGGGCTTTGGGCTGCGGTTGCGGGCGGATCAATCCAGAGTTAAATCGTTCATGCTTCTCAACGCCGCGCAAGCACGATTCGGTCCAGCAGGGCGCTGCAGCGTGCATGTTGAACCCGCTTGATACCTGTCTTGACAACGCCTGGTGTCAGCTCATGAAACTATGACAAAATGCCGCAAAGCGTTTTGAACTCGTGCGGAAACTGAAAACCACATTCCAAATTATCCAAAGAAAGATCTCGCGCTCGTTGACTTCCCCAACATCTCCCCTAAAGTATGTCACAAGATGTCCAAACGCTTTGCGGCACTCCGTCATGTCAGATGATAATCTGCTTTCAATTTCAACTGGCGCCGCTACGACGAGGAGTGGCACATCATTGCGCGCTGGCACTTGAGTCAGATGACAATTCTTGTACCAAATCCTGGCCCCGGGCAGGAAGTGAGTGATGAGAGCTGGGAGCTCGAGCAGGTAATTGGCGAGTTGGGAACATTGACGCTTCTCGAGTACGTGGCGCATCGTGTCGGCGTGCGCGACTTCCGAGTGGCAGGGGCTGACACTCCTCCACTTTTCGGATTGACGTGGACACTTTGGTCGGGGTGCGTTGGGTGGACTCACCCTGTTTTAGAGACAAAAACGGTTCAGATTGAGCGAAGAAGTTGACGAGTTGAAGCCCCTTACACCCGTTCACTCTTAGTCTTAACGTAAGCTTTCTTTGTGGGATACGCTGGGTGGAGTGAGTGACAAAAACGGCTCTGATTGAACTCAGTGTCGGATCTGACATCAAACGTATGGTATCGAATCCCGTTCGACCAATCAGAACTGTCCGTTTCGGAAATACCACCGACCGACTAGCCGAAAGTCCGACCGGGTCGCCAATCTTGAGTCAACAGACCCTCGATATCGAGGAGACAAACAGGACATGTCCTTCCGACACTGAGCTTGAGGTGAATTGTGGACGAGTCTAAGCCCCTGCCGCGTGGCCGCCGCGTGCAACGACGCCCGTATGAAGCTAGGCGATCGCTATCGCGAAGGCAAGGTGGTGCAAGTTGTATCCACGGAACCCCTGTTTTGATACCTGAATAGCTGCCATTGATTGATTTTGATACCTGAAAAACAATGATTATTGATTCTCGTTGATTAATCACAATTTGATCCACACCCTTGTGAATGCGCCTGGACCTAAGCGCTTGATAGTCTAAGCTATGATCAGCCGCTTTCAAGTTTTGCTTGCAAATTCAACTCGCGCCACTACTCAAAGGCATGTGCGGATACCGGAAGTGCAGTGAGAAGGCGGCTTTCTTTTACCACATGGTGGGACAGTGCAACCAGGTCAGCCCGTGTTGAAAGGGACTGGTTGCAGCGTTCGAACCTAAAATCCGAGGCAGCTGCTTTCAAGTTTTGCATTCAATGTCAACGCGAGCCCCTTCAACATGGCCGGCGAGGCTGGCGACGCGCGGGGGTTGGCGTGGACTGGTGAGGAATGATGGACAGTGCTCGCCACGTCATCACACGCTTTTAAACCCTCATCTCTCGAGTTGAAATGACATCAAATGACGTGGTGAGCACTGTTCATCAGTCCCACGTCACCACACGCATTTTGGACACTCGTTTCTTGAGTTCAACGGCATCCTATGACGTGGCGAGCACTGTTTATCAGGCTCTGTGTACTGGTTTCCTGCTCGTGAGAGGCGTCCTTGGGGCGGGCGAGACGGCATGGAGGGGGCTAGGACCGGACGGCATGGGATGGGGCGAAAGGGGAGAATTTGGAGAGTTGGGAGGATTTGGAGGTTGCGGGGCTGACAAGGGACACCGCGGATGGAGTGAGGTAGGGGCTTACACTCGTCCACTTTTCAGCTCGACCTCAGCCGCTTTTGACACCTATTGCACCCAAGGCGCCCAGCGTATCCCTCTAAAGGTGCTCACGTCGAGCCGAAATGTAGAAGGGTGGAAGACCCTGGAGTTAGGATGTTGCGAGGGAGCGAGCAAAAGCAACGTACAGTAGGGCGGTGCGGGTTGATCCCAGGTTGGCCGCACTTAGGTTGCAGTGCACAAATCGTAATCATGACACTCTGCTTTCAAGTCTTGATTTACATTTCAACTTGGGACCCTTCAGCGAGGCCGTGGCAGGCTTGGGGTTCTATCATGATTTCATTCCGGCTGCACCTGAGGACGTGACGGAGATGGCGTTGACGCGTTTACGGCTCAGGACGTGCGCTGCGCGCCGATGCCACGCCGAGGACGTGCATCTGTCCTGCACGGGGTGCGGCGTCTCGCACTACTGCAGCCGACTTTGCCAGAAGCGGCACTGGAAAAAACACCGACCCAAAGTGGGGCGGTTTAGTCAAAACACATTGAAACGTGTGTATGCTTTCAGCGGTTGAAGTTGAACTGTGATGACCCGCTTTTAATTTTTGCTTTTAGTGTCAACTTGCGCCGCTTCGCCAAGTGCCTTGGAATGGCGCCGCGGCCGGACATCACGGTCGGACAGACAAGCACCACGGACGGACAAGCGCTGAATGCGGCCTGCGGCGCGGACGGCGCGGTGTGCTATTTGCTCTTGCGGCGGGGCATTTATACTACATGCTTGACCCTAAACCCTAAACCCTAAATCCTAAACCCCAAACCCTAAACCCCTTTCAGCTCAACCTGAGTGATGGTGCACATAGCAACATGTCACCCGTGTACCTCGCGGCTGCTAAGACCTGAGACCTGAGAAACTTCGACGATGCTTGAAGTGGAACTACTATACCAAGCTGTAAACGGAATTTGTGCATACAACGCTTCATGGACGCTTCAATTGGGCTCCCTCTGGGGGTCTAAACGGGGGGTTTTCTGAAGGGTTTTGATCGTTAGACTTGAAGTGTTACAGTGAGGTGGACTCATGTATAAGGCCCTGTCTTGCAGGTTCGTTTCAGCTCCCGGACGTACCCTTTATCGGGGTCGGGTCACCCCCCCCCCCGGGCGGACTGCGTGTTTGAAATTGGACGAAAAAAATGGTTGGCTTATGTCAGCCGGGTCATCACGTCGTCGGCAGGGGCTTACACTCGTCCACTGTTCGGCTCAACCTGAGCCATCTCGTCACTAAAACCACCTACGTATCCCGCAAACGATGCTTACGTTGAGGTGAATAATGTACGAGTGTAGGCCCCTGGTCGTCGGGCAGAACCACTCGCATGCGCTGCGTCACGCCGTCGGGCAGGGGGGCTATTGAGAAGAAGCACTCACCCGGAATTAAAACACTTCCTCCTACTCTGCGCGTCTGTATGCACATTCACACTCATCGTGCGACATGCCCCGAGCTAGAATCAGCACTCACCGATGTTGAATCCCCTCCCCCTCCTCCTCCTCCTCCTCCTCCCCCTCTTGCGCCTCACTCCGCGTGTGTACGTTAGCATTCAGCATTCACCCTGATGATCAGGCATGTTCTGATCTCGGTCGAGAGCTTTTTCTCAACGACCCTCATGTTGGGTAGGCGGATTCTCTCCGTCCATCAAGCCGCCGCGGACAAAGCCGTCGCCGCCGCTGAGGCCGCTGCCGCGGCCTCGACCGCCGCTGCTGCCACCGCCGTTGTCGTCTTAGCCGCCTACGACGCTGCCTCTGCCTCCGACACCGCCAACTCTGACGCCGCAAGATAGGGCCCTGCAGGTTGACCAGAGTTACAAGATATGATCTGGTCACACTGTCCGGTTGACCGACAGGATGACAGGATGACAGGATTTTGGGGGTCATCCTCAGGATTCTAAGGCCATATACTTAGGATTTTAAGGTAATCCTCAAACCGATAGCATGACAGAATTCATGGTCATCTTGGAGATCGATCCTCCATGTTCTGTCACTCTGAGGTTGACCCTATGAAACCCATGCTGAAAGGGCCTGGATATAAACGTTTAACACTAGACTATGATCAACTGCTTTCAACCTTTGCTTTCAATTTCAATTTGCGCCGCTACAGCAAAGGCTGCACATGACGCTTCTCCGAGTGTCAGCACAGCTGCCACCGTGAGGGACACCGTCGACGCCGGATATGACGCATGCACGGCGGCCGACGTCGCCAAAGATGCTGCCAAGGCCGACGCCGCCGCCACCGCCGCCACCGCTGCCACCACCGCCGCCGCTTCCACCGCCGCCGCTGCCGCCGCCGCCGACAACGACGTCAGCGGCGATACGGAGGCGAATAGCGGAAGTAACACCGGTGTGCTGATGCCGTGTGCCGAACGGTTCATCGAAGGCAGGGCTCTACCGGTTATGCTCGCCGCTTGTTCACCGCGCTGCAACTCGTGACCATATTGCAGTTTTGTTTGGTGAGCTGACAATATTGCTAAAATATGCTTGGTAAGGTGACCATACTACCAATCTCTGTTTTGTGAGGTGATAATATCGCCAGTGTAAGTTTGGCGAGGTGATCAGATTGCCAGCCTATGTTTGGCAAATTGACCATATCTCCTGCCCGGCCCTCATTGAAGGCGGGCGTCCGCGATTCACGAAGAAATTTACTTCCTCGGCTGGGTGGTCATTGAGAACAAGCACTCGACAGACGTTGAATCTCCTCCTCCTCGTCCGCTTGTCAGTATAATCATTCTGAAGGTAGATCGCGTGTCAATATAATCATTCTGAAGTCAAAACGTGCTCTAATCTCGATCGAGCGCTTGGTCTCAATGACCCTTCTGCTCGGTTCGGTCGCGCAAGGGGTTGACCGCCGGGGACTTCGCCGACGTTGAGTGCTGGTGCGAAGCCCCGCCTGGCAGGGGGGTCCTTGAGACACCAATCCCCCCAACCTCGACATGCCAGTCCACCCAAATCAGCCAACCTCGACACGCCAATCCACCCAAATCAGCCAACCTCCCCACGCCAATCCACCCAAGACAGCAAACCTTGGCACACCAAACAACCCGCCGTGCGCTTCGCTGACGTGGAGTGCTGGTGCGATGCCCCGACGGGCAAGGGGGTTGTGAGAACACACACTCGACCGACGTTGATTCTCCTCCTCCTCCTCCGTATACTCGGCGCGTCTGTATGAGCATGCATCCTCAGGGTAAGTCATGCAGGCACGTCCGACCTCGGCGCGAGTGCCTTTTCTCAATGACCCTCCTGCCCTCGCTGGCGTCGGGGGGATCATTGACAACAGGCACCCGACTATGAGCCGAGTCCGTGCGTCTGTATGAGCATTCACCCCGAAGTCATGCTCCGATGTCGGTTCGAGTGCTTGTTCTCAATGACCCTCCTGCTGGGCGACCCCGACTTCGTATCACTGAAGCTGCGTTTCGTCCCCGGCAGGAGCTTCCACTCGTCCACTTATTAAGCTCAACCTGAGTCGTTTTTGTAGCTGAAACCCATTGAAACCCATTGCAACCACCCACCGTGTCCCACGACGAGTGCTCATGTCAAGCCCAAAAGCGGACGAGTGTAAGCGGCAGAGTGACAAGATATGATCCGATATGGGACATCAGACATCAATCGGATATCGATAGGGATACCGATATGGTACATGGGATATCAATTTTCGATAAGGTATATCGATGTGGCTATCTACCATATCGATATGGTCATCCTGGATATCGATGTGGGATACGTGTTACTGATATGGGAGATGACAGTATCGATATGGTCATCCTCTCTATCGATATGGGAACTATTCTCACTCTGTAAGCCCCTGGTCGCGGGCATGGTGACGGAGGGCATCGAGTGCCTCCGGCAGGAGCTCACACTCGCCCACTTCTCAGCTCAACCTAAGTCGCATTTGAAACTGATACCAGCCTAACCACCCAAGTTATCTTACCAAAAAGTGCTTACGTTGAGCTGAAATGTGGGCGTGCGTTTGCCCCTGGCCTCCGGCGGCTTAAGCAACCCCTCGCGGAGGCGACGGCGGCAGCGGCAGGGGCTTCCCCTCGTCCACTTCTCAGCTGCACTTCAGCCAGTTTTGTCTGTGCAATCCACTGAAACCACCCAACATCTCGTTTAAAAGGTGCTTACGTTGAGCCGAGAAGTTGACGAATGTAAGCTCCTAGGCGGCGGCGGAGGCGGAGGCGGCTGCGGAGGTGCAGTGGGTGGCGGCGACTGCTGAGGCGGCTGCGGCGGCGTATGCGGCAGGGGCTTACACTCGCTCACTTCTCAGCTCAACTTGAGCGCTTTTTATGGGATAGGGGGTGCGCGTAGGGGTTGTGTAGCCCGTGTTTAGGGGGTGTATAGGGTGCATAGGGTGTTTTCTTGTGTCAGACACGGCTCAATTTGAGCTGAAAAGTGGACGAGTGTAAGCCCCTGGTATGCGGCGTATGCGGCAGATGCGGAGGCAGTGGCTGCGAATGCGCCTGCGGATGCGGTGACGGAGGCAGTGGCTGCGAACGCGCCTGCGGATGCGGCAACGACGGAGGCGGCGGAGGAGGCGGCGGCGGTGGCGAGGCCGGCGGTGGAGGCGGCGGAGGTTGCGGAATTCATCCACCCGTCGAGTGTCCTTACTGGCGAATCTCAAGACGATGACTTGATGAAGTGGGCGAAAAGGTGTTTTGAAGACAACGAGGCAACAACCCGGAATTTGGCATCCGGGCCCCCCGAAGGTTACGCCATTAATCTCTTCTATAGACAGATTCATGAGGCCGATGGAGCGGATAGTATGACCGAGGTGAGGCGGTGCACGTTGACCCCAGACTGAACCAGGTTGACCCCTGAATGACCCCAAGTTTACCCCAAGTTGACCCCAGGTTGACCCCGGATTGGTCGCGCTTGGGGCAGCGCTTAAAACCAAAATATGAGGAACTGCTTTCACGTTTTGCTTTCAGTCTCAACTTGGGCCCCTACATCGAGGCGGAGAGAAGCTTCAGAGAGAAGCTCACGAATTCGGACATTGAGCAGCGGTGGTGGGGCCCAGCAAAAAAATGGCTTCAAATTGGTCAAAGCGGGTGCCCCCTCAACATCTCCCTTAGCACGCCCCTTCATGCCCCCTTATGACCGCTTCATTACCCACCTTCATACCCCTGTATATAAACCCCTATCTCCACCTCCCCCCTCGACCCTCCTCCTCTTGTTTGGTATGTATGAACCATAATAGAGGGGCAGTGTGTCCCCATACCCCCCCTCCATTATGCTTCCCCTGCACCCGCTACATATGGCGTGCGGTATTTGTCCCAAACAATGGGGGCAAGATAATATGTTTGAATAATCATTCACAGCAGTTTCTGCTTGGCCCTCAGCGATGGAAGGAAATGCCGGCATCAGAGACGGATCCGCTTGTGGAATTAGGCAGGAGACGAGTCGGTGCGCTGCAAGAGTACATTCGTTTAGCTGATGCATGGCGACAGGCATGGGGACCGCCAACCACAGCGCACCACGATACGTTACCAGTAGTGGATGCGTGCATTAAGTTAGTGAAGCCACATTTAAAATATTTTGGCGGTGTCCTGTAGCGGTTCAAATTGAATTTGAAAGCAAAGTCTGAAACCCGTGCATCATCTCATAGCTTCAAGGGCTGCAACCATAGGGGCTTTCAACACAGGCTTTGATAGGGTTAACCTGCACCGCCATACCTGGCAAGTAACACATAGTCGTGATGTATTTATTCATCCTGTTCGTCTCGCAGCGGCGCAAGTTGACAGGGCATAGTGCAACGATACTCCACCACTTATGTGCCGCATAGTGTACCGCTGTTCGCCGCGACATCAGCACATAGTGTAACGGTGCCCGCCACGTCATCCTCCGGAAGGTTATCGCCACGTCATGCTCTTGTGGATTCGCTGGGCACCTTCTTGACCTCTGATCTATATGACCACGGTGTAACCTGTTGTTTTTATGGTTTTAGACTCCCAGCCCATCCGCCACTTCCGACGCCTCGATCGCCTTTCGACCCTCGCGTCGTCCGCCGAGCTCCCCACACACCCACCCATGGCGCTCCACTGCGAGAGCTGCAACAAGGGCGTCGCCGCGGGATCCTGCCGGGCGTGCGCGGGCCACTGCGGCCACGCGGCGGTCTGCGGCGCGTGCGGCACCCCGTGCGGCGTCTGCCAGGCAGGGGGGGTCTTGAGGACAAGCACTCGACTGACGTTGAGCCTCCTCCTTCTTCTCCTCCTCCTCCTCCCCCGCCTCCTCCTTCTCCTACTCCTCGTATCGTCTCCCTCTTCCTCCCCCTCCTCCTTCTCCTCCGCAACCCCCATGCAATCCTTCCTCCTCGGCGTTTGTAGGAGCATGCACAGTGAAAGTACTCCAGTGGCTTGCTGCGGTATCGGTTCGAGCGCTTGAATAGCACCAGTCGAGTGCTGATATTCGGCGACCCTCCTGCCCGAAGTTCTTCTGCGACAAGTGCGAGGACGCGCAGCAGTGCGACAAGTGCTTCGAGCGCATCTGCGGCCGCTGCA
>Ga0307489_10001262_pt1 | contig 16581 bp, 28 predicted proteins | sample SB12metaG_FD_202247 | JGI IMG/M metagenome (GOLD analysis project Ga0307489, IMG submission 202247) | Sea-ice brine microbial communities from Beaufort Sea near Barrow, Alaska, United States - SB 1.2 | ecosystem: Environmental > Aquatic > Marine > Coastal | place: USA: Alaska | collected...
GATGATTTGTAAGAGGACGACCAGCTTCTGAGTTTTCATCGGCTACGTGTTCACTTTCGCCGCCTCCATCGCGCGTAACGTCGTGTCTCGCAGCGCAGAGTCTTGTGAAACTGTCGAATATTTCGGAGCATTCAGTCGGAAGAAACATTTTCATCGCAGAGACCAGACTGCAGGTTCAATTTGACCCCACTGGGATCCGTTTGACACCACAGAGGTGATCTTGACCCTGAGCCGACACTCGCGTGCAGATGTATGGCGTCTTTTAATTCGTCAATGACGATTAAAACGAATTTTTGGGCCTTCGGCCCATATATAGTCCCCGGACCGGTGAAAAGACAGGCACGATGTAAAGTGAAATGTTGGCCTGTGGCCCTCGCCGACGCCGACGCCGCGCGCGCCGTATTTTGCAGTACCACCCCGGATACTAGGCGGTGGACGTTAACGTCATAGCAGGCGTGGTATCACAAAAGCGCCGAACAAGGCCGCAAGGCGCCGGCATAGATGGTGTCAATGTATTGTGTAATTGTGTTTGAAACTGGTGGTGAAAAATGTAGTGAGCTAGTGCCTAGTCGGTAAAGCGTACTACACATAGTATCTTAGTAATTACGTTTGGCGAGATGAAAATCGCCAAACGTAATTACTAAGATACTATATAGAGTACGCTTTACAGACTAGACCTCTAGGTGAGCTTCTGCATGTCCTGCCGACCGCGGCGTCCTGCCGACGTCCTGCCGACCGCGGCGACACAGCCCTCCTGTTTACAGACCCCGCGCTAAATGTCCGCTTGTGCGAATACGCAGCCTGCGCCGTTGTGCCTGTCGAGGACAGCATATCCCCATATCGTCCCCATTTGACCAACCTGCCCGTGCGATTTGGTCTCCCCCCAAGTGCGCGCCACGCAATGCCGGGTTTGCCGCAATTCGTGACTCATTTTGGCTCATTTTACGGTTTTGGGACACGCGGACGCGGGTGTCGGCGTCGCCGCGCACGCAAAACCCAAATTGCGCGTGCAGAGCGCGTTCTATGCGATCAAAGGCGTCGCTCCATACCAAAAAAACTCTTTTCCATTGAGACTGGACACCCGCACGCCCACCCACGCGGCGGGTCCATGGCCGCTTCCTGCCACGGTTCCTGACCCCAAGAAAAGTGTCGAGCCACGATCGCATAACCGATAACCTCGCGCGAAACGAAACAAACTCGCGAAAACGTTACGCAGAGTCCGTCCGGAGGCCCGGTCGGTGAGGACATGCAGAGGCTCATCTAGGCACGAAACTCGCCAAACGTAAGGATTCTGCCCGACCGAGATCGAACGAGAAGACCTTTCTGGATTCGATAACTGGTACCCACCGAGCAAACAGTCGGGACAGGTCGGTCGATATGTACCGGTACACAGATGTAGGGAAAAACGCAGTCGGGGGGAGTGTCCGGCCACCGTCGGTACTCCGAGGCGGAGTTGCGCGGTCTGGCGCGCGCTTCAGCGCCGTCTCGGCGCCGTCGCTGCGCACGGTAGCATGCACAGCGCAGCTCAGCTGCTGTGTAGGGTAGTGGTAGTGCGGCTATCCGCTTTGAAACTGCGCGGGAGCGTCGCCGACGTCATCGTCGCTCGGCCCCGGCGCAGCATCGCTGGAGAAACACCGTTGCGTTTCACGGCTGCTGCGAGATGCTCAACACTTCCCCGCGCCTGGCCCTACCCCACGCTGCGACCCGCTCCCCCCCGCACGCGCCACGCTCAAGGGACCATATTGGGGGTGTTTCGAGACATTCCAAAGCTCGAGCGGCGCTCGGGAAAGTGTTTGCTGGCGCCTGTCCGGGCACGAACTTTGCCGGCACCGGACTCGCTTTTCACGAAGCTCGCGGGAAGCAAGGCAATGGACTAATCCGGTTTCTTGGAGTCCGTCCCACGCTGCGACCCGCCCCCCCCCGCACGCGCCGCGCTCACGGGACCATATTGGGGGTGTTTGAAGATATTCCAACGTTCGAGCGGCGCTTCGGGGGGTGTTTGCTGGCGCCTGTCCGGGCACGAACTTTGCAACCACAAACGCGCGATTGCCAGCCGCTGGAATGAAAACACGAGTCCGGTGCCAGCAAAGTTCGTGCCCGGACAGGCGCCAGCAAACACTCTCTCGAGCGCCGCTCGAGCTTTGGAATGTTTCGAAACACCCCCAATATGGTCCCGTGAGCGCGGCGCGTGCGGGGGGGGGCGGGTCGCAGCGTGGGGTAGGGCCAGGCGCGGGGAAGTGTTGAGCATCTCGCAGCAGCCGTGAAACGCAACGGTGTCTTTCTAGCGATGCTGCGCCGTGGCCGAGCGACGATGCCGTCGGCGACGCTCCCGCGCAGTTTCAAAGCGGATAGCCGCACTACCACTACCATACACAGCAGCTGAGCTGCGCTGTGCACGCCACCGTGCGCAGCGACGGCGCCGAGACGGCGCTGAAGCGCGCGCCAGACCGCGCAACCCCGCTGGAGTACCGACGGTGGCCGGACACTCCCCCCGACTGCGCTTTTCCTGCATTTGTGTACCGGTACATATCGACCGACCTGTCCTGACTGTTTGCTCTGTGGGTACCAGTTATCGAATGCAGAAAGTTCGATCTCGGTCGGGCAGATACTATATTACGCTTTACAGACTAGGCACTTCTGTGTGCGCTTAACTCGATCGCCCGACCGACCAGGCCGGAATTTCCCATTTCTCGTTAGTCGTTTTTCCCCTCCCAATGCGCAAACGCGGATCTAGTGGCAGGCGACGCCCCCCGGCGTCCAGCTTCGTCTTTGCCGCTCTGGTTGCTTTGGTTGAGGTCGTCCGGAGCTCCGCAGCCTCCGGTACCTTGCGCGGCCAGGCTGCGGCGAGCGCAAGCGCTTGTAAGGTATGCTCGCGCGCGTGTGAACGAGATTTGTTAAACAATTGGGTTGAGGTGCTGGCAGCGTTGGGCAACGGGAACGCGCCACAGGCCGCTGCCTCGGCCGCCGTTCGCGGCGCTGGGATGTCCAATCCCGTGTACACACGCAGACGCCTGACACCCTCGCCGAAACGCGTCAGGAGACGGCGTCGATGGCGACGTGTACAGTCGAGTGCATCGCAGTTTTTTCTTGTTTTATACGTTCGTCTGTGATAAAAACTTTTTGGATTTTGCAGGATTGGAAATATTCCCACACTGAAGAATCACAGATTGTCAAAATAGTCGCGGCGCCAAACCTATCTCCTCTGCCGCCACACGACGGACGGGGACGGGCCTTGGGGAATCGCTAGATGTTGCCTGTCCTCAGGGCGTCTAGACGCCACATTTTCCAGAATCGCCCGCGTTTCGCGGGGGGGGGGCACGGCCAGAAACGCCAATATGGAAAAAGTGACAAATAACCAAAAACGGAAAATCTATCCTCTTTTTATCCCACCACCCATCCAAACCAAGCGCCATTTTGGGAGCGAGGTTACAAACCCAAATGCTACTCGTAAATCTTCTAGGGCTATGGGATAGAAGCCACTTTTACATTTTTTGACTCCAAAAGTCAAAAAGTTTATTATGCGGTGGTATGAATAGAGCTCTAGAGCTCTATTCATAACCGTGATCTGATAATCGCACACAGAGCACTAGACAAAACCGATGACACTGACGTCACGCAATGCGCGCGTGTTTCTATTGACGCGCCGTAAAGCTAGGCGATGTAAGCGTGTGTGTGGTAGCACCGTACACTCTATGCGCTGGCATGTTATTCACAAGGGAGTGCTATTAAAAAACCGCGCACAACGGCGCTAGTAGGTTGCGCCGCAAGTGCAACTCTAAGAGGGAATCAAAGGGTGCCCACCCACACAGCACTTCTGTCAACACTGAAGAGGTTGGATGGCACTCACTTGTGCCCCGCCTGTTTCTTGCGCTTCTTGTCGCCCGTCCCTCGCCCCACGTTCTGCCGAGGCGGGGCCAATGGGGCCGCCGTGCCGTCGCCTGGCGGCCGACCCACCGGTTTCTTGGCGGCGTGCACGCGCATCTTCTCAAACAGATCCTCGATACCCTCCATCGTGTGGAGGTAGGCAGTGGGATTCGCCCTGCCACGTTCCGCGAGGGCCCTGCAAGCGTTCATCATGTTGCCGTACCTGTCGCCCCTCCTCGCGGCGAGTTGGACCTCCGGTGGTGCGTCGTCGTCTGACGCCGCACCTGCCCCCACCACACCCGCCTCCGCGAGCGTCTCAGGTGCCTTCCGCGCCGCCTCCTCTCCAACCTTTCCATGCGCCCCTCCCTCCTCCTCTCCACCTGCACCCGCCACCCTCACCTTCCAGAAGAGGTGCACCACGGCCTCGTCGAGCTGGTGCGTGTTGGTCGCCATGTACACGCAGAGCTGGTGCGCGCAACCCCGTGATGTCGGACGCCCCTACCGCCCCACCAGCGCCCAGCTTGTGATTCAAGTGATGCCAATTCCACGTGACGGGCAAGTTGGGATAGCCGCGGCGGACTCCAGCATTTGGTTCACCACCGCAGTCGGCATCCCCGCGCCATAGCTCCTGTCCGCATCCATGTGATCCGGCGGTATCCATGAGTCTCCAGCCGCGCGCTTCTCAGCCACGGTTGCATTCGGCTTCAAGCACCCAGGTTTATGGTCTGTGACTGCAACCTTAAGATAGTAGAAGTTGTCAGGCGCCTCCTCGTAAACAAGCTTGCATGCGTGGCACCCGTTGCACAGGAAGGTGCGTTCATAGCCGCGCACCCTGTTTGGAATACGAGAGTTTGCTCTGACCCATTTGAAGGTACCGGCAATTTGCAAAGCTCCGTCTCTAGACCATTTGGTGCAAGCCAATTCCACGTCGTCGGCAGAGCTAAAAGGGCCCCGTAAAACACAGTGAGTGGCATCCATCCAATTGAGGGCAAATCTTGTCAAGCAACGCCAGGATATCGGCACCAGCGCGCCTAGGAGGCCAGCTAGTTTCCGCGGACTCTGCACGGCTTGCGCGCTACCCCCGGCCCCGGTACCTGTAATTTCGGTCATCGCGTATGCGGCCGCACGATGCGATTGGTGGCGTCTGCTCGGTGCTCGCGAGTCGTTTTTTCCAGCAAAAGAAGAGAAAAAGAAAAGAAAAGAAAAGAAAAGAAAAGGAACGAAAAGAACGACATTCGGCAGTGGGCATTCATCGTGTGGCCTTCTGGTGTGTGGGGAGAACTATCGGTTATTAACTCAACAAAACAGGCCGCCTAGATCTAGGCGGCCCGGGATTTAAATCTCCGAACAGAGTGGGCAGACACCCGCAGGCCGGCAGCCCGATGAAATCAACGATCAGTGACAAAGTGCCAGAAACTCTGGGGCTCGGGGCGAAACGAAACGAAAACGAAACGAAACGAAACGAAAACGATATCCTAGTACCGTGCTGTGATTGGTCGAGCAAAAAAAAAGTTGAGCTGTCGAACAATCACGTCAGCGTATGACAAAGTACGCCAAACCATTTAGACACTTAGTCTGACTTATTGCTACTTAGTCTGACTATGTGCCCGCTCGACCAATCCGAACGCTCCATTTGCACGACTTAGTACAACGTGTTGCTAAGTGTCGAAGTGGTTTCACACACTTTGTCATGTATCGTTTCCGTTTCGTTGTCGTTTCGTTTTCGTTTCGTCGCAGACTTTCTGTCACTTTGTCATATTTCCACTAATCGGCGAAAATGTTCTGAGCGCACTTCCCCACAATCGAAATGATGACACCACACCACGCCCACGCTACGAGGCAGGGTCAGCCTATATAATGCAACCATGCATACGGGCAAATGCCCGCGCCGTTTATAGGAGTCTCGCTTTGAACATACGCGATATTCGGTTTCAGACGGTTCGCGCGCTCACCGTCCGCGCTTGTCCTTTCCGCGCGTCGGCCACCTCTCGCGGCAATTTCACCCTCAAGATCGTTGCCACACGTGACGGACAGCCGTTCACCGTGAGGTACGCCCTTCAAAAGCCCCCCCCGCGCGCTCGCCACGTTGTGTTCGCGCGCGACGGCGCAGGCACTTCGCCTCCAATATCCGCTTCCACATTGCGAATCCTTGGATCAACCGATCTTGGGTCAACTGCGATCAAGTGTCATTTTGGTTTCAAAAACAAAAAAGACCACCTGTCAAATCCATCATATCGCCGCCGAGCGCTAATGTAACTTTTAGGCTGACCCTGCCTCGTACGAGCGCCACGCCCCAGTGGCGAATCGACCATCAGTTAATAAGGGTAACTGTCACGTCCAAGAAAAGTGCAGGCTCCGGAGCCCCAACGGAGCCCGATTCTGCCGAAACCTCCGCGAATGCGCGGCGACGGGACGGCGCCGGGACGTATCTCACGCGACGCCGCCGCCTCCACGATACGTGTACACACCCAAGGAACACTGCCAGCGCTCGGTGGGGCGTTGTTTCGCGGCGACCGTGCATGAACCCCCCCCCGTGCCCAGATCTGCCCAAAAATGCCATTTATTTTCGTGGACCCGAAGTACGGCGTGCCTCAGCGCCCAACCGGCCTGTCAGAATTGTCCAGCTGTCACGGATTTCAGATTAGTGTGTACGGTACTTGGGAGTCAGCCAATCGGCGCTCAAGAAACCGACCGTGGGAACGTCCGCAGTTGTCCCAGCCCCGTACATTTGGCTAATGCACGTGGGTTGCACAGTTGCGGACGTTCTCACGGTCAGATTCGAGCGGCCATACGCTGGCTCCCGAGTACACCACCTCGTTATGTGAACCTCCGAAGGGCTTGTACGGCTGACAGGCCGTGTGGGCGCTACGGCACGTCGTGCATCGGACCCGTCCTAGAGGTAGCATCTCATGGCACGAGGAGGGGGGTCACGGGCGAACGCTGGCGTATTAAAGTACCAACGAGCGCAGGCAGCGTTCCTTGGGTGTCGATAGCTATCGTAGAGGCGGCCGCGTCGCGTGAGCAACGTTGCCGCGCTTTTCCCCCGTCGTACCTTCTGGGTGATTGGGGGCGGGATCCGGCTGCCGTGTCAGCTCAGTTTCGGTCCCCTGACTGTTTGCCTGTGCCCACCTGACGAGTCAATTAGACCGTCGAATTACTGCCATCCCCCTTATGGAACTCAGCGTCGGGTCTGGTAACGAAGATCTGGTATCAAATCCCGTTCGACCAATCATAACTGTCCATTTAGAAAATCTCACCGACAGACTCGCCAACTGTCCGACCTGGTCGCGATCCTTGAGTAAATAGACCATCGATTTCGAGGAGATACGCGTCTCTCCGCCCCGTGACGCCGACACTGAGTTCAACTCATGTTTTTACGGGTGTGTCAGGGCGGTTCACATCCACGTGACTCCCGGGCGCCGGCCCCCCTAACGGATTGGTGCAAAAAAATGGCCGATTTCTTTGGCAGGAATCACAGGACCCCCCAACCACGGTCTACGAGTCCCAAAAAAGTTCGAGGTCTCTTTGCTGCCGTACATTTTAGACCACGGATTCTTGAGTTACATCGAGCCCGTGGACGGACACATTTTGTGATGTTTTCTCGGAACAAAAGCAGGATTCCAAGAAACTGAAAACGTGACTGTTTGCCTGTGCTGCCGGGCTGGGGCGCTCCCGGGATGGGCCACGCACGCGGGCACGGTGCGCCCGCAACCGTGCACGGCGGCACGCGCGCTTCGAGGGACACCTACATCACGTCGTCACGAGTAAGCTCCGTGAACCGGAGCAAACTCTTTGGAAAGCACAAAAAATGGCCGCCGTCATGGCGTCGGGCCCGTAAAGTCGGAAGCGGGCTGACTGTTTGGCTGTGGGGTTCGCGAATCGTGCAACGTGCACGGGGGGGATGGGCATGGAAGCCGGATCCGGGCAGCCAGCCCCTCCCGCGCGGCGTGTACGCGTTGGTTGGTGCCCTTCGAGTATCGTGCCGGCGTCTGCCTGCGTGATATCACCACCGCCGCGCGGCGAGGGCGCCTCGGGAACCCGGTGGGCCCATTTTGAGTGGGAAATGGCGGGAATTGGGGATCACAGGCAATGTACGCAGTACGGCAGCTACGGCTAGCCGCTTGTACTGGAGCCGGCTGGAGCCCCCGACACCCCCTCTCAGTAACCCAGGGGGGGGAGCTGACCGACCTCCCGCCCGTAACTCGCCACGCCGAACGCCGCAATTTGCGCGAAGCGCGGTCGCTCCCAGCTCTTCTCGGACAACTTTTCATGGAACTTGGCAATCCAGAAAACGTATGGGCTTGTGGTCAGAACAAACGAGTACCGTTTGGTGTCTGGCCAACTGTAAAAAATGCGACCGACCGCGTTTCCAAAATGTATGAGAGAGGGTTCCTGTGATTGGACGAAGCTGGTGATTTCGGACGTTTTCGATCAAGAAGCGGTCCCGTTTCTTTTTACGTTTTGAGCTTGCTGGACAAGCACGCATCTTCGGCGCGGTTTCCTCACGCGATGGCGCGGCGACTACTCGGGTCGCGGAGAGCGGCTTCCGAGGTTATCGACTGCTGTGGACACGCTGAACGACACGTGGTCGCGAGGTTTCCCTCGCATCTTGCATTTCCAGCTCGCGATCGGAGCAATGTCCTGCACTGCGGCCGAATCGCTCGAAATCTCGCGACTGCGTGTCGTCCATGGTGACCGGAGATATGCTTCTGGTTTCGAATCTGTGCTCTTCATCGGGAGACTCCTATCAACGGCGTGAGAAAACTTGCGTTTGTCGCTGCGGTTTGTCGCGTCGCGTGTTTTGGTGGCTTCTGATTGGTGGATTCTGGCTGGTCATCCTACGTGTGATATTTGTTGACTTATCATTGGCACCCCGAGGGTGCGACAGTTTTCGGAAAAGAAACGTCCAAAAAATCCAATTCGCGCTTTTTCATTTGGGTCCAATCGGTTGGTGGGGCGGGCGCCCAGGTGGTGGCGCCCTGTGAATGGGTGAAACGTTCGTCGTTCGTGACAACTGACGCACCCGGGCGTCCACCCCACCAACCGATTGGACCCAAATGAAAAAGCGCGAATTGGATTTTTTGGACGTTTCTTTTCCGAAAACTGTCGCACCCTCGGGGTGCCAATGATAAGTCAACAAATATCACACGTAGGATGACCAGCCAGAATCCACAATGAGAAGCCACACACGACGCGACAAACCGCAGCGCCACAAACGCAACTCTTCTCACGCCGTTGTTAGGAGTCTCCCGATGAAAAGCACAGATTCGAAACCAGAATCATATCTCCAGTCCCCGTGGACGACACGCGGTTGCCAGATTTCGCGCGATTCGGCCGCAGTGCCAGACATTGCGCCGATCGCGAGCTGGAAATGCAAGATGCGAGCGACATCTCGTGACCGCGTGTCGTTCAGCATGTCCACAGCAGTCGATAACCTCTGAAGCCACTCTCCGCGGCCCGAGTCGCCGCGCCGACGCGTGAGAAAACCGCGCCGAAGACGCGCGCTCGTCCAGCAAGCTCAAAAATAAAAAACAACGGGACGCTTCTTTACCGGAAAACGTCCGAAATCACCAACTTCGTCCAATTCCTGCCAAGGAAACCGGCCCATTTTTTGCACCAATCCGTTAGTCGGGCGGGCGCCCGGGTGGACGAGTGAGCTGGGAACCGGTTGTCGAGGCAAACTACGCGGGGTGTCCTTCCTAAGGGGGGGTACTAAATCACGGCTGCTCCTACATGCCCCCATTCAAGTTCCGAATATCGCCAAATTGCAGGGCGCGCGTTCAGCTTCTTGACTTGGAGAAATTTTGCCGTTCCAAGCACAGTGATGTGAGAATGAATGAGCTGCGCGCGCAACGCGTTAACTTCGAGGGCACGGCGCACGCACGCGACACTGCGGGCGCACGCGCCGCACACCCAGGTCGTCTCCTATACGAGCGTTCGTATACAGCCCAATCTTCGCGCGCGCGATACTCTCTGCATCCGTACTGACCGCGCGTCCGGGGCCAGAACACTTTATTGGAAAAGGTGCGCGTCGCACCCCCTCTGTTTGAACTGTTGTCTCCCGCCCACCTCAGCATACGCGGCCGTAGAAACCTGTGCGCGCGTTATTCCACATTCGTTCCGAACCTCGCGTCCCCACCCCGCCGTCTCAGTGCAGGATGGGGGGACAGGAGGAGGTCACGGTGGAGGACTGGGACGACCAGTGGGAGGAGGGTTGGGACGACGTTCCGAAGCAAGAGGCGAATGCCACACTGCTGCCCACGGGAACCGTCCCCGCCGCCGTCACGGCCCCAGTCGCGACTGCCGCCGCCCCAGGCTGTGCTTCTGCCGCGACTGCCGCCGTCGGTATCGCGCTGCCGCCGTCGCACGGGGGTTATCGAGGGCCCAGTTTGGTTCATATCGATATCAAAGGTGCGTGACACGAGAACGCTCGTACGCTCGAGCCCCCTCTGTTGCCCCGCTGCCCCGCTGCCGCGCGCACCTCGGCCAGGTTGCGGCCCACCGCCGCATGCGTCTTGCGCAGCTCCATGACGGCATGGTGCACCTCCACCATCTTGAGCCCCTGCAACTCCATCAGCGCCGCAACCGCGCGCCGCACCCACAGCGGGTCGTACTTGACGTTGCGCGGCGCTTCCGATACCGCCGCCCCACCACCGCTAGAAACCGAGAACTACGCGCTTGGCGCGGCGTCGGTGAAGATGCCGCGGGGGGAACCCTAATACAGGATACGTCTGTTGTCAAATAAACAACCTCTCCAGTCAAGAAGCTGAACGCGCTCCCTGCAATTTGGCGAATTCCGGAACTTGAATGGGGGCATTTAGGAGCAGCCCTAAATCACACTGATTTTATACCAGTTGGGGGTTTATTTCTAGAGAAGGCACTGAAAATGTCCGCCGCGGTCGGCCGGCAAGCACCGACTCCTGCACTTCACTCACCACCAGTTTCTTAGAGTAGATGGGCGCGTACCGCGGAGAAGGCTGTTACTTAGACTCTACGCCGCCCGCCCTCACGTGTGCCGCCGTTGATCGCGCCGCCGCCGATCGCGCCGCCGCTAATAGCACATCCGAAATGCGCAGAACACTTTCGCGCACGCTTTATGGTAACTCCTACCTTCAAGATAGGCCTCGTCGTAAACCTTCTGCTGTGCTGCACGCGTGGAAGCGAAACTTCCTACGAGAGAGCCGAGCAACCGACGGATCTCGCCTGCACGTTTTCTCTGACAATCCCGTCATTGCCTTCGCATTGCAGTTTTCGTTGCCGTCGCCCTGATCGGTTCTGCTTGGGGCGAAGAATCTACCGAGCAGCTCGGGACCGTTATTGTGATCGATCTGGGACAAGTTACTCTTGCGTCGAGTGCACGGCAATGAGATCATCGCCAACGACCAGGGGAACCGTATTACCCCTTCGTACGTCGCTTTTACCGACACCGAACGCCTCATCGTAGACGCTGCGAAAAACCAGGCTACGAACAATCCTACGCGCACTGTTTTCGACGCTAAGTGTCTCACTTGGCGGAAGTGAGTGTGCCCAGATCAAACCGTCTTCGACGTATAGTGGCTGGTTTCAATGTTCTCTGGCAGGTTCTCGGACAAGGAGGTGCAGCGTGACGTCAGATGTTCCCTTTCAAAGTGGTCAGCAAGGACAACAAACCGTGCATCGAAGTGGACCTGAAGGAAGGAAGGGTTTCCAGGCCGAGGAGATTTCTGCGGTGATCTAAAATGAAGGAGACTGCAGAGACGTGCTTGGCAGGGACACCAAGAACGCCGTTGTCACCGTGCCAGGTGCGTTGAGTTCTGATTTTTTAGGTCACCCTTATCTTGTGACCCTTCCACTTAAACGTTGAAGGTCCCATCCACCGGTGAGTGTGCTCATTTTCCTTGCTCTGCAGCTTACTTCAACAATGCTTAGCGTCTGGCAACAAAAGTCGTTTACAATGCGCGAGCGTTGCTGGGATCATCAAGGAGCCCACTGCTGCAGCCATGGCATATGGCCTTGACAAGAGGGGAGAAAAGAACATTCTCGTCTTTGATCTGGGAGGAGGCACATTTGATGTCTCCATCCTGACCATCCATCGACAACAGTGTTTTCGAAGTTGTGTCAACAAATGGCGATACACACCTTGGAGGTTGGTTGACATCTAGCGGATTCTTTAATTGTTCTTCTTTTGTAAGTGCCCACTGGCTGGTCTGAACCATCAACTTGACACTGACAGTTTCGTTCATCTGCAGGTAAAGACTTCGATCAGCGCGTCACGGAGTATTTCATGAAGCTCATAAAACGCAAGCACGGACAGGACGTTTCTGGTGACGTGAAGGCGGTGCAGAAGCTTCGCAGGGAGGCGGAGCGCGCTAAACGGTCACTGTCCAATCAGCACCAGGTCCGCGTTGAGATCGAATCTCTCTATGAGGGTCTCGACTTATCTGAACCGCTCACGTGGGCTCGTTTTGAAGAGCTCAGTAACGACCTGTTCCGCAAGACGATGGGACCAGTAAAGAAAGCTATGGAGGATGCATGATTTAAGAAGACTGAAATCGACGAGATTGTGTTGGTCGGTGGTTCAACTCGCATTCCCAAGGTGCAAGCCCTTTCGAAGGAATACTTCGACGCTAGGAACCCAACAAGGGGGTCAACCCGGACGAGGCTGTTGCTTTTTGGGCCGCTGTTCAAGGCGGTATCCTCTCTGGTGAAGGTGGCGATGACACGAAGGATATCCTTCTTCGCGACGTGGCTCCTCTCACGCAAGGCATTGAGACTGTTGGTGGAGTCATGACGAAGCTGATTCCCCGGAACACTGCGATCTCAACGAAGAAATCCCAAACATTTACCACGTATCAGGACAACCAGCAGACAAGTCATGATCCGATTATTCGGTGGAGAACGTGCTATGACGCAGGATAACCACCTGCTTGGAAAATTCGAGCTGACATCTATCCCCCCTGCACCCCGCGGCGTTCCTGAAATTGAAGTCACCTTCGAGATTGATGCAAACGGCATTTTGAATGTTGGCGCGGAAGAGAAGGGCACTGACTCGAAAGCCTGAGAAGAATATCATTACGAACGCCAAGGGAAGGCTTTCCCAAGAGGAAATTGAGCGCATGGTTGAGGAGGCGGAGGAATTTGGCGAGGAGGACCGCACAATCAAGAAACGCGTGGTTGCTTGCAACAGCCAGTAGACCTACGCGTACAACATGAAGAACACTGTTTCTGGCAGCGATAAGCTTGCTGATATGCTCGAGGAGGATGACAAACGCACCATCGAGGAGGAGGTAAAGGAGACGCTTGACTGGTCGGATGATAATCAGAACGCGGAAAAGGAAGAACATGACGGAAACCTTAAAAGAGATTGAAGGTGTCCGCAATCCCATCGTGTCCAAGGTTTACCAGCAGGGTGGTGGCGGTGCTGGCGACGAGGATGCTGGCGACGATGCCGATAACGGTGTCGATCATGATGAGCTTTAACATCTTTCCATGTGGGTACTAAATAAACAGACTGATCTCCATCGAAACGCCAATGATGACTTACCATCGATCTGCGATTTGGATGTTTTTTCTACTTTAACCAAGCTCACACGTAGCCTTCGAAGTCCAGACAATCAGGCTCGTTTGAATGAAGTGATACGCGCGTCGCGCTGGGGTGCTGTTGATATCTGTAGCCTGGCTGACACCAGCCATGCTGGAGGGGCACGACCCCTGGATGTGCCGTGCGTCGGCAGAATGTGGTATTCGCTCGGCCGAGTCTTCTCGTGTGCTGGCACGAACGGCGCGCTTGCTAGCGCATTATGCTGCGTCTATTATGGTGTCAACAATAGGCTGCGTTCGGTGTACTGACGCCCTGAAATGCCCAACGGCCGAAGGCTCTTCGCGGGCAGCGCTGCCATTTAGAGTGCTTCTCTCTGTGCAACAGTACTCGCCACATGCGCTGCACGCGTTTACCCTGAAGTCCACTGCAATGGCATAACGCGATCTGCCGCTCGATGCCTGAAAAAGGAATGGTGTCAGCAGAAACTCTTCAGGTTGGACAGAAAATATGTGTGGTCCAACTACATCGCCGCACGCGACTGCACTCGAAATACGGCTGCATACGCGTCCTGGTGGCGACAACAGCAGATTTGTGGCTGCTGCGTGATGCGCTTGCTCCGGCGATACGTTTTCGAGTGCGCGTTCTCAAAGTAAGAGGGTTGTGGTGACAGTACCAGCAAAGGAGGTGATTTTTGTGCCACATTTTGTGGGGCTCGCCTTCGGCCCATCGCGAATGACTTGACGGGGAAGTGGCTTGCCAGTGTGGAGGAGTGCGAACGAAGTCAACCCCACGGTCAGCGGCATCAAGATGTTCGATAGGCGTAACCCTGCGCTTTTACGCAAAAGTAACAATCTGGTGGCGACGGCGACGGTGCGCTGTTGGCGGCGTCGCAGGATTTGATAGTTGCTTGCGTCCCGCCCAGTCATCGTGTTGCGTGCCTCCGTTGAGGACGGAGCAGCGCCAAGTTCGAATGGAGGCGGCAGCAGGCGGCAGCGCAGCTTTGCGGCAGCGCGTCAGCGGTAGGCAGACGATTTCGGATTCGCTGTTCTTGAAAGCGCGCCATTCAAAATCCACAAGAATCACTGACGGGATATTGCAGGGAGCGTGCGACGAAAAATGTGCAACGTGTGCGGGTCGCAAACTTCCACAAAGCGTGGACTGTGGCAATCAACACATAACCTGACATGCACACGTCAACATGATAGGGTACACATTAATCTATCCCTTTGCAACCCTACCCCGCTTCTCTACCCGCGACGGCGCGACACGCGAGCACACCACCAGCACCGGTAGCTATTCACAACAAAGTTCAATGAGATGCGAAATTGTCGATGTGAAAGTTGCATTAGGCAGTGAGGCTATGGCGCGTATCTGCGAACGTCAGAGTGGACACCAGCGTCAGCTGACAAGACACGATGGAGGATGCGTGTTACGCCAGGAAAGAGCGTGTAATGGTGTCGAACCTTGTTTCCACCAACTATTATGAGTTGAGGGGCTAGTTGAGCCAAATCATATGCCTCAGGAGAATCAATGTGTACGTCTGACTCTACTTGCCTGACAACAGAAGCCAGTCCTCTACGCGTAGAGGTAACAATCACCTGCGCCCGTCGGAAAAGTGTTCAGGTTTTGTCCCAGATTTTTGTAGTAGGAGCTGAAACTGTCAGGGAGCGTACTCGCTGTTGCCGAGCTGGCCACGGGTGTATCAGTCCATTTCGTTCCAACACGTTTCTAATTCTCTCCTGAGAAACGGACACCAAGATGTAAATTCACAGCCTTGTTCAGAAACTTTGAGCCGAAAATGTCGCACGCGCCCGAACGTCTGCTGAAGTGCAAAGCGCCAGGAAGAATACATCGTAGCGCTGTGCTAGCTCTCTGATTGCCGTGATGACTTCGGGTCGGATATCACCTTTGCTCCAGAAAGTGGCAACGTTGACAGTTATCTGCTCTTGCAAAGCGCCAAACGTATTCTCAGCAACAGAACGGTCTCACATGAAGTTTCATTTTGGCGAAGCTAGAATGCTTGCCTTTCGGATTCCATGTGCACGCAAGATCCGCCTTGCCTCACGTTGAGAAAGATCTCCACCAGCCTGTGTGTCAAAGGTCAGTCGACGAGAGGGTGCAGCCACCAAAACTTTCTCCAAACCTGTCCAAGATTAAATTGTTCAGACGACGTCGTCCTGGCGCGCGAAGCGGTGTACGACAACGCCGCACCTACTATTGGTTGCGGCCTGGAGCGCCGTCGACCTGGAAGCGATGTAACGTTTCGCTGGTTAGAGAACACAACTGGCGCGCCTCGCGCGAAGCCCTGCACCTGCACCTGAAATGGAAAGCACAGCCCAACAAACGAAACCAGCCATAGCTAACACCAACCCTGCGAGCGCACAGTGCCCTCCGTGCGCCATGACAAAGTTCTCAGACCACGATTACTGACGTGAAGGCAGAGCGAACGCTCTTAGCCCATGGAGGAGGGTCACGCGGTACGTCTCGTAAGACGTAGGACGTAGGACAGAGTTCGTCGGTAAAAAGAGAGAGGCTCCTCGAGAGCTCCTAATTCAATGACAACGGTCTCGGAGCATGCCAGGTAGGCAGGGGTCCAGCCAGCTCTAGCGTGTCGCAAGCTAACCCGTACACGAGGCAGGGTCAGCCTATAGGATTCAACCTCACTTACGGTCAAATGCCCGCGCCGTTGATAGGAGTATCGCTTTGAAAATACGATATTCGGATTCAGACGGTCCGCGCGGTCACTGTACGCGCCCGTCTGTTCCGCGCGTCGGCCAGATCTCGCGGCAAATTCACCGAACGACCTCAAGATCGCCAAAACACGAGACGGACGGCCGTTCACCGTGAGGTACGACCTTCAAAAGCCCCCCCCGCGCGCTTGCCACGTCGTGTACGCGCGCGACGGCGCGGGCAAATCTCGTCCAAGATGCGCTTTCGCATCGCGAATCCTTGGATCAACCGATCTTGGGTCAACTGCGATCAAATGTCATTTTGGTTTCAAAAACAAGAAAGACCACCTTTCAAATCCATCATATCGCGCTCAGCGCTAATGTACTTTTTAGGCTGACCCTAGCTACTGAAAAAATCCCCCTGTCGTTTAGTGAAATGAGTTCGGGAGTTGTGACTCGTCAAAAGGGGATCTGATCCGGGAGTTGTAACTCGTCCGAATGTCCGGCCGGAACGGACAGTGGTCGGTC
>Ga0307489_10001264_pt1 | contig 16567 bp, 30 predicted proteins | sample SB12metaG_FD_202247 | JGI IMG/M metagenome (GOLD analysis project Ga0307489, IMG submission 202247) | Sea-ice brine microbial communities from Beaufort Sea near Barrow, Alaska, United States - SB 1.2 | ecosystem: Environmental > Aquatic > Marine > Coastal | place: USA: Alaska | collected...
GGTCGACCTGCACCGCCCTACCACGTTGGCACCGAACTCGTAGGTGGCGTTGGGGATCGCGCGCCAGGGCCGCCCATCAAACAAAGCTCGAATTCGATGAGACAGTCGTACACATGCTTGTCGAGTTAGTGCTGGCGATGGGGAGTCAAAATAAGCTAGTCTATTCTGGTTGAGGGGCCAGTGGTTAGTGCGTTACTGGGTTGGTATTGGGGACTACAGCGGGTTAGTAAAATAAGGGGGTTTAAACCAGGCTAGTTTAAGATACTTTAGGAGCGACAAGCATAGTCGTACAGTGCGCGGGAGGGCCCGGACGTCCATCAGGCGAAGCTCAAACTCGGCGACGACCATACAGTACCGAGCGGTATCGTTGGGCTGGAAGCGACATATGACCGTGACCTGTGACGTGAAAATGAAACTGGTGGCTCAGCCGAAGAAATGCAACCGTAACAACGCGCGTGCATCACAAGCCGAAGCCTGGGAAGCGCGGATATTTTCTCTTATCATCGCCGAGAGGAGTGGATGACGCTGACGGGGCACCAACCTGCCTTGATGATCTGGTTGCCCTGCGCCGGTACCTCGATGTAGGGCCTGCCAGACATTGCCCGTAACGTCATAGGGTGCCATCTGCCTCAGTAAATGAGGGTACAAACACGTCGGATGAAGTGGCGAGCAATATCTGATATTACCCGCCACGTATGAGGGTGCCATTCGCCTCAGTAAGCGAGAGTTCAAAACACGTTGGATGGCGAGGCAAACAATATCTGGCAGGCCGCAGGGCCTCACCTCGACGAGGCCCATGACGACGGAGTGGCTGAGGAAGAACTTCTGGTTGAGCTGCTTGTTGAAGTCGATTTTCCCGCCCTCGAAGTGATCCGCCTTCAGCGACACTGCGGGAGTGCCGCTAGGGGGAGGGGATGACAGTGAGGAGGAGGGCAGAGGGGAGCGGGGAGCGTACCACCAACGGTGAGCGCCAAGGTGACGCCACTACAAGGTACAACATGGGCTCGGGACTTTTTATTGGATTCTGTATGCATGCCGCTTGGATATTCAAGGGGATGGGAAGATGGTGAGCAGGCGGGGAGCGCGCGATGATTGGTGTGCGCAGCGCAGAGGTGGCCCGGTGACGCCGCTATTCTTGAAGATTTGGCAGTGGGGATGGATGGGCCGGGGGGCAGATAAAAGGGATGCGGCATGCCACCGTGTCAACGTGTGGGCGCGCACAATCGCAATCGTAATGTGAGCGTGAATATTGGGTGACGTGATGACGTGGCGGGCTGGGAGCGCACTCATTGTCTCGCGCTGCAGCTCCTCGTACTTGACGGGCAGTGGCAGGTCCATGAAATCCGTTCTCTTTTTCTGCGCTCGGGAGTGGCAAGGCAAGAGGTGAGCAGATGCAATACACAACGCTCAAGCAGATAACGTTCGATGGTCCATCTAACGGGAATGGCTTCACGATAGTTCGGGCGACCGCTTTCGAGCACAGACATAGTAGCCGCCGCAGACCCCACAGGCGGCGGCGGTTGAGGAACCAGCGGCGCCGGGCCGGCGGCGCAACCCGCGGAGTGCTACGATTAGGTCTGCGTGGCAGTGCGGGTGCTTGCCGAGACACCCCAGGCAGCCAGGGGTTATCGAGAACAAGCACTCCGCCGACGTGAAGCGACGAGCCGAGTCCACGACGGCGGCGCAGCGAACCCCTTGGGCGGGCAGCACACACGGATCAGAGGCAAAGGGCGGCATGGTGAGTGGTGTTCAACGGACGTATCACGCACCGGGAGCGCGCTGACCGCGGCGCCGGCCGGGGTCGAGATGGGCACCGTGCCCCCGGCCCCTGGAGCAGCCTCCATTTTAGAGGTGGTCACTCCCATACTTCTCACGAGCGCCGCGGTGGTGGTGGCGTGTCTCGCGCTGTCAGGTACGAGGGGGTCGACCTTAGCCACCTGCGCTTACGTCCGCGGAGCTTTGTGGGCAGGAAAGAGCGATCGACGCGTTACAAGAGCAGCCTCACGCTTCCCTTTTCATCTATCCATATCTGAATATCTCGATCTGCATCTCGGCACCGGCGCCGGCGCGTAGCGCGTGGAAGTCTTACATCATGTGTACCCGGGTACACGTGCAGAGTGTGGTCTCAAACCCTAAGAAACAGATTTTGTATGGGCAAACAGCGATTCGTTCCGCAAGAGAAAGGCCAAGGGCATCGAGATGCCGGCAAAGTCTGTCTTTTGGCAGCGCACGCGAACCTAGCGGTTAGCGTCGCGAAAAATGGGGCGTCGTCCGGCGAAATGCTACCGCGTCATTAAGAACAAGCCGTACCCGAAGTCGCGGTACTGCCGTGGTGTGCCGGGTAAGTGCGGCAGCCGGCTCAACTCAGTGCAGCGGGAAACTCGAAATCGCTTGTTTGGAGGTTTACGAGCGCGGCACGAGGCTTGCGTGTGTTGTGAGGGGACGGCGACGGGGACTGGACTGGGATGGGAAAGGATGCGGGTGACGGAGACTGGGACGATTTCGGGGACGGAGCTCTGCATAGAGTCGTCGCCGGCGCCTTGCGTTCGCAAGCCTGTTCCGCGGGAATCAAACTAGTCCCGGGGTTGGGCTTGAGTGCAGCGCAGTCTTCTGTGGGGTTTGACGGAGTTGGGACGCGGCGGGGGCGCTGCGGCGTCATTGGGGTTGCGTACCGGTTCAGTACGCCGGTCGCATGATGCCTACCCCGCACTGCAATCCTCCCGGGTTGTTTCGGCGTCGCGGCGACGCACACGGAGCGTTCCGGGCCGGGGTCGGACGGGATCTGCCCAGGCTGGCGGCTCTCTGCTGGCTTTTCGACTCCACCGGTCGAAAATGAGCGGGGGTGCCGCAGCGCTCCACAGCGCACAGGCGGGGACGTTTGATGGGGGGGGCGGGGTCACGGGGATGCCACGATGTTGGGGGAGGCTTGCGCCGCCGCCGCCGCGTGCTGAACGGAGCGATGCGCGTTGGGCTTAGCGTCTCTTTGGTATTTTACCAACTGGTTTGCTTGCTCTGCCTGACCTACAAATGCTGGAGTGTGGAACCTACAAACGCTGATGTCTCTCCTCCTCTTCCCCTCCTCCCTCCTGCTGCAGATCCGAAGATCCGCATCTACGATGCCGGCATGAAGAAGTACTCCGTGGACGCGTTCCCCACCTGCGTGCACCTGGTGTCCTTCGAGAAGGAGCAGGTGTCGTCCGAGTCCCTGGAGGCAGGGGCTTACACTCGTTCACTTTTCATCTCAACTTGAGCCGTGTCTGACAGACAAGAACACCCTACACACCCTAAACACCCCCAAACACCCCCTTAACACGGGCTACACAATCCTGAAGCGCACCCCCTATCTCATACAAAGCGCCCAAGTTGAGCTGAGAAGTGAGCGAGTGTAAGCCCCTGCCCGGAGGCTGGCCGCATTGCTGCCAACAAGTACATGGTGAAGAACGCGGGCAAGGATGCGTTCCACCTGCGCGTGCGCCTGCACCCCTTCCACTGCCTGCGCATCAACAAGATGCTGTCCTGCGCCGGCGCGGATCGCCTGCAGACGGGCATGCGCGGCGCCTTCGGCAAGGTGGGTGGCACCGCCGCGCGCCTCCAGATCGGCCAGATCATGCTTTCCCTCCGCACCAAGGACGTGAACGCTAACAAGGCCACGGAGGCGTTCCGCCGTGCCAAGTTCAAGTTCCCCGGGTAGGGCCTGCTACATACCACCCGCCACGTCGTCAAATGGGTGTTGGATCCTCGTTTTCTAAACTGGTGCTGGACCCTCGTTTCTTGAGCCCGTTGGCGTCCTATGACGCGGCGAGCGATCTCTACTGGGCCTTATTTCCAGGCGGCAAAAGATCGTGGTGTCCCGCCAGTGGGGCTTCACCAAGTACGCCCGCGAGGACTACGTGAAGTGGAAGCAGCAGGGCCGCATGGACCCGGACGGCGTGAACGCCAAGCTGCTGGACAACCACGGGCTCATGTCCAAGCGCCGCCCCGACCAGCTGTTCCTCGGCCCGGCCCGCATCTACAAGGTTGCCGTCGACGATGCCCAGTAAATTCTGTGGCTGTCAGCGTGAGCTCGGGGGTGGGGGGTGTTGGTTTCGGCGGGGGGAGTTTATCTAGTTTTCAAGCTCTGTTGAAATTAACACATTTTTGGTGAAACACACACTCCGAAATCACTCGCACGACCCGTTTGTTGAATTGATCTACCCCCCAACACCGCGGACGGTCCGCGCGCCCGCTTCCACCCACACCCACCACCTACGGTGGACGTGCGACTACGCTTCACGGCTCACGACTGGTTCTGCACCCGATGTAGTGTTCCGTTGATGTATTCAATAATCGAAACATAACTCAACTACCAGAAAACCGCGCCACTCACACTCTCTGCAGGCAGCAGCCGGCAGCCAATCAGCTGGTGATACGTGCTGCTCTGCCTCAGCGCCGCCGAGTCCACCAGCCTGAGCCCCGCACCCTGCCCGCCGCCCACCGCCTCCAGGCGCCCGCAGAACACGAAGCTGCCGGGCGCACGGCGCATGAACAGCAGCGCGTTCTGCTGCCCCTCCACATCATCGCTCCGGTCCCCCGCCTCCCCTGCTTCAACGCTGCCGCCGTTGGGACTGGGCCCCGGGCTGCTGGGAGCAACATCCGGCACACTCCGGGCGACGGCACCAGCGGTTGCCGCGCTGTACAACCCCTCCATGGTGGTCTCGCCCGACGAGAACGCCGAGGTGTAGCGGCGCAACTTGAACTTGAAGGCAGAAGTTGAAAGCAGTATATAAAGCTTTAGTTTCAATCGCTTAGTTCCAAGAAAGTTCAACTTGGGTTTGATAGGGTCAACCTGCACCGCCCTACCGAGGCGTCCGGCCGCAGCACGACGTCGCCGCCCGGCGCCGCCTCCCAGAAGTCCCCCGCGCCGCGCTCGCACGGCGCCTTAACGCTGATGTACAGCACCACTGTGTTCGCCCACCGCTCGACGGCGCCGCGACTTTGGGACCGCACGTCCGCGCCGCCGCTGAGCAGCTTGGTCGCGCCTTTGCGCCCGCCCTCGCACCAGGGGCTTACACTCGTTCACTTCTCAGCTCAACTTGAGCGCTTTGTATGGGATAGAGGGTGTGCGTAAGGGATTGTGTAGCCCGTGTTAAGGGGGTGTTAGGGGGTGTGTAGGGTGTGTAGGGTGTTTTCTTGTGACATACTTGTGACATACACGGCTCACGTTGAGCTGAGATGTGGACGAGTGTAAGCTCCTGCCTCGCATGGCGACCCGACGCTGCTCAGCGTGTTCTCCACGTTGATGCGCATTTTCGCCATGTCGCCATCCCGCTGCGTGTGCCCCAGCGCACCACGCGATTCCACCACGCTCGCCGCCTTTGCCAGCTGCTTCATGTACACCTTCTTCGCTTTCCGCGGCAGGTGCTTGCCTTTTCTTAGCGGTTCGCCAAGCGCCACCACCTCGGACTAGGGCCGGGCAGATATGACAAAGTGCGTGAAACCACTTAGACACTTAGCAACAAGTAGTACTAACTCGTCCAAATGGAGCGTTCTAATTGGTCGAGCAGGACGACTTAGCACTAAGTCTCGCTAAGTGTCTAAGTGGTTTCACGCACTTCGTCATATTGCTGCCTCGTTACCGACACGCATTTGAATCCTGGAACATTGCTCGCCACGTGATAGGATGCCATTTTAGTTGAGAAGCGCGAGGGTTCAGATGCTTGTGGATGACGTGGCGAGCAGTGTCTGCCAGGCCCTACCGCGGACAGCTTGGGGAGCAGCGCTCCGTTGGACTTGGCAATGCACTTGTCGAAAATAAGGCATAGGTAGAACGCATCCGCCGCCGCAGACTAGAGCCTGACAGTGATTGCTCCCCACGTCAAAGGATGCCATTTGACTCGAGAACAGCGCGTTGACAATGCGGTGGATAGCGTGGCTCGCAACAGCTGTTCGGCCCGTACCGCCGAGCCCGGGTGCGGGATCTCCGGCTTGGCCGGGGGGGGTATACGGGGGTATACTATGAGCAAACAGTCAGGGCCCCACCGCGTAGGCGAGCTGCGGCGCGGTGAGCGGGCGCGCCGCCCAGTCGCTGCACTGCTCTGCCTTGGACAGCGTGGCGCCCAGCACGAACTTGGTGAGCGTGGCCAGACCGATGCGCATGCTCATGCGGTTGGCCGACGCCGTGAAGGCCAGCTGCTTCACGTCCACCAGCTGCCGCACGTACTCGCCGCTGCGCAGGGGCTTATACTCGTTCGCGTTATGGCTCAAGTTGAGCAACTCCAGGACACGTTCATGAGTTAAGTCGGGTCATACAGTGGACAGAAGAGATCAAGTTGAGCTGAATTGGGAGCGAGTGTAAGCCTCTGCCGCTGCGCAGGCTGCTCAGGTGCGGGTAACTCGCGCGCATCCGCGCCAGGTCGTACTGGAACCAGGGGCTTACACTCGTCCACTTTCCAGCTCGACCTAAGCCGTTTTCGTCACACCTCCGCGTGTCCCCCTGTCTAATAGACTGGGGGAAAATCATGCGCCCAACGTATCCCACAAAATGTGCTTACGTTGAGCAGAATGATGGACGAGTGTAAGCCCCTGCCTGGAACCCAAACCCCAGCTTGTACACCGCGTCGCAGGGCCTGGCATACATATTTCCCGCCACGTCATGTGATGCCATTCGACTCGAAGAAAAGAGGTTCCATAGTGCGTTGAACGACGTGGGGTGTAGTATCTAGCAGACCCTGCCGTGTCGCTGCCAAGCATGTCGTGGAGGAACGCGTCGAAGGCTTCGCACGCGGGGGAGTCGGCCGGCGCGAGCGCGAAGAGATCGAGCACGAAGACCTGGGTGCGCGTCGCCACCTGCAGGATACTCACGGGCGTGCCGTTTCCCAGGGCCGCCCAGGTGTTGCTCGCCACGTCATTCAACGCATTGTGTTTGGAGCCTCGTCTCTTGAGTTAGAAGGCATCCTATGACGTGGCGAACAATATCTGCCAGGCCCAACCGTTACCGGGCTTCCACTCGCCGTCCAGGCCGACCGCGGGCGAGGGCCTAGCAGATGTCGCCCGCCACGTCATCAACCATACCTTGAACGCCCGACTCTTGGGTTAAATGGCAACCTATGACGTGGCGAGCAATGTCTGCCAGGCCTGACCACGGGCGGGTAGCCTTCTGACGTGGAAGGATTCTGGGATGGGTTGAGCACGGCCTCGTAGCAGGGGCTTACACTTGTCCACTTTTCGGCTCAACTTCGTATGGAATAGGAGGTGCGCGTAGGGGTTGTGTAGCCCGTGTTAAGGGGGTGGGAGGGGGTGTTTAGGGTGTGCAGGGTGTGTTGTGTGTGTCAGGCATGGCTCAAGTTGAGCTGAACAGTGAACGAGTGTAAGCCCCTGCCTCGTAGCAGCGCGCGACGCCCTCGGCATCGCACACCCAGTGCACGTTCTCCTCCGGCACGTCGGGCAGCCGCTGATTGCGCTCCACGCCCAGGCCCTTGCTGCTCAGCGGCAGTGTCAGCACCGGGGCTGCCGCTGCCTCCAGGACGGCCGAGTGCGGCGGTGCCGGTGCCTCCTCCGCCAGTGTCAGGGCAACGTGTGGCCCGCCCGCACCCGCCGCCGCCGCTACCCGCGCGCCGCGCGACCGGTGGGGCAATGTGACGCCGTGCCGCCGCCCCGCGCTCGCCCGGCCTCGAGGCGTTGCATCCATCGCCGCTGCGGCGCCGCTAAGCGACAACGCGCAGCTGGCCATCCTGGCGGTGGTTCGCGATCGGTCGAAGCGCGAGCGCGACGCAGAATGGATAAGTGGCTTTCACTCGGACCCCAAATTTTCAGAGGCAAGATAAATGAAGGCTGGCCATTTTTTCACGAGTTATAAACATCGCGCTTGTTATCCATCCCCTGCCGCTCTAACGCTCGTCACATCCGACGCCGCCTCCCTGATTCCTAAACCCTGGGAGCACGGGGGAGTGAGTACTGGTAGCCGTAGATGTGTGCATTCTAGCATCAAGGTCTAGCTAACAGTGTAAGTCACGCGAGGCCGCTGTGTTTGTTGCGAATAAAATGCAACGAATGACAAAAACTGTTTGTCGCTTATAGGTTCATCATGGAGGTTTGCTCGCTGTTGACATGTTCACCCGGCACCGCCGCACAGACTCCTACCTCTAATTCCATCATTGTGAATCGCTCACTCCCGTCTTGTTGACCCGGCGCCGCACGGTATCCTCCGTGAGTCCCACTGCGGAACCCGCACCCACCGCCCCGGCCGCGGCCCCCGCGCCGCCGACCGCCCCGCTGCCTACAACACCTCCAACCCCGCCCTCCCCGCCCTGGGCACCTGCGACACCCCCGTCGCCCCCAACCCCACCGCCGCCACTGCCGGCAGATACGGGCCCTGCTGTCACGGGCTCCCTCAGTTGACCCTCGCTCCTGCCCCTGCTCCCTGCTCCTGATCCGGCGGCCACTGGCTCCCTTGGGTGACCCTCGCTATCACTCCTGTTTCCGCCGCCGCCGCTCCCGCCGCCGCCGCTCCCGCCACCGCCGCTGCCACTCCCGGCCCCACCGCTTCCGCCGCCGCCAGATCCCGCCCCCGCCGTGAGCATCCCACGAGCGCTGGCGGACCCCGCCGCCGCCCCCGCCGCCAGCGCGCGTTGGTTGACCACCGCCGTGGCCGCGAGCGCGGACCGCGCACGAGCCGCCGCCTGCTGGTGCTCCAGGATGATGCCCTCCTTCACCGCGTGGATCCTCCGCGCCACCTCGTTGTAACGGCGCAAGCTGAAATCGAAAGCAAAGTCTGAAAGCGGTTCATGATATTCTGTGTTGAAGCACTGAAACCATAGGCGCTTTCAACATGGGTTTTGGTAGTATCAACCTGCACCGCCCTACCTCGTCCGCGCCACCGAACACCACCAGCCAGAACACACTGGCCAGCTCCAGGTGCCGCCACAACCCAGGGCCTGCCAGATGTTGCCCGCCACGTCATCCAACGCATTTTGAACCCACGGGTCTTGAGTAACACATAGGGCCTGCCAGATATTGCCCGCAAGGTCATCCAACGCATTTTGACCCCACGGGTCTTAAGTAAAATGGCATCCTATGACGTGGCGAGCAGTATCTGGCAGGCCCTACCAGAAGGGGAACCACGACAGCGCGCCGCGGCTGAGCTCACGCGCCAGGCTCCACACCATGGAGCAGGGGCTTACACTCGCCCACTTCTCAGCTCAACATGAGCCGTGTCTGACACCAAAATGACCCCCTAAACGCCCCCTCACTTCCCCTGACACCCCCTAATCACCCTCTAGATATCTCCGAAACGCACCCCGTATCCCACGGAAATCGCTTACGTTGAGCCGAGAAGTGGACGAGTGTAAGCCCCTGCCATGGAGTATGCCAGCCAGTACCGCAGCTGCGCGCAGATGCGCCGCAGCCGCTCGCCCGGCGCGCGCGGCCGCCCCCCTGCGTCTACCTTGGACAGTGCGTCGAGCGAGGAGGCAGCGGGCAGCACCAGCGCGGCGACGGCGCACCCGTATGCGGTGAGGAACGTGGGCGTGAAGAAGAAGATGGCGCACCCGACCGTGAGTTAGGAAACCCAAAATTCGCCGATTAAAATTTGAGCCCAAAGAATATTTATTTATGGGACATGGCATCCTCTATTCTCACGCGTATTGGACCACCGTGGCGTTCGTGTAGCATCACCGCATATCACACATAGGGATCTGTCAATGCAGTCAGACACGCCGATGGGAGGTGTTGGTGCGAGTGTGGCGCCCCGCCATGGGGAGCGTGGTGTTGTCCAGCGCCAGTGTCAACGCGGCGCCCGTGCGCCGGAACCCCGCCAGCCGAATCGTCCACGCGAAGCTCTGCAGGCTGCGGTGAGCGCCGGCGTCGCACAGCCGCCGCAGCCGCGCCACCGGTACTGCGACCCAGCGACTCGTCACCGACTGGCTCGTCGTCGACCCGGGGTGTAGCGGCGCAAGTTGAATGTCAATGCAATGTTTGACAGCAGCTTATCATATTTTAGTTTCAAGCTCTCATGCACAGGCGGTTTCAACTTGGGTTTGATAGGGTCAACCTGCACCGCCATGCCGGGGGGGGGCTGGCTGCCGAACATGAGGCGATGCATCGGGGGCGCCGCGGCTTCCGTCAGGAGCTTGGCACCCGAGGTCATGGGGAAGGTGAGCCACGCGGTCCACAGCAGGGCGCACTCCGGCCACCACGGGAAGAACATATGCAGGCCCGTGGCGACGAAAGGCAGATCGATCAGCAACATCAGGGGCGCGGCGGAGGCCTACAAGTAGGGCCTGGCAGATATTGCTCGCCGCGTCTTAAGATGCCAGTTGACTGACTCGACTAAAGAGGGTTCACAACGCTTTGAATGAGGTGGCGAGCAATCTCTGCCAGGCCTTACCCAGAAGCGCAGCCATGCCTCCGCCGCCGCCGCCGCCTCGGAAGCGTACTCCCCAACGCCCGCCGATGTCAGCGCCCCCGCCCCCGTCCCCGCCCCCGCCCCTGTCCCCGCCCCTGACCCCGGCCCTGGCCCCAGCTCAAGTCGCCTCCCCGACCCACCCGTCATCTTCCCCGCCCCCGCCCCCAGCACCGGCGATCCCATTGCCCCGTTCGCCGCTGATCCTCTCAACGCCGCCACCCCCCCGCCGCCACCCGAAGCGCCCTCACTGGTCACCAGACTCCTGCACCCCTCCAGCGCGCTAATGGTGAGGTAGGTGGGGATGAGGAGCATGGCGCTCGCGACAACTTCCCGTTTGCGCACGAAGGAGCGGAGCCATATAGGGAGGAAGACGATGACCAAGCCTCCGCCGGCGAAGAGGATGAGGTGCGGCGCGAGCGCGGCGGCGCGGCGGCTCTTGGCGCTGACGCCGGAGAGGAACGTGTTGTAGCGCCGGGTCACAGCGCGCCCGAAGCCTCGGACCAGGGGCTTACACTCGTCCACTTTCAGCTGAACGTAAGCACATTTTGTTGGATACGTTGGGTGCATGAATACCCCCCAGTCTGTTAGACAGGGGGACAAAGGGAGGTGTGACCAAAACAGCTTAGGTTGAGCTGAGAGGTGAACGAGTGTAAGCCCCTGCCTCGGACGCGCTGGACCGCTCGGACGAACGGGCCCGTGACTCGCCGCCACAGCTTCACAACTCGCGCGCGAACGCGCCCCATGGCAGCCGTGGCGCGCCCGAAGTAGCGCGCACGCTTGAGGTGCCGCGCCGCGGCCACGGCCAGTACGTACGCTCCCACCAGCGCCACCGCGCCCGCGACGACGGCCGCGAGGATCCTCGGGTCCGTGGTCGTGAGAAAGTGGTACGCCAAACTTCCGAATTCCTGTGACCCCGCGCGTGCGTAGAAGCTGACGGAGTCCGTCAGGGGCTTCGCCGCGCGCGCCCACAGCGCCAGGGACAGTTTGGTGGACGCCATCGCTGCGGCGAACGCCTGCCGCGTCGACAGCTCGTGCTGCCAGCCCTTGTGTTTGGCGGTGGCGGGTTGAGGGTCGTTGTCCTCGTCATCATAAAACCCAATTAGCGAAACCGTCTCGTCAGCACCGTCTCCTCGGGTCTCCTCGCGCTGCGTGCTGTCTGTTGCCGCCTCGCCCGCGTCGCCGATGACCGCGTTGCCCTCTCCCGCAGCTCCCAGCGGCGGCGGCCCGGTAGCCGGCGCCGCGGTGGTCACCTCTGTCGTCGCCTCGGTGAGATTCGCATCGTTGGAACTGGCCGAAGGCAGTGGAGTCTTGCCCCCCAGTTGTAGCCCCCGGATGAGTAGCTCCTCCCCCGTCGTCGCGTCATGCGTCAACACCAGCGCCGCCACGAAGAACCCGGCCAGGAAGGCCGCGAGCGTGGGGTGCATCGCGCCCTGCAGCGCAGCGCCAACCCTATTGGACGGGCGCCCTTCAACTGTTTCAGCCAATTCAGGGCACAAATATCTGTCATGAGTCAGATTTGAAAGTGGGTGCCGTCTGCACACACTTTCTGTCTCAAGCTTGGACGTTGTAGAACGTTATCTCGCGCGCGCGACGACCCCGCTGTGCGCTGGAACGATGTTGGCGACAACATCTCTATCGCTCTCGCCGCCTGGTTTCCATCGCCGGCACCATGCGGTGGCGCGGCGCACGGGGCCGCCCGGGAAGCGAGTCCGCACGGAGGGGGGCGGCCGACGCTCAGCTGGACGATCGATGGGTGTTGTGAGTGTGAGCGCTAACGCCGCTGCCGCCGCTGCCTCCGCCTCCGCTGCGGCCTTCGAGGGCGCGGGCAGCGTGTGCTCGCCCTTCGACGGCCAGTGCGACCCCGCGACGTACGGCGGGTCCTCCAGCCTCTGGCTGACGCAAGAGCTGCCGCGGCTGCTCGCCACCTTACCCAAGCATCGCCCCAACGACGGCCTAGTCCTGACCCGCGGGGCCTGGTAGGACCCACCACACGTTGCTATCACTCGCCACGTCACAGGGCACCATCTAACTCATTAAATAAGGGGTTTATGTGCCGTGACAGACGTGGCGGATAATCTCGGGGAGGCCCTAGCGGGTGGTCCACATCCCGGCCGCGCCGCGGCACGCTGCGGCTGACCGGCCAGATGAAGTTCCATAATACCACGGGCGGGCGCTTCGACGTGTTCGTGCCGGAGGTCACGCCCCGCGTCACGCTCCTGGCCAAGACAGGCGCCCCCAACGTCACTGCCACGGTAAGCTCCGCCAAACGTTGCTCGCCATATGATCCAACGCATTTAAACCCTCGCAACTTGCGTCAAATGGCATCCTATGACTTGTTCCTCGCTCCTCGCAACATCTGCTGCGGCCCGACGCCACGGTCCGCGCCATCCCAAAGCACCCGGATAACGACCCCCCGGTAGGGCATGGCAGACATTAACCGCCACGTCATCCGTCGCATTTGGAACCCTCGTGTCTTGAGCTCAACGGCATCCTTCGACGTGGCGAGCAATTGCTCGCCACGTCATCCGCCGCGTTTTGAGACTTCGTGTCTTGAGCTTAACGGCATCCTTCGACGTGGCGAGCAATATCTGCCAGGCCTTACCCCGCGGCGCGACCCGACGATTACTGGGCCGCGTACATCGTTCCAATCCACGGGGAAACGGAAATGGAGATCGTGATTGATATCACGAGCGCGACGGGAAGCGACGCGGAGCTCGAAGCGTTGGACGCCGCGTACCTGCGCGTCGGGTACATTGCGTACGGGCCCCACGGGCGGATGCCGCAGGAGCAGCAGGTTGTGCTGCCGCTGCGCTTCCCGGCGCCGGCGCCGGCGGCGGCCGCGGCAACACTGGGGTAGGGCCTGGCATATAAAACAAAATCACTCGCCACCTCATCGACAACGTATATTTCACCCTCGTGCATTGAATTAAACGGCATCCCGTGACGTGTAGAGTAATATATGGCAGGCCCTGCAGCGGGGGCGACGGCGGGGGGCGAAGAGGAAACGGGCGCGGGCGCGGGCGCGGACTTGACAGCGGGGGACGGAAAGGGGAAGGGGAAGGCCGGCATCAAGTGGCGGGAGGTGAAGCCGGGGCTCAGCGTGCTGTGCATCCCCACGCACCTGCTGTGCCACCTGGTAGGGCGGTGCAGGTTGACCCTATCAAACCCACGTTGAAACCGCCCGGAACAATGTGCGTAAAACTAAAATATGACGAAGCGCTTTCAAACGTTGCTTTCAACTTCAACCTGCGCCACTACAACCTGGACGACCCGGTGAGTGTCATCCAGCGCTACGTGATGCCGCACGTGCAACCAGGGGACTTCGTCACCGTGGGTAGGGCCTGCCAGATATCACTCGCCTCGTCATTGGATTCCATTCAACTCAGGGACCGAGGGTTCATAATGCGTTGGATGACGTGGCGAGCACTGTCTACTAGACCCTGATCGTGGGTGAGACCCCGCTGGCGGTCATGCAGGTGGTGCCTGACAGACATTGCGCGCCTCGTCATTCAACGCATTATGAACCCTCGCTTTTTGAGTAAAACGGCATCCTATGACGTAGCGAAGGATATGTCAGGCCCATTGCCCAAAACGTCATCCACCACATCTCGAAGTCTCATTTATCGAATTAAGTGTCATCCTTTGACGCAGTGAGCAACACATGCCCGGCCCTAGATGCGGGGGCGGGTGCGGCATCCGGCGGGGGTGAAGCCGGGGTGGGTGGCGAAGACGGTGTGCCGGCTCATCAACAGGTTCGGCAGCCTGGCCACGGCGTGCGGCATGCAGTGCCTGGTGGACGTGAGCGGCGCGCTGCGCGTGGTAGGGCGGTGCAAGTTGACCCTATCAAACCCGCGTTGAAAGCGCCTGGAACTAAGTGCTTTAAACTAACTCGTAATAAGCTGTTTTCAGCTTTTGCTTACAAATTCAACTTGCGCCGCTACAGCGTGTTCCTCGCCGCCGTCGCCGCCGTCGCCGCGCGCCTCGTCGGCGTCCGCGGCGTCTTCTACCGCCTGGCAGCAGGGGCTTACACTCGTCCACCTTTCGGCTCAACCTAAGCACATTTTGTGGGATACGTTGGGTGCCTTATTTCCCCCGGTCTATCAGACAGGGAGACACGGGGAGGTGTGACCAAAATGGCTTAGGTTGAGCTGAAAAGTGGACGAGTGTAAGCCCCTGCCTGACGGGCGAGCAGGCCAAGCTGATCGACGACGTGTCCGGCACACTGCCGCCGTACGACCAGTTTGTGGCGCTGGGCCCCGACCGCGTGCGGCACACGGTGGATGCCGTGCGATCCAGGCTGGGTAGGGCCGCCAAGATATGACAAAGTGCGCCAAACCATCTAGACACTGCGTGAGAGACTGGTCGAGAGGGACGACTTAGTACTACTTGTTGCTAAGTGTCTAAGTGGTATGGCGCACATTGTCGTACCACTCACTAGGTCATAGGATGCCATTTAAGTCAAGCGACGAGCGTGAACAAACGCGTATCGATGACGTAGCGAGCCGTGGGCCTGGTAGATGTTACACGCCACGTCATAGTATGCCGTTCAACTCAAGAAACGAGGATTCAAAATGTGTTGGATGACGTGGCGAGCAACATGCCAGGCCCTAAAGGTGGGGCTGCCGTGCGCCGTGGTGGATGTGAACGACCTAACGCACATCAAGGCATCGCGGTGCAGGTTAAACCTATCAAACCTAAGTTGAAAGCGTCTGTAACTAAGCGCTTGAAACTCAAATGTGATAAACTGCTTTCCAACTTCTGCTTTGAATTTCAACTTGCGCCGCTACATGAAGGGCAAGTTTCTGGTGTTGGGCGCGAGCTCGGGGGTGGACGCCGCCATACTGGGCATGGCGCTGCTGCGGAACCCCGCGGGCAACGGCGACCAGCAGACCCCGCTGGCAGGGCCGCACATTCTTGTTTTCATGTCGCGTGGGACCTCTCAAGTGGCTTCCAGGGGCAATCGTCTTAAAGTGCCAGCTGGAGTTTTATTTTCCACATTCATCGAGCCCCAAGGCGCTTCACATGGTGAGCTTAACCCACCCTCAAGAAAGCTAACGTCACGGCCCAGGGCGGCAACAAGCAGGGCGGCGGCAGCGGCAGTGGTGCAGTGGTGCAGTAGGGGTGAACAGTGAGAAGTGGGTGTGAGGGGGCCCTGTGCGGTGGTGTTGGTGCGGCACGACCCAGCGCGGCGGGAGGAGCTGCTGGCGGCGACGGCGGTGGACGAGGCCGCGCGCCGCGCCAGAAAGGGGCTCACAATCGTGCAGAAGTGAGCGGGCAACAACGGCCGTGGAGGGAATAGAGGCTGTCACAGTCAGGGGGAAGGGGCACGTGGGGATGGTCTAGACATTCGGCATGACATACCACGCTTTGGGGCACTCGTCACCAGGCAGGCTTGTGGAGTACTGTATGACAGGCTCCGACGTCGGCAACGTACAAGCACCTCTCTATTTATAGTTGTTTCCCCCAATATGAAATTACAAAGGCGATAGCGTTCAATATGAATGATAGATAATATGTGCTTACTAGTTGTGCGCGGGTAAGAGCGCGAATTCGAACGACGCGTGCCCCATGAATTTGCTCATTCGCGTTTACTTGCTGCCCTCCGAGCGGACGTGCCCCTTCTCGAAAAGACCCAGGCCGAGCTGGGTGCTGAAGGCGTCCACCTGATCGGCGATCCCCTCGCCCGGGGGCGCCATCGCCAGGTTGTAGCGGCGCAAGTTGGATTTGAAACCAAAATTTGAAAGCAGTTTATGATATTTCAGTATAAGTGCTGAGTTACAGGCGGTTTCACGTGGGTTTGATAGGGTCAACCTGCACCGCCCTACCAGGTTCTCCAAGTCGCTGATCGCGCCCACCTCCGGGTATTTACTCACCAGCATGTTTTCCCACTTGAGCAGCAGCGCGCGCTCGTCCTTGCTGAAGCGGCGCAAGTTGAAATTGAAAGCCAAGCTCAAAAGCAGTATATCACATTTCAGATTCAAGTGCTTAGTTCCAGGCGGTTTCAACGTGGGTTTGATAGGGTCAAGCTGCACCGCCCTACCTTGCTCAAGTTGAGCCACTTGGTGTTGAGCAGCGCCGCGTTGGTCTTGTTGAACTTGGCGCACGCCACGGCGATCTCCTTGCCGGCGAAGCAGTGGTACTGCCCGCCCGTGCCGTACACGCCCAACCCCAGGGCCGCCGCCAGAT
>Ga0307489_10001267_pt1 | contig 16539 bp, 28 predicted proteins | sample SB12metaG_FD_202247 | JGI IMG/M metagenome (GOLD analysis project Ga0307489, IMG submission 202247) | Sea-ice brine microbial communities from Beaufort Sea near Barrow, Alaska, United States - SB 1.2 | ecosystem: Environmental > Aquatic > Marine > Coastal | place: USA: Alaska | collected...
CGCGCCGAGGGCTGTTGCTGCAGCGGTGCTTGTTGTCGGTCGGGTGAATGTGGTTGTGAGGATGGGCCGCGAGGTATGGCCTGGCAGACGTCGTCCTTCACACTTTAAGCCCTCGCTGCATGAGCTAAATGGCATCGTATGACGCGGCGAGCAGTGTCTGCCAGGCCTAGCCCGCCACGCGCGACGCAACTAGACGCCGCTCGTTGTTGGAGTTACACGGCATGCTGTATGACGTGGCGAGCAATATCTGCCAGTCCCTACCGCCTTGTGAATGGGGTGTCGTTGCCGCCGCCGCCGCCGCCTCGTCGACCCATGCTGACATGCTCTTCTTCGGTGACTTCTTCGGGGACCTCGCAGCGAGGGGCGCCATCTCGTACCGACGTCGATGTAGCTCAGCGCGCTGTCGGAGTGCGGTCGGGAGATGCCTCCTGCTGACACCTCAAAAATCAAACGTCTCTTTTTCTTGGGCAGATCCGATGGGGGGGTCAAACTCAACGACTGCATTTATAAACGCTCGCACACACATCGGCGCCCTCGGGGTAGCGGAGGGTCCAGCGGCGGGTAGCCAGCATGGCGGGAAGCTACCGCAGCCGCGAGCTGGAGCAGCTGCGGCAGGAGCTGCGCCGGGAGCTGCGCATGTTCGACGACGTAGGGAACCCTTCTCGAATGCAAAATGCAAAAGTTTCCTCCTTCCTCCATCTCCTCTTTCTCCTCCGTCTCCTCCTCCTCCCCTCACCCCTCCCCCTCCTTCTCCTGCTCATCCTCCTCCCCTCCCTCCCTTCCTCCTCTCTACCCTCCTCCTCCTCTTCTCTTCCTCCTCCGGTCCTCCTCCTTCTCCTCCTCCTCTCCACCTCCTCCTCCTCCACCTCCTCCTCGTCTGCTCCTCTCCTCCTCACTCCTCCTCCTCCCAAGCCCCGTCCCCACCCTTCTCACCTTCGCCTATCGTTGTATGTGTTGTGTTGTCCCTCCCCGTTGGATGGCCCTGGGTCCTCGCCCGCGTGCGGGAGGCCGCAGGCGACAGCGGGGCACGGGGGCGGCGCTCTCCCGCAAACCCGGTCGCTGTCTCGCGCGCCCTTAATGCAACCACACGCGGCCAAGGCAACGGAGCGCCCCACCCGGCGTTCGATTTTCGACGACTATGGTTCTGACAGCGGCGGGGGCGGGGCCAGGGGCGGGGACGGCAGGGCCTCACGCTAGCTCCCTTTCCAGCTCAACTGCCAGCCGTCTCAGTTGTGGTAGTTGAGGTAGTTGTGGCAGTGTCCCTGGATGCACTCAAGCTGTCCCAACTTATGAACTTTTCGAGAATGCTCAACTTGAGCTGAACATGCAAGGGACTGCGAGTCGTTTGAGGCCCTGAGCGGAGGGGGCGGGCGGTTGCAGCGCTCAGCTTCGCAAACCAGCGTCGGGTCCCAGGGCGGGGACAGGAAGCAACGAATGCTCGCCTCGTCAACTTTAATGTTTTACACTCTCTGGTATGATATGAGAGTTAAACGGCATCCTATGACGTGGCGAGCTTTGTTTGTCTGCCCCTACCCGCTGGCGGCGGCGGCGGTGGCGGTAGGCATACCTCGCGCTCACAGTCCACGGCCGCGGGTCCCTACTCCGCCGCCATGGGCGGCGGCAGCGGCGCTCGCGGCTCGTCGTCATCGCGGCCGGCGTCGGCGCGAGGCGACGGGCAGGGACCTACACTCGTCCACTTTTCAGCTCAACCTGAGCCGTTTCTAACATAAAATACACCCTAAATACCCTCTGGGCCCCCCTGCCACCTGCTAAGCACCCCCTAGACGACCCCCAAATGTACCCCCTATCCCACAGAAAGCGCTGAAGTTGAGCTGAAAAGTGGACGAGTGTGAGCCCCTGGCGACGGGCCCGCGCGGCCGCTGACGTCCGCGCGGCGGAGCGCCGCGGGCGACGCGTACTCCAGTCTCGCGCAGGCGTCGCGGGCAGGGGCTCACACTCGTCCATCTGTCAGCTCAACGTAAGCGCTTTTCGTGGGACAAGGGCTATTTAGGGGATGCTTCGGCAGTGTTTAAGGCGGGGGTGAAGGGGGTATTTAGGCGTTTAGGGGATGTGTTGAGTGTCAGAAACGGCTCAGGTTGAGCTGAAAAGTGGACGAGTGTCAGCCCCTGGTCGCGGGGCGGCGCCGGCAGCGCCTACGGCAGGGCTAACGGCGCCACGACCACATCCGGACGGAACAGCGCTCGAGGCTCGGCGTCATCCAACATGTGGAACCAAACGTCTGGGCAGCCCACGGCGTTGGGGCTCGGCGGCGGAGGCGGGGGCAGGGCGAGTGCACGGCCGCGCTCTGCGTCCACGACGGCCTCTCGGCGTCCCGGCGGCGGCCGCGGCGACCACCAGTATTACGACGACGACGAGTACCGGTACTATGAGGCGGAGTTGCGGTCCGAGCACAGCGGGGCGTCGGTTGCCAGCCGCGGCGGCACAGGTAGGACGAGCGCGAGCGCCGGCAGGGGCGGAGGCGGTAGGGGCGGGGGCGGAGCCTGGGGCGGTGGCGGCGATGGTGGAGGGGGCGGTCGGGGCGGCAGTGGGGGCAGGGGCGGGCGGGTGGATTACACCGATCCATATGGGGGGTCGAGGGCGGAGAGAATAGCAGCAAAAACCGCGGCAGCTGGTGGCCGGTCGGCAGTGTCCGCCCGTGGCGCGCCCAAGAGTGCCCGTGCAGGTAATGCTGGGCAAAAATTGCCCGCCACGTCATCGATACGCACTCTTGACCCTCGTTCCTGGATAGCAACCTATAAAGTGGCGGGCAATGCCTGCCTGGCCCTTGGAGCATCTAACGCATTTTGAACGCTCGTTTATTAGGTAGAATGGCATGGTATGACGTATCGAGCAATATCTGCCGGGCCCTCCGATGAGGGCCGTCGCACCCGTACCTGTCCGCCCCCAAGGGCAACACAAGGAGGGCAGCTTTGACCGACCGCGGCGACCGCGGTCGGCCGGCGTCCGCCATGGGCAACTATGAGTATGACAGTTTGGGCCACCGGGCTGCGGGGGGTGGCGGCGGCGGGGGCGGGGGTAGGGGCGGGCATCGATCGGCGCGGTCGATGTCGCGGGATAGAGGGCCAGGTGGCGGCGGCGGCAATGGCGGGGGCGGGCAGCGTTCGGCGCGGACGTCGCGGGACGCAGGGCTCGGAGGCGGCGGGGCAAGCAGCAGTCGACCGGAAAGCCGCGGCGAGTCCCTGTACGAACAAGCAGTCAGAGGCAGAACGGAGGGCAACAGCCGACCAGGCAGCCGCCCCGGGAGCCGCGGCGGCAGCCCCGTCCTTAGCCGCCAACCCAGCTTCGACCGCGGCGGATACCTCAGCCGCGAGGCAAGCGGGTTATTGATTACAACCAATCGACCGTCGATGAACCTCCTCCTCCTCCTCCTCCTCCTCCTCCTCCTCCTCCTCCTCCTCCTCCGCGCCTATGTAGTGGCATTCACCCTGAAGGTGAGTCATGGTCTGACCTCGGCTCGAGTGCATGTTCTCGATGACCCTGCTGCCAGGCGAGTTTCGACCGCGAATACAGCCGGCCACCGATGTCAGCTAGAGCAGGTCGCAGCACCAGTCGCGGCGTGTCTCCCTCACCCCGTGGGTCGCAGAGCTCTCTGTACGACTACAACGGGCGGCTGATCAACAAGCCCAAGACGGCCCGCAAGACCCCTGGTACCACAAAGAAGGGTTCCGCCTCGGCGCGGGGGTCGGGGTATGGGGCGGCGCCGGCGTCCACGACCAAGCGGTGGGGCCAGAGTCATAATGATGATGCCGCCACGTGTCATCCCCCAAATTTCAAATTCATGTTTAAAATCTCGCCTCAGACCCTTCGATTATTGGGTTTAATGACAGCCTATGACGCGGCGAACATTTTTTCACTTGTCCCGGCGAAGAGGGCGCTGACGGCGCGAAGCATGCACGACCCGGGGTCTTACGGGCCGTCGCACTCGAATCATGGCTCGGCGCACTCGACGCCTTCGGGGAAGGCCGGGCGGCGGCGGCCGGAAGACCATTATTTTGCAGGTGGGGACTACGGGGGAGGAGGAGGAAGAGAGGAGGACTACCGAGGCGGCGGCGACGGCGGTGGGGGAAGGGGGCGAGGAGATGACCTCCGGGGCGGCGGGGGGAGGGGCGATAAGGAGGACTACAGGGGCGGAGGGAGGGGAGGGGGGGAGGGCTACCAGGGAGGCGGCGGCGGGAGGGGAGGAGGCGGGGGTGACCCAGGGGACGATATAGACGACCTCATTGGAGCCGCGGGCGGTGATATGTGGCGCCGGACGCAGCTCATGGACAGGGACGGGGGCGGCGGGGTTGGGGGGCGGGGGGGGCAGCGCGGTGGTCTCAGAGACCTCTACGATGACTATGACGGCGGCGGCGGCGGCAGGGGCTACCACTCGTCCACGTTAATGGCTTCATCCGAGCCGTTTGTCACTGAACCACCCAACGCATCCCTCAAGGAGTGGTAAAGTTAAGCCGAAAATTGGACGAGTGTATGCCCCTGGTCAACGGTGGCGGCGGCGGCGGCGGCGGCGGTGGCGACCTGTATGAGCGGGACTATGCTGCGGCGCCCCGCGCGCGCAGGGCCATGTCGGCACGCGGACCGGCGCCCTCGTCGGCATACGGACCGTCACCGTCGTTAGCTCCGCTAAACCCTAGGCAGCAGAAAGCGCCCGGGTCCGCGCGCCGCCCCGAGTCCGCGTACACCGGTGGACTGGGCGGCGCTTACAGCGGCAGGGTCTGGAGTACATTGCCCGCCACATTCACCCCCGCCACGCAGTTTGAACCCTCGTATCTTGAGTTACACGGCAGCTTATGACGTGGCGATCAATATCAGCCTTGCCCAATGCCCGTCACCACATCGAAATTCATCATCGTTTTTTTAGTTGAATTATATTCTGTGACGCGGCAAGCGATATTCGCCAGGCACTTTTCGGCGGCGGTCCCAAACGAGCCCCTTTGTCGGCCCGTGGCTCCGGTTATCGCCCGGCGTTCGACGCCGGTCCGGGCGGGCTCGGGGTGGAGAACCGCGCAAGTTTGGCGCGCGGTGGAAGCGGGACCGCCTACTTGCCTTCGGCGAAGGTAGGGGGGTGCAAGTTGACCCCAGGTTGACCCCGGGTTAACCGCGCTTGGTTTAAGCGCTTGAACCTCAATTACGATGAATCGATTTTCACTTTTGCATTCAAATTCAACCTGCGCCCCTCCTCAAAGGCGTCGGCAGGATTGGCGCGGGCACGTAGTGGCGGGTGGGAAGATGCGTTGTATGACGATCCCCGCGGTTTCCGCAGTGGGGCACAGTATGAGCAAACAGTCAGGGGCAGGGACGGCGGCGGCGGTGGCGGCAGGGGAGGCAGTGAGCGGCCGATGGCTCGCGCGCAGTCGGCCGGTCCTGGCGGCCGGGCGACCACGGCGCGGGAGCGGCCACTGCCCCCCATCAACCCCTACGCTGCGGGTGGCATGGGGCGCCCAAAGAAGGCAGCGGCTACTGCGCGTGCCGCCCCCTCCCGCCCCGCTGCCGCCGCCCCCGAGCGGGGGCGTGCCACTGAACGGGGGCGTGCCCCCGAGCGGCGGGCGTACCCGACGCCGGCGGAGCTGGCACAGGAGGCACGGGACGCGGCGGCGGCGGCGGAGGAGGTAGGGTTTAGGACCAGACCCTCGGACTACTCCCTGAAATCTAAACCTTAAGTCCTAAACCCTGTGCAGGCTGGCCGCAGGTTGACGTTCCCAGGTTGACAGCGCTTGGTTTCGGTGCGTGAATCCAAAATGTGATGAACCGCCCTCAAACTTTGCTTCGAATCTTAACTTGCGCCGCTACAAGGAGGCGGCGGAGGAGGCGGCGTTGCAGCGCCCGCGGTCGCGCACGCGCACGCCCTCCGGCCGCCTTTCCGCCCGTGGCGCCGACCCATCAGTCTTCGCCGCTGCCACCGCCGCCGCCGCGGTCTACAACCCATCAGTGTACACTCCGGGGCCGGACGGCGGCTCGCGCCCCGGGAGCGCTCGCGGTTACGGCCCCGGCGGCGGGTTTCAGACGCAGGCGCCGGAGCGTGCGAGGACGGCGCGGGACAGCACGGCACCGGGGCAGCCGGGTGGCGGCGGCGTTGACTCCCTATATGTGCGAACAGGGTACGGAGGCGGATACAGCAGCAATCCCCCGAGCATGCCTGCATCGCCGGTCAGCCGTGATGGGTCGGCGGCATATGGGCAAGCACTCCGGGGAGGCGGCGGTGCCGGCGGCGCAGACTCCATGTATCAATTCAGGGGAGGCAGCGGTAGCGGCGGCGGTGGCGGCGGGGGCGGGGGCGGGGGCGGGGGCGGGTATGGCTCGGGTTACGGCGGCAGCAACCCTCCGAGCATGCCCGCGTCGCCGGTGAACCGCGGCGGCGGGTCGGCGTATTATGGCGCCATGGGGGGCGGGGCCGCGGCAGTTGGCTACCTCAGCCGCGAAGGTTCCTACGGGTCTGGCCGCGGGGAGCCCATCCCAACTCACTCGCCGCTCAGAAACGGCAACAGCAACGGCGGCGCAGGCGGATACGGCGGTCGGGCGGCGATGTATGACAGCGGCAGTGGCGTCAATTACAGCGGTGACGGCGTGGGTCGCTCCCACCCAATCGGCCAGGTAGGCTCCCAGACTGTTTGCTGATAGTGTGCTGGTGTACCTGTGCACACTCGCTGCCTCTTCCTGCCTGGCCTGGCCACACATTCATTCCCTGACTGTTTGCTCATAGTGCAAGGACGAGTTTGTGTCAAACCCTATCTCCAGGATCAGCTTAGCGTGGGTCGCTCCCACCCGGTGGGCCAGGGCACCGCTTACGCCAACTACCTCGGCGGCGGCGGTGGGGGGGGTCGGCCAGTCGGCGGTGGTGGAGGTCGGCCAGGCGACGGTGGGGGAGGTCGGTCGGACTACCTCGGAGGTGGGGTTGGTCGACCGGCCGTGCAAGCTGCGCAGCTTCCCACGGCGCTGGGCTTTGGTGGAGGCGGCGGCGGCGGCGGGGGAGGCGGCGGGGCGGGATACTATGGCCAAGCAGTAGCGGGCGGCGGCGGCAGAGGCGGCGGCGGCGGAGGCGGAGGGGTACATTACGCGTATGGGCACACATTCGAGGACGGTGGAGGCGGCGGCGCAACGCACTATGGGCAAACAGGCGGGCGGACAGGAGGCGGCGGCAATAAGATGTACGGATCCGCCCCCGGCCCCGGCAGCTACGCCGCCCCCAGCTCCGGCCCGGGCGGCCCCGGCGTCGGTGGCGGCGGTGGCAGCGGCGGCGGCAGCGCGGCCAGCTTCGAAGCCACCCTGGTGGGGCGGTGCAGGTTGACCCTATCAAACCCACGTTGAAAGCGCCTGGATCTGTGGAGTTGAAACTAACATACGATGGACCGGTTTCAAATTTGCTTTCAAATTCAACTTACGCCGCTACACCCTGGCGCGCGCTGCGGCTCTGGCGTACGCACCGTCACCAAGCCAACTTGCGGCGAGCTACAGCGTAGGCGGTGGGGGTGGCGGGGGCAGCGGCGGCGGGGGCGGCGGCGGCAGCGGCGGTGGTAGCGGTGGCGGCGGGTACCAGGGTGGTGCCGCTGCGGCTTTTCAGCGGGCGTCCGGCGGGTACTGACTCAACGCAGGCGCTGCGCCGGGTGGCTGCTGTTTGACATTTATAGCAACATCCAAACCAGATGATTTATTCTCAATTATTCCAGTACTGGTATTCAACACTCATTCGCGAATGATCGAGCCTGAATCACAGCGCCAGGCCAGTCATTGGGTTGGTTTCATGCTCACCGTGTGACGGGTTGGTGCATTTGAGCTCGATGATATTTCGCTGGAGCCCTCGCTGAGATTATAATCTAAAATGTATCACGCGCGTCCGATGGGCGCGCGAGCACAAGAGCGCGATTCGGCTTTATGTATTTCAATGGTAAAAAGTCTAATGGCTGCATAAATATGTACAGCTTCGCCAGGCGCCATAATAGCAGGAGGCGCGCGCAAGATACCTAGATGAGAGTCATATGCACAGGTTCGCGTCTTCTTTCCCTCCCTCACACTGCGATTGCATTCGCGAGTCGAGCTGCTCCGGTCGCCACACTCGGCTCGCGGTATCGTATAAACAAACCAAACCAAATGCTTGTTGGTTCCGCCTCGGTTGCTTTAGTGGCTCTGTATTTCTTCGGAGTCTGTGCTTCTAGGCCAAGGAATAACGAAGTAGCTCTTCGTCAAGTCCCTCCTCGAGATAAACCCTGGTCCCTTGAGATGACGCTTAGTTCTTCTCGGCCCACGTCCTGGCGTTTTGGAACATGCGCAGCCAGGGCCCGGCGCCCTGTGCGCTCAGCCCCTCCGTGCCGGGCGGGAACCACGGCATCTGCCACCCCAGGAACGCGCGCTGGTTGTAGGGCCAGACGAGGATCACGCTTGCCTCATCTGAGGATGCCATCTATCTCAATAGACGAAGGGATAACATGTGGTGGATGACGTGGCACGCACCGTTACAGTACGTGGTGGATGAAGCGGCGAGCACGGGTAAAGTATGTGTGTGATTGATGACGTGGCGAGCACCTGTACACTCATCGGTGGATGACTCGTTGAGGACGCAGAATAAGGGATACGAGGTGATGACCCAACCTCGGGGTGCGGCATCATCGCCAGGTGGCGCCCGTCCCCGCTGCACAGCGCGGCGATACCCTAGGATTAAGGCCTGGTGGATATTGCGCGCCACGTCATTCAACGCACGTCGAACCCTCGTCTCTGGAGGTGATCTGCACCCTATGACGTGGCGGGAAACATCCGCCAGTCCCTGCCTGCGCGGACCCGTTGGGGTTGAGCGGGTACTGCTCCGTGGGCTTGCTGTCCGAGTCCCAGTAGTAGGGAACACATCATAGAGCGAAACAACCAATGGTAAGATCACCGAGCATCACGCACAGGCTGTGCTTTCAGGCAATGACGCCGATGAGGGCTGCCTCTCGAGTGTGTATCTCGTGCACCGATGAACACAGGCCTTCAGTTAGACACACCTACAAGGGCAGGTTCCCGAGTGTACACCCTACCACGTAGCGCACCGCCGCCTGGCCGTTGGCCACGATGGGCGCCATGCGGTCGCCGTCGGGGAACTTCACTTTGCCCTCGCCGTGTGCGATCCACACGCCCAGCTTGCTGCCCTGCATGCCGTCGAACATGATGGCCGGGGTGTTGTCCTCGATGCCCACCGTGACCCAGCGCGACTCAAAGCGGCCCGACTCTAGGGCCTGGGGGATATTGCTCGAATCGTTATAGGATGCTACTCCACTTACATTGCTCGGTACGTTATAGGTCGCTACTTCACTCATATTGCTCGCCGCGTTATAGGATGCTTATAGGACGCCACTTCACTCGAGAGGAGAGGGTTCAAAGTGCGGTCGATGATGTGGTGAGTAGTATCTACCAGGCCCTGCCGGACTCGTTGTGGATGAAGCGTGGCTGCTTGACGTCCGGCGTGGCGCCCAGGCCGCCCTCACCGGGCACGAAGCCCAGCAGCGCCATCAGCTGGCAGCCTTTGTAGAGGGCCGAGCGAAACGCGGATGAATGAATGAGTCAGTGAATGAGTGAACGAGTGAATGAACGAGTAAGTAAACAGGTACATATGCCTCGCCATGTCACAGGGAGCCGCTTAAGTCATAAAGCGATGGTCGGAAACTTTGTAAAATGACGAATGGGTACATGTGCCTCGTCACTTCATAGGGCGCTACATAAATCAGGGCACGATGGTCGGCAACTGTGGTGAATGCAATGAGCCGCACCATTGCACACGCCGAGGGAGAAGGTGTCGGGCCGCTTGTAGAAGTCCTGGAACTGCGTCCACAGCGGCGCGTTGAAGCGGATGGACCCCGCCCATCCCTTGAAACAGGGGCACATGATGCAGATATCAGCAAAACTTGAATTAACGAAAGCAGGCTCACTTGTTCAGACGCGGAGCCATGGGATTGGCTAATGCTCACCATATGAAGCGCCTTGGGGCTCGATGTACGTTAGTGATGGAACAGTGCGATAATCAGGCGCCATCTACATGGCTTCAACTGGCATTGCCCCACCTTTGCAGAGTCCAGCACGTCAGCGTACGAGAACCCGCCCACGAACACGATGCCCTTGAAGTCCTCGAGCTTCGCCTTGCCGGCCAGGAGGTCCGACATGGTGATGTCCAAGGGGCAGGGTCGAGAGTGAGTAGTGCACGCCGCCTCACAGAGTGTTCACGTATGATGTGTTGAGTGACAGGGCGAGGTGAAGAGAGAGCAAGCGCTGATTTCAAATACTTGGACGAAGCACTTCTTGGGCGACATGAAAGAGCTCAAGATCCAGACAGTAAAACATTCGAACAACCGAGTGAACTTCTCGAAGATCAGTAGCGCTTATCCTCAGTATTGAGTCAAGCGCTATAATGTATCGATGGCGAGCACCGGTACACTTTGTGGTGGATGAGATGGTGATGACATGGCGAGCAGCATTGACGGGTCCCCACCCAGGGCTGCATACCCGCGGAGTGAATGGCGGCCGCCATCTCGCGGTCCCCGTTGCTGCCCTCCTCGCGCAGGATCGCCACCTTGACCTTGTCGGGCGCCGCCATGACGGCCGGGGAGGTCACCTCGGGGGTGTACGTCAGGTTCCACACGGGGGCCTTGCGAGAGGGTCATTGAGAACAAGCACTTGGCCGAGATCAGAGCATGACTTACCTTCAGGGTGAATGCTCCGTAGGAGCAGGAGTAGGAGGAGGAGGAGGAGGAGGAGGAAGAGGAGGAGGAGGAGGGGGGGGAGGAGGAGGAGGAGGAGGAAGAGGATGTTCAGCGCAAGTCAGATGCTGGTTCTCAACAACTTCCGTGCCTTGCGGTCGCGCAGGCCGGACTGCTCCGCCGCCACAGTGGCCTCGGACGACTGCATGCGCTCGAGCAGGAACGCCGTGTGCTCCCACGTGTCGCGGAGGTCGGCGACGGAGGCGGCGATGGCGGGGGCACCGGCGCCCGCCACGTAGAGCCTAGCGGTTATCGCTCGCAACGTCATCCCAATGCACATTGTAGACCCTCGTTTCATGAGGTAAATGGCACCCTATAACGTGGCGAGCAATAACTGTCACGCCCTAGTCATCCAACGCGCTTTGTACCCTGGTTTCTTGAGGTAAGTGGCACCCTATGACGTGGCGAGCAATATCCTCCGGGCCCATTGGCCGCCACGTCATCCAACGCACTTTAAACCCTCGTCACTTGAGGTAAGTGGCATCCTACGACGTGGCGAGTAATATCCTCCAGGGTCATTGCCCGCCACGTCATCCAACGCACTTTGAATGCTTGATTCTTGAGCTCAAAGGCATCCTATGACATGGTGAGGAATCTCCACCACGCCCTACAAACCCGTAACCCGAAACCCTAAACACACCCTACCGCGACAGTGATGGAGGCCTGGCCGTCGGCGGTGGAGGTGCCGATGGGGGTGGCGGTCACGCCGGCCGCGGCGTAGGCGGCCGCCACTGTGGCCACGTTCTCGGGGGCCACCTCGATGACGATTGAGAGCTCCTCCGCGAAAAGCGCGGCCATGTCGCCGCCGGCCTAGACGTAGAGACGAGCGCGTGAAGCAAGCCGCGTCAATAGACTTCATGTAACCCAATGAAGTGACGAGTGCACCATTTTCTGCCCCGCCCCAAACAGTGGTGGACGTCCATACCGACGCATTGTATGAGGACCCAAAAGCGCACACATCTACGTCGAGAAATAGGCCGATTTCGATACATCGCCTGCTTTAAATGCCCATGCAGAGTTGCGGACAAAGCGTCAGCGCTCGGTGCGGGAAGCGATATACCGAAATCGGCCTATTGTAAAGTGGTGGATCACGTGGCGATCTCGGCCCCACCTTGGCGGCGGGGAGGGTGACGGACACGCCGGCGGTGGGGGAGGGGAACGCCATCTCCAGCACGGCGGTCACCACGCCGCCGTCCGACACGTCGTGCCCAGCGCTGATCATGCGGTCGGCCACGAGAACCTGCGTGGCCTCCCATGCGCTCTTGAAGTACGCACGATCGTCCATGTCAGGCGACTTGCAGGAGGGTCATTAAGAGCAAGCACTCAAACCGAGGTCGGAGCATGACCAAACGACTTACCATCAAGGTGTGAATAAAAACAGACGCGCTGACACATTATATTCTGGTCCGTCGATTCAACGTTGGTTGATTGCTTGTTCTCAATAACCCCCCTGCCTCGTCGCCCACCTGGTCGTACGCCTGCGCCAGCGCGGAGCCGCCCATGCGCCGCAGGGGCTCCTTGTTACCAAACTCAACGAGCATCAGCTGGCCGGTGCCCAGAGTCTGACAGAAGTTGCACGCCTCGTCATAGGATGTGCCATTTGTCTCAAAACACGAGGTTGTCGAGGGTTTCACATGCGTGCCGATGAAGTGGCGGGCAATGTCTGCTTGGCCCGACCGGTGCCAGGCAGCTTGAGGTCGGGGGTCACCGTCTTGGTCACGTCCGGAACGGTCACGTACCCCGACATCACCACGGAGCCCGGCGCCTTGACGGTCTCGCCGCCCACACCCGCCGCCATGGACAGGGAATCCTTGCCGCCGTCGATGGCCAAATGTTAGGGCCCGGAAGCAATCCCTCAAAGCATCAGGCGGGCGGCATTCAAGTCAATCATTGAGGGTTGGCAAATGTGTTGACGGACGTTTTGGAGCATTTTCTGCGGGCCCCCACCACATGGAGCTCCTCCATGGCCGCGCACAGCGCCGTGCACGCGTCGAACATGTGCGCGCCGTCGCCTGTTACAAGGGTCCACGAGATCAAGCACTAATTGAGAACGAGCATTCGATCCTCGATCGGAGCATGACTTACCTGCAGGGTGGACAATGACACAAGACGCGCGGAGGAGGAGGAGGAAATCTAACGTCGGCCGAGTGCTTGTTCTCAATGACCCCTTCATACAGACGCGCGGAGAAGGAGGATGAGATCTAACGTTGATCGAGTGCTCGTCAATAGCCCCCCTGCCCGGCAGCTTGGCGGCATACATCCAGTTACCGGAGTACTTGACGTCCTCGAGGCCGGTGGTGTTGGCGAAGACCAGGTTGGTGAGGCTCTCGCCCAGCGACATGCGGGCCATGGCCGCGGGGTTCACCAGGCCCTTCATGTAGAGGCATACCACGTGTCGATTGGTCAGCTATACCATCGTCAGACGGTGTAGACGAAACGTGGGTGTCAACTGAGATCAACGAGTTGGCCATAACATTGTGGCCATCCACTCTAGGGTTTTAGGGTTGAGGGTTTAGGGTTTAGGTTTGTTGTGGGATTTTAGACCCTACCCTAAACCCTAAAACCACTCTAGATCGCAAGTGTGTACCCACGTATCGCACGTGTACCCAAGTATCTCATCGTACACGTACCCAAGTGTACATATCCTTCCAAGTTGCACGTTACAGGTGCCTAAGGCCGCACCTTGATGGGCTGCTCGCCGATGCAGGTGGCGCCGCCGGTGATGCCGTAGTGCGTCTGTGCGATCACGGCGCAGTCCACCACCGGGACCTGCAGGGCGCCGCAGCACTGCTGCTGCGCCACCAGCCAGCAGGGTCATTGAGAACAAGTACTCGAACCGTGATCGGAGCAGGCCTTATGAACTTATCATTGGGATGAATGCTCACACACACGCACGGAAGAGGAGGAGGAGGAGGAGGAGGGAGAGGAGGAGGAGGAGGCGGAGGATGAGGATGAGGAGGAGGAGGAGATTGAAGGGCGGTCGAGTGGTTGTTATAAATGACCCCCCTGCCAGGCCGGTGACGGAGCGGTCGACCTTGGTGGTGAGGAACCGCTTGGAGCAGACGGAGGGGAGCTTAAGAACACGGTCGAGCGCGGCGGCGGCGGTGGCGCCCGCGGGGATGGCGATGGGGTCATTCACGAACGGCATGCGCTTCATGTCGTACGTCTTCTTGGGCATGTCGCCGAGCACCTTCTCCAGGTCCAGGTCCTCCGGGCACGGGGTGCCGGGCGCGGCCGGGCGGCAGGGTCCTTGAGGACAACGACGCGTGTTGAGCACAATGACTTGAACTCGGATCGGAGTGTGACTTGCCTTCCGGGTTAGAGCTCGTACGGACGGAGGAGGAGGCAATCCAAAGTCTGGGGAAGCTGAGAAGGAGGAAGAGGATGAGGAGGACGAGGAGCAGGAGGACGAAAGTGAAGAGGAGGAGAAGGAGGAGGAGGAGGAGGGATGAGCAGGAGCAGGAAGGAGGATGAGGAGGAGGAGGAGGAGGAGGAGGAGGAAGTGGAAATTCAACCCCGGTAGAGTGCGTACGACCATTGACCCCCCTGCATCAGGGTCCACCAGCACCACACGGCCCGAGCCGTCGATGGCGCCGAGGACGCAGAAGGGGCAGCGCTCGCGCGCGCAGATCTTCTCGATCAGCTCCAATGACTTGGGGTCGATCAGCATGGCGGAGTTCTCCTGCCAGAAGGGTCATTGAGAGTAGGGGGGGGTGTTTTATTGAAAGTAGGTACAGGGGTGTAATGATTGGAGCAATCGGTGAATCGTAATTGAGAACGAGCACTGGAACAGAGATTGGAGGGTCTTTGAAAACGAGCACTGGAACCGAGATTGGATGATGAGTTATCTACAAGGTGAATGCTCATGCAGTCATGTCAGACAGCAGCGCGGAGCAGGTGAGGGAGAAGGAGGCTGAGGAGGAGGAGAAAGGAGGAGGAGGAGGAGGAGGAGGAGGAGGAGGAGGAGGAGGAGGAGGAGGAGCAGGAGGAGGAGGAGGAGGAGGAGAAGGAGGAAGAGGAGGAGGCGGAGGAGGAGAAGGAGATTCAACGCATTACACGTTGGTCGAGTGCTGGTTCTCAATAGGCCTCCTGCCTGGTACTCGGCGCCCCAGATCTCCAGCACGGACAGCGTGGCGTCGCCCAGCTTCACTGCGCGAATGTTAATCTCGGCGCCCTCGGAGGAGGGCCAGACAGATCACATCACACGTCATCACCCATCAAACACGTCGTCACACATCACACGTCATCACACACCACACGTTATACGATAGTATCTTACTCAATGAACGATGGTCTACAATGCGGTGAATGACGTGGCAAGCGTATCCGCATCCGCATCCGTATTTATATCTTTACACGCATCCGTGTACACATCCGTTCCCATATCCGTGTATGTATATCCGTATACATTGTGTACATATCGGTGTGGCCTCACCTTGGGGTAGATGAGCTCCTTGACGACGTTGCAGTTACCCCCCGCGCCCTGGTCGTGGATGGACAGGATGGGGTTCGCGCCCTGCAGCTCCACGCAGGCCTTGACCACGCGGTTCAGCTTGTTGGACATCTCCGCGTCGCCAAATTCCAGGGTCATACGGTGAGCCAGTGGAGTGAGAGTGAGTGGAGCGCATGAGTGCGTGGATGAGTCATGTACACTGTGGGCAATCAGTGAAACAAGTAGAAGTAGCTCCAATGAGTGAGTGAGTGCGTGAGTGGGTGAGCGAGTGTGTGCGCGAGTGAGTGAGCTAAGTGACAACCCAAGCGAGCAGTGATGACTGACTTGATAGGTGTCCGCATGTTTGAAATGACGCGCGGCCCCACCGCGCTGCACGGCGTTGAAGTCCAGGTCCGCGTTCGCCTCGTCCTCGCCGCCCGCCACGCAGCAAGGCCCGTTATCACATGGAGCGAGTCGGTTGGCCAATGTGTGCAGGTACACAATGAGCAGACAGTCGGACAATACCGCCCCTTAGAGAGGAATAGGAGGAGGAAGATATGGAGGAGGACGACATGGAGGAGGAGGATGCTATAGAGAAATAGGATATGGAGGAGGAGGACGATGATATGGAGAAGGAGAATATGGAGGAAGAGGAGAAGTCGATTGTGTGCAGGTAAACCGGTCAGGTGAAAGCGGACCTCACCTTGGATGAGGCGGCGCCACCACCCATGCCGATGCGGTACGCGGGCCCGCCGATCTTTACCACCAGCATGCCGATGTCACCCTCTGTCTTCTCCAGCATGGTGTGGTCGATCTGACCCAACAGCAGGGTCATCGAGAACAAGCATTCGAATCGATATAGGAGCTCGACTCGCCGTAACGGTGAGTGCTGTTGCAGACGCGCAGAGGAGGGGGAGGCGATCCAACGTAGGTCGAGTGCTTGTTCTCAATGACCCCCCTGCCGAATCCGGCGCTGAACATGATGGGCTTGATCCACTCGCGCCGCTCGCCGTTCTTCAGCCGCTGCCCAAAGGAGCGGCAGTAACCAGCGATGAGCGGCTCGCCGAATTTGTTGCCGTATTCTAGGGCCTGGCGGATATTGATCGCCACGTCATCGAACGAACTTTGAACCCCTCTCTTGAATTAAACGGCATACTATGATGTGGCGAGCAATATCTGCCAGGTCCTCCACGTTCGAACGCACTTTGAACCCTTCTCTTGAGTTACACGACATCCTATGACGTGGCAAGCAACATCCGTCAGGCCTTACCGTAGTCGGAGGCGCCGTTGGAGGCGTCGACCAGGATCTGCAGCGGCGGCGCCAGGTTCGACGGGTAGGTGAACTCCAGGTCCAAGCAGCAGGGTCGTTTA